>Ga0209415_10002816_pt1 | contig 32556 bp, 25 predicted proteins | sample PeaSoiSIISIP2007_FD_187696 | JGI IMG/M metagenome (GOLD analysis project Ga0209415, IMG submission 187696) | Peat soil microbial communities from Weissenstadt, Germany - SII-SIP-2007 (SPAdes) (version 2) | ecosystem: Environmental > Terrestrial > Soil > Wetlands > Peat | place: Germany... | reverse complement strand
GTTCGTCGTCCAGCTCTCCGACGTCGACCGGCAGGTCTACGAGACGCTCGATCTCCGCCTCGCGCGCCATCCGTCCGAGACGGTGCGGTATCTGCTCACCCGCCTCTTCGCGTACCTCCTCTCCTACGAGGAGGGGATCGCGTTCAGCAAGGGGGGCCTCTCCACGACCGACGAGCCCCCCGTGGTCGTGCGCGACCGGACGGGGGCGCTCCGCGCGTGGATCGACGTGGGAGCCCCGTCCGCCGACAGGCTTCACAAGGCGTCGAAGGCCGCCGATCGCGTGGCCGTCTTCACGTACACCGATCTCGCGCTCCTCCGCAGGGAAGCCGCGTCACGGACGATCCACAAGGTGGAGGCCATCGAGGTGTGGCGCATCGCGGCGTCCGTCGTGGAGGCGCTCGAGAAGAAAGTCGGCCGGCACACGTCGCTCGAGGTGCTGCGGAACGACGGGAGGCTCTACGTCACCGTCGACGGAGAGACCGTCGAGGGGGAGATCACGCGGGAACGCCTCGTGGGGTGAGGCGCCGGCGGCGCGTCACGGGCTCAGCGAGAACGTGAGGCAGGTCCACTGCGAGCCGGTCGCCATGAGCGCGGTGGACGTCGGTCCCCCGTCGGTGAGCGGGTCGTAACCGTCGGGGTTGCCAAACGGGTTCTGGAGGCCGGTCCACGCCGTGTTCTCGGGCGTGTTGTTGGCGCCGCCGCTCATGTACACGACGTAAAAGGCGAGCCCGTCCTTGGCCGTCTTGACCGGTCCGCAAACCTCCGTCCCCGCGGCGCCGCCGAGGTTCCCGGTCGTCATGATCTGATCGACGAGCTTCGGGGTGGGGCTGCCGTCGCGGAAGACGTCGATCGTGCAGTCCTCCCAGCTCGCGCCGGAGGGAGCGGCGGCGGTCATCGTCACGGTGCCCGCGTCGGGGACGTTCTCGACGATCCCGAACGCCGCGACGTCCATGCAGCCGTTCGCCTGCACCGGTCCGATCTGCTGATAGGTCGAGAACACCCCGGGCGGCTTGACGATCGTGATGCTCCCGCTCGCGCAGGCGAGATCGCACGCGAAGATGACGAGGTCGCCGACCTGCACGGGGATGCCCGTCGTCGCGCTCGAGACGAGGTCGCTCGAGCTGACGCTGGAGACGGCAATCGAGGAGACCAGCCCCCACGGGCTCACGGCCGCGTCGGTGCCTACGGTCGTGCCCGTGTCGCCCCCCGCGTGCGCGTCGGTCGCGTTCGTGGCGTCCTTCCCCTTCGGCGCGTCGACGGCCCCCGTCGCGTCCCTGGCGCGAGCAACGTCGGCCCCCGCGTCGCGCGACGTGGCGCGCGTGGCATCGGAGCCGTGCGCGTCGCTCGGGACGCCACCGTCCTCCCCTCCGCCCGAGAGCCCCGCGAGAGAGGCGCAGCCCCACGCGACGGCGGAGAGGAGCAGCAGCATCGCAGGCCGGAGCCACGCGCCACGCGTCGTCGCGTGCCGGATCGAACGGAAGACCATTCTCCTACGACGCTATCCCAGCTCGGATGACCTCGCTAGCCGCGGCGCACCGACCAAGAGCCCGAGCCCAGTGCCCCAGAGCCGCGGCGCATCGACCAGGAGCCCGAGCCCAGTGCCCCAGAGCCGCAGCCCACCGACCGTGGGCCCGAGCCCAGTCCCCCAGAGCCGCGCCCCATCGACCGTGAGCCCGAGCCCCTCGCCCCAGAGCCGCGCCCCATCGACCGTGAGCCCGAGCCCAGTGGCCCAGAGCCGCGCCGCACCGACCGTGAGCCCGAGCCCCTCGCCCCAGAGCCGCGCCCCATCGACCGTGAGCCCGAGCCCAGTGCCCCAGAGCCGCGGGACCTACGCCGACGCCAGCAGCGCCCGCACCTCGTCCTTCTCGAGATGGGCCAGGACCACCACGAAGTCGCCCGCGACCGACGCGTCAAGCGCCGTCCGCAGCGCCTCTGCCTCCGAGGGGGCCACCGCCAGCGACGTGCGCGCCATCCCCAGCGCCTCGAGCTCCTTCTCCAGGAGCGCGGGCATCGCCCCTTCGGCCCTGCCGCGGAGGTAACCGCGCAGATCGCGCAGCACGACACGGGAAGGCCGCGCGTCGAAGATGGCTCTCGCCGCGTCGCGCGCGCTCTCGTCGCTGCGGTCGCCCGCGTACCCGGCGACCACCACGAGCTGGCCGCCGGGCCCGCGGAGCTTCTGCACGAGCGCGAGCACCTCGCGGATGGCCGCCGGGTTGTGCGCGAAGTCGACGAGCACGGACACTCCGCGCCGAACGACGAGGTTCCCGCGGCCGGGGTTGTCCTCCGCCGAGGACGTGAACGACATGAGCCCCCGGGCAATCGTCTCGTCGGGAACACCCAGCGCGCGCGCGCTCGCCGCGGCCCCCAGCGCGTTGGCGAGGTTGTACGTGGCGGCTCCTCCGAAGCCGATCGGGACGTCGCGCGCCACGACGAGCGGACGCGTCGCCTCCCCCTCCGCGCGGACGATCCACCCGCCGTCGAGCGTCCACGCCTCGCCGCCACGCGCGCGGTGCGCGAGGATCGTGGGGCTCGCAGGGTCCGTCGAGAAGAGCACGAGGGGCGCGGCGAACGCGGCGGCCTCCGCCATGAGGTGCCGGTCGTCGGCGTGGACGACGACGCGGCCCGACGGGGGGATGACCGAGCCCGTGACCGCCTTCACGCGCGCGAGGGCGGCGAGGTCGTCGATGCCGTAGTGGCCGAGGTGGTCGTCGGTGACGTTGGTCAGGAGGGCGACGCCCGCGCGGCGCACGGCGAGACCGCGGCGCAGGATGCCTCCGCGGGCGGTCTCGAGCACGGCGGCGTCGATCGAGGGCGAACGGAGCACCTCGGCTGCGCCGGCAGGTCCCGTGTAGTCGCCGGGCTCGGTGAGCCGCTCGTCGATCCAGACGCCGTCGGTCGTGGTCATCCCGACGACATGGCCGGCGCACTTCAAGATCCGCGCGAGAAGGCGCACCGAGGTGGTCTTCCCGTTGGTGCCGGTCACCAGGGCGAGCGGGATCGCGCCGAGGTCACCCCACGCGACGGACCGCGCGTCCGGGAGCGCGCCCTTCGGCCAGGTGCGCGACGTCTTGCCCGCGCCGACGGTGACGCGCTCGTCGTCCCACACGAAGGGCAGCCCGCGCGCGAAGGCTTCTGCCTCGAGCAAGAGGAGGTTCGGGTCCTTCCGCGCAAGGAGCTCGGCGTGGAGCTCGAGCCGAAGCGGCTCGAGCGGGAGCGGCCCCTCCCCGCGCGTGACGCTCGCGGCGCTCGTCGCGGCCCACTCGTTCACGTCCGTCGCCGGGAGCAGGACGTCGATCGGGGCCGAGAACGTCAGCACCGCTCCGCCGCGGTAGACGCGCGCCGCCGCGTCGTCCACGGGGAGCCCGAGCGCCCCGGCCATCCGCGCGAGCTCCGTCCGCCACGCGCCGACCGCGAGCGCGACGTCCTCACCGGGCTCGAACGAGACCTCCGCGAGCGCCGAAGGCCCGCGCGTCTGCAGGTTCGGCCCGAAGAGGCGCCACGCGTCGACGAGCTGCACCGTGACCCGCCCGGCTCAGTCGTCCGTCTCGCGCGCGAGGCGCACGCCGCGCTCGTCGTGGATGACGGACTCGCCGGCGAACGCTTCGGTCACGCCGCGAGGGGCGACGGCGGGCACCGCGAGGGGCGGGGGCGGGGCCGAGCTCGGCTTGGAGCGCGCGCGGTGGACGTCGTCGGTGTCGGACTTCCAGTAGATGATCTGCTTCCAGCTGCGGGAGATCGCGTCTGCGAAGACGAGCAAGAGGTCGCCGCGCCGCGCCATGCGGAGGGCCGCCTCGATCGCCGCCTGCTCGTCGGGGATCACGGTGATGTTCTCCTCTGCGAAGCCGTTCGCGAGGAGCGCGTCGCGGAGGATCCGCGGAACGTCGTCCGGGCCGCGGCCGCGCGGGTCGTCGTCGCGACGCAGGATGAGGTGGTCGAACGTCGTCCCCGCGATGCGCGCCATGTCGCGGATGTCCTCGTCGCGGCGGTCGCCCGGCGCGGCCAGGACGCAGATGCGACGCCCGCTGACCTCGAGCTTCGCCGCGAGGTCGGCCATCGCCTGGACCGCGGCGGGGTTGTGACCGTAGTCGAGGATGACCTTGAAGGGGTGACCGTCGAACACGTTGGTCCGGCCGGGCGCCTGAAAGTAGGTGGCGTCGAAGGTGCGGAGCCCTTGCCGGATGTTCTCGAGCTTGACCCCCATCGCGTACGCCATGCCCGCGGCGAACATCGCGTTCTGCACGTTGTGGAGCGCCTTGCCCTCGAGCGTCGCCGGGATGAGGTGGGTCCAGAGCAGGGGCTGGTGCGTGCCGTGGTCGTAGAGGGTGATCATCTGCCCGTTGATGCCGTCCTCCAGCACGACGGCCAGGCCCCCGGCGCGGATGTGCTCGCGCACCAGCTCGTGCCGCGGGTTCATCGTCACGTACGCGATGCGCGTCGCGTGGGTGTGGTCGGCCATCCTGAGGCACTGGAGATCGTCGGCGTTGAGGACGACCGAGTCGCGCGCGACCTCCACCACGATGCGCTTGACGAGGGCGAGCTGCTCCAGCGTGTCGACCCCGGCGAGCCCGAGGTGATCGGCGCTCACGTTGAGCACGGCGCCGATGTCGCACGACCGATACCCCATGCCGGCGCGGAGGAGCCCGCCGCGCGCGGTCTCGAGGACGGCGATGTCGACCGACGGGTCGCGGAGCACCATGATGGCCGACTGCGGTCCCGTCATGTCCCCCGCGACGGTGCGCACGCCGTCGATGTAGACGCCGTCGGTCGTCGCGAGCCCGACGGTGGCGCCGGCCATCTTCTGGATGTGGGCGAGCATGCGGCAGGTGGTCGTCTTGCCGTTCGTCCCGGTGACTGCGGCGATGGGGATGCGGCTCGCCGCCCCCTTGGGGAACAGCATGTCCATCACGGGACCGGCGACGTCGCGAGGCTTCCCTTCCGTCGGCGCGACGTGCATGCGGAAGCCTGGAGCCGCGTTGACCTCGCAGACTCCGCCCCCCACGTCGCGGTAGCTCTCGGTGATGTCAGGCGTGATGAAGTCGATCCCGACGACGTCGAGGCCGATCGCCTTCGCCGCGCGGATGGCCATCTCGGCGTTGTCGGGGTGCACTTGATCGGTGAGGTCGATCGCGGTGCCGCCGGTCGAGAGGTTCCCGGTGGCGCGCAGGTAGAAGACCTCGCCGTCCGGGACCACGTGCTCGGCCGTCACCCCCCGGAGCGCCATGAGGCGCAACGCCTGGTCGTCGAGCTCGAGCCGCGTGAGGACCTTCTCGTGCCCGATGCCGCGCCGCGGATCACGGTTCACGACCTCGACGAGCTCGGCGATCGTGCTCCTTCCGTCGCCCACGACGTGCCCGGGGACGCGCTTGGCGACGGCGACGAGCGCGCCGTTCACGACGAGCATCCGGTGATCGAAACCCTTGAGGTAGTTCTCGACGATGACGGTCCTCGCATGCTCGCGCGCCTTGTCGAACGCGACGCGAACCTCCTCCGCGTTCTTCACGTCGAGCGTCACGCCCCGGCCGTGGTTCGCGTCGAGCGGCTTGACGACGACCGGGAAGCCCAGGCGCTCGGCCGCGCGAATCGCCTGCTCGGCGCTGCGCGCGGTTCGCTGCCGGGGCACGGGGAGGCCGAGGTCGCCGAGGATGCGGTTCGTCTCCTCCTTGTCCGAGGCGATCTCGACGGCGATGTGGCGCGTCTCGGAAGTGACCGTCGCCTGCACCCGCTTCTGGTACCTGCCGTGGCCGAGCTGGATGAGGCTGTAGTCGTTCAGGCGCAGCCACGGGATGTCGCGCTCCTCGGCGGCGCGGACGAGCGATCCGGTCGACGGTCCGAGCTGTCTACGCTGCGCGAAGTCGATGAGCTCGCGGAGCTCCTTCGCGAAGTCGAAGGCGGCGGAGGGCACCCCCTCGGGCCGGAGCTCGGGCGGGAGCAGGTGGTGCAGGAGCCTGACGCCCAGATCGGCGGCGGCCTCGCCGACGCGCTCCTCCTCGTACTCGAAGACGACGTGGTAGTGGCCCGCGGGCGCCCCATCCGCGGATCGCGTCTTGCCGAACGTGACGCTCGCCCCCGTGAGCTGCTGCAGCTCCAGCGCGACGTGCTCGAGCACGTGCCCGAGCCACGTCCCCTCCTCCTCGACGAGACGCCGCACGAACCCGCCCGGGGCGCCGTACGAGCAGGTGTGCTGATCGAGCGACGGCAGCGCCGCGAGGAGCCGCTCGTTGAACGCCGGAAGCTTCGCCGACGGCCACGCCTCGAGCGCGCCGAGGTCGACGGTCAGGCGCATCACGGGGAAGTGGGCGTAGAGGCTCGGCCCCCGGTACACGCGCTGCTCGAGAATCTTCATCGGGAGTCCTCCCTGGGTGGAGGCGGCGAGGCCTCGCGCGTCTCGAGGTCGTACCTGGCCCCGTGCGTGAGCACGTGAAGCCGAATGTTGGTGAGGCAGATGGGCTTGCCCACGTCGTCGTGCGCGACCGACGAGTGGCCGAGCGACGAGGCGTCGACGAGCGTGATGGCGCCCGTCCCCACGACCTCGATGACCCGGTCGGGGTTGATGAACGCGGCGGTGTCCTCGTCGAGGCCGACCCCGACGGCGAACGGGTTGTAGGCGAGCGCGGTCAGGAGGCGGCCGAGGCGGTCGCGCTGCCGGAAGTGCTGGTCGATGATCACGCGGTTCGTCAGGCCGAAGCCCGGCGCCAGCGTCGCCATTCCGACCTTGGGCGTCGCGCCCTCTTCCCCCGAGGCGATCATGTGCTCCGACAGGATGGCCGCCCCGGCCGAGGTGCCGCCGACCGCGACGCCGCGCGCGTTCATCTTGCGCACGGCCTTCGCGACCGGCGTCCCGCCGAGCATGGTCGAGATGCGCAGCTGGCTCCCCCCCGTGAAGAACACGCCCGACGCGACGTCGAGCATCTTGAGCCATTCCTCACGCGACGCGTCGGCGCGATCGGCGAACGGGAGCGCCCGCGCCTCCTCGACGCCAATCTCCCTGAAGAGCTTCTCGTAGCGCTTACCCGTGTCCTCCAGGCGCGACGCTGTCGGAATCACCGCGATCCGCGCCCGCTTGCCGCCGGAGACCTGCACGAATCGCCGGAGAATCTCGGCCGGGCCCATCTTGTCCTCGGCCCCCCCCACCGCGACGATGTACCCGCGCTTCTTGTGCTCTTCGACCTTGGATGGGCTCACGGTGCCGCGTCTTCTAGCCCGAAGCGAACGGCGAGCACAACGAGCGGCGAGGCCGACGCGAGGTAGTAGACTGCGCACCATGTGCGGTCGCGCCGTCCGGACGTCCCCCGCCGACGTCCTCTGCCAGCTCTTCGACCTCAGGGAGCTCCCGCCGGAGCTCCCCGTTCGCTACAACCTCGCGCCGACGCAGCCCATCCCCGTGATCCGCGAAGCCGGGAAGCTCGAGCTGCTCCGGTGGGGGCTCGCGATGAAGAACCCCAAGGCCGGGGGCTTCAACGCGCGCGCGGAGTCGCTCGGGAGCCGAACGTACAGCGGGGCGCGCCGCTGCCTCGTCGTCGTCGACGGCTTCTACGAGTGGCGGAAGAGCGGAGGGCGGAGGCAGCCGTTCGTCGTGCAGCGCGCGGACGGCGCCCCGATGGCGCTCGCCGGCCTCTCGGACACGACCGGCGCGTGCGCGATCGTCACGGCCCCGGCGCGTGGGGTCGTCGCGTCCATCCATGACCGGATGCCCATCGTCCTCGAGCACGACGACTGGGCGGCGTGGCTCGACCCGACGCGGGACGTCCGCCCGATCCTCGCCTCCGCCTCCGCCGACCGGCTCGCCATGCACGCGGTCAGCCCGCGCGTCGGAAACGTCCACAACGACGACGCGGGCCTCCTCGTCCCCGTGCCCGACGGAGTGTCCGAGGCGCCGCGTTCGCTCGGTCTCTTCTGAACCGTCCCGCGATCAGCCGCGCTTCCCATCGCCGAGGGCGTCCGTGACGGGAGCGTCGGAGGGCGGCGGCGCGTCGTGCGCGGCGCCGTCGTGCAGGCCCGCGTCGGAGTGCCCGGCGTCGATGGAGTGAGCGTCGACGCCGGCATCGACGGGCATCGGGCAGTTCGGCGTGTTGGGCGTCGGGTTGACGATGATGGGCAGGCTCCGGAGGTACGCGAGCAGGTCGAGCGCGCCCGCCTCGTCGATCCCTCCGTCGGCGATCTCTCCAAAGTGCGGCATGGGAGCGCACAGCGGGCTCCCCTCGTCGTCGATGCCGTGGAGGAACGCGCCTTCGACTTGCGCGTTCGTCCAGCAGCCGAGGCCGTTGACCGGATCGGGGGTGAGATCGGGCGGATAGGCGATGCCGCCCTCGGCCGTCTTCGAAGGGACGCCCACGCCGTTGCCTTGCAGCTGTCCGCCGTGGCAGAGCGCGCACTTGTGGGTGAGCGCGATCGACTTGCCCGCCTGGATCTGCGCGTCCATGAAGCTCCCCGCGTCGACGGGGGTGCACGTCGCGTCGGCCGCGCCGCCGTCGGCCGCGCCTTCGGCCCCCGCGTCATGGGCTCGCGCGTCGTGGTGCCCGGCGTCCTTTCCCGAGTGGTGCGTCGTCCCGTCGACGGCGCCCGAGTCGCTCGCCCCGGCCGGCGCGCCGCTGCTCCCGCACGCGCCGAGGGAGACACCACCGAGGAGCCAGCCCACCGAAGCAAGTACGGCCGCATGTCGTCGCATGATGATCCTCCAGGGCCCCCGCCGTGAGACGCGGGTCGGGTATCACGCGCCGAAGAGCAGCGTCAATGCGACGAGCCGTACCGGTGCTACGCTACGCGGCGTAGCCGTGAACGGGCGCGTCTTGCTGGGTCTTTGTGGGATCGCGCTGCTCGCGGTCTCTGGCTGCAGCTCGGCCGGGACGAACGCGCCGGCCGACGCGCGCACGCCCGACGCGGCCGTCCCTGGATCGTTCGCGGCGCTGGGCGACCAGGCGCTCGCGGACCTCGAGCGCGTGTTCTACGCCTCGAGCCCGGCCGGTTGGCGGAAGTGCGTGCCGGACCTCGGCTGTGGCACCGGCGACGTCGATTGGGGGGTCGACTCGCTGACGTACGCGCTCTCCATGAGGTGGTCGATCACGGGAGACGCGACGCTCCTCCCCTTGCTCGCGGCGCTGAACGCGGCGGGGCCGTCGCCCGGCTCGTGCCAGCTGCCGGGCTGCACCGGCTGGAGTGACGTGCCGGAGTGGGACGCGGTCGCTGCCGCCAGGGAGTACGAGGCGACGGGGGACGCGAGCGCGCTCGCCCGGGCGAAGGCGGGGTTCGACTACGTCGACGGGTCGAACGCGTTCGCGCTCGGAGCGTGCCCGACGATCGACTACCAGCTGCCGAGCGGGGGCCAGAACCTGCTGAAGACGCTCGAGAGCGACTCGAACTACATCAAGGCCGCGTTGCTGCTCGGCCTCGCGACTTCGGACGCGACCTACGTCACGAAGGCCATGGCGAAGTACGCGGCGGTGCGGCAGTACTTTCTCGACCCGACCGTCCCCCTCTACACGGTGTACGTCTTCGACTCCGGCACCGCGTGCACCCCGGTGGCAGGGCAGTACTTCGCGAGCGTGAACGGGAACATGATCTGGAACGGCCTCGCCCTCGCCGACGCAACGGGCGACGCCACCTACCGCGACCAGGCCATCGCGACCGCCGAGGCGGTCGACGCGAACCTCCGGGACCCGGCCGGGATCTTCGAGGACCTCCAGGCCGAGAACGACGTCGCCGAACCGCTCGTCGAGGCGTTCTATCGTCTCGCGACGACCGAAGCGCAGCCGTTCGCGCGCGCGTGGCTGCTGCGCAACGCGGCGGTCCTGTCATCGGACCGCGCGACGAGCGGGTCCTTCGGCCGCTTCTGGGGCGGCCCCGCGCCGAAGGGGACGACGACGGTGTGGCAGGCGAACGGAGGCTTCGCCCTCGCGTTCGCGGCGGCGGCGCTCGCGCCGACGGACGTCCCGAGTGCGCGCGACGTCTGGAGCTCGGCGACGTTCACCTCGACGTCGATCACGGCGTTGCCCGGGAGCCTCGCATTCAAGGGGAGCGCGATCGCGCTCGTCGGGACGATCGGGGAGCAGTGCTGCGACTTCGGACACGCGGACGTCCTCGTCGATGGCGCCTCGACGTTCGACAAGACCGGCATCTGGCAGAACAAGTCGAGCTCCAGCCAGCCTGTCCCGAGCTCGATCCTGTTCGCGTGGCGGTGGCCGGTGTCCGGGCCGCACACGCTCGGCTTCCAGCCGGGCGTCTGGAACGCCAAGCAAGGCGGGCCCTTCCTGCACGTGACGGGGTACTACGTCGTGCCGTGACGGGGACCCCTCGCGAGCCCCAAGATGAGCTCGACCGCCCGAGGAGCGCGCACGTCAATTCGTCGGCGCGCTCGAGAGCCTCCGGAGCGCGGCGCGGACGAGGTCGCGTCGCTCTTCGAGCGTCTTGTCGGCGGCGGCTCGGTTCTTCCGCGCGGCGACCACCTGGTCCTCGGCCGCGACGACGCGCATCACGAGGGGGGTCGCCACGGTGCCGGCACCCCCGGCGCCGCTCCCTCCGCCGACCGCCTTCAGGTCCTCTCGCAGCCTCTCGAGATCCTGCTGCGCGGACTCCGCCGCATGCTCTGCGGCGACCACCATCGCATGGCCCGCCTCGAGCGACTCGACGCGCGGCAGCGCCTCGCGGAGGATCGTTCGCTCGTCCATCGGGAGCGTCGCCTTGTCGAGCAGGCTCCGGACGACCTTCACCGTGAGCCCGTCCGCGCCGAAGCTCCGCGAGAGCCCCTCCATGACGCGGAAGGACCGCGACGACTTCTCCTTCGGCTTGACGTCGAACACGACGACCGGAGTCGATGACGCCTCGTCGAAGTCCACCCGATCGGCGCCGGTGACCCGCGCGTTCCGATCCGCGGCAAGGGCGACGTAGAACGTCTTCGACGCCCCGCTACGATTCTCGAGCTCCCATGTGGCCTCGGTCGTCCGGAGGAAGTGCTCGTCCAACTCTTCCCCTTCGAACGTGAGCCGCTTCGACTCCTCCCGCCGCTCCGTCCGCTTCTCCTTGACCTCGCCGTCGAGGTCGTTTCCCGCCTGAAGGAAGCGCCGCTCTCCCGGCTTCAGGCGGTCGATGCTCGTCTCGCCCACGAACCCGCCCGCCGCGAAGATCGTCACAGTGCCCGCGGGCAGCGTCTGACCGGTTCCATTCACGAAGCTGAACGCCGCGCGACCCCCGGCGCCGGGGTGCGCGAAGAACGCGAGCGCCGGGGCCGCCACGCTCCTCTGGACGAACGGAACGAGACCCGACGCGTGCGCCTCGAGCGAGAGGCCGCCCGGCACGGAGTAGACGAAGAACGCGCCTTGCTCCGCGCCGGTCGCGGGCGCGAGGTCCGCGAGGTTGCCGACGGAAAGGAGCGAGCTGCCGGTGGTCCTTCCGTCGACCCTGGTGGCGCCCATCCGCATCCTGGGTGCGTGTGCCACGTGGGACCCGCCGAGCATCCCGTGGCCGTAGCCGAACCCTTCGCCGTGCCCGATCCCGCCATCGCTGCTGTCGAGGTTGTCTCCCCAGAGCGCGTCCGCGGTCGTGTCCGCGAGCTGAGGGACGGTCGACAGGGGGTCATCGGGGTGGACGAGCGCGCGGCGCGTGTAGCGGGGAGCCGCCATCGGGAAGACGAAAGAGTCCGGCTCGCCGTTGACGAGCTCGAGGTGCACGTCGTGCCAGGTCTCGTCCGTGTCGTTGTGCACCAGGGCCCAGCCCTGGAGGACCGCCGTCGGCGCGCCCTTGTCTGCGGCGTCTCCGATGATCAGTCGATAGCTCGCGCGCCAGATGGGCGTCTCGGCGATGTAGCCGAACGTGACCTGTCCGCGGGAGTCTCCGAGAAGGCGGAGCGCGCGAGCGTTCTGTGCGCTGCGCGTTCCGAGGGCGTCGAGCGCGGCGTCGAGCCGGGCCGCGAACGCGGGATCGGTCGGACGAATGCGGACGATGCTCTCGGAGGGAACGCGAGTCAGCTCACCTCGCGCCGTGAGCATCGTGACGACCAACCGCTTGGGATCCTCGCGCTTGCCGTCCCGGTTCTCGGCGACGACGCGAGCCTGGGCTTCATCGACCTCCATCGCCACCTCGACCACGCGCCCCTCGATCGGCGTGGGCGACTCGTGGGTCTGGATCGCGACGCGCGCGCCCTTGAGGCTCTCGAGCAAGTCCTGGAACGTGATGGGGGTCAGAGGGTCCGGCGGCAACCCGGCGCTCGACCGCGCGGTCGCCTTCGTGACGCTGCTCGCGAACGACAGACCGGCAATCTGCCCGCCGCTACCGGAGCGCAGCACCACGAGCGAGGCCAGGGCGTCGTCGAGGTGACCGGCCGGCACGGGGAGGGACGTGGCGACGTCGCCGGCGACCGCCCCCGACCGTTCGAAGTAACCGACGCCGGTCTCGTAGAGACGCAGCACGCGGAGGGGCAGGACGGCGGGGGCCGGGATCGGCGCGCGCGTCTCCACGGGCGCGGGTGCGCACGCGAGGGGGAGCGAGGAGATGAGGGTCAGCGCGAGGAGAAAGGCTTTCTCAACCTGCATGGGCGTTCCATGCCGACAGCCCGCTCGCGAGGAAGTTCCACCCTTCGGCCGAGACCTACTCCGCCGCGGCGACCTCGGCTCGCTCGCCGTCGCCGTCCACGGCGCGCGATCCGGAGCGTGTCATCTCGACGCTCGGCCGGCCGTGGAACTCGAGCGCGCCTTCGTGGCGGAGGCGGCTCTCCGTGTCGAGCCAGATCTTCCCGCCGATCCGTCGAAAGCGGTGGCAGAACGTGAAGTCCTCGCTCAGGTAGACCCCCGTCTCCGGCTCGATCATGCAATCGAAGAGATTGTAGAGGTTCGGGCTCTCCTGCTTCGGCGCCGGAAAGGTCTGGACGCCGCGGTAGTGCGTCTCGGGGTAGGCCGCGACCATCCGGAGCACCGCGCTCCTCTTGATCATCATGAAGCCGGTTCCGGCGTAGTTCCCCGTGACGAAGCCCGCACGCTCCTCGCGCTCTCCCCCGACGCAAGGCACGCCGACGAAGTGGAGCCCCGCCTGGCGTAATTGATCCTCGGTGGCGCAGGCCCCGGCCACGGCGCGCAGCCTCGCCCAGTCGATCACCTTGACCGGGTACATCCCGGCCGCGATGTCCACATCGAGCTGGAGCAGCCGGTGTACGTGCTCGGGGTCGAAGCCGATGTCCGCGTCGATGAACATGAGGTGTGTACCGCTCGGAACGTCGAGAAAGCGCGCGAGCAGCGCGTTTCGGCTTCGCGTGATGAGCGAGTCGTGGGCGGCGGTGAAGAGCCCTACGTTGAAGCCGTGCCTCCCGGCGTAGCCGATGAGCTTCAGGAGCGAGTGGACATAGATGTGACTCATGAGGCCGCCGTAGCAGGGCGTGGCGATGAGTACGTTGGGGCGCTCGGCGGCCATGCGGATCTCCTGAGCAGACGCGTCGAGCAGCATGATGCAGCAAGGAGCGCGCCACCCACGCGCGCGCGCGAACGGACGAGAAGATGGAGCAGCGGCTCGGGCGAAGGCGCGTCGGACCGATGGCACCGTCATCCGCATGACGGCCGTCCCGGGCCCCCGTCGCCGCGTGGTAGACCACGCGCGATGGCGAAAATGGACGATCCGGACGACCCCGTCGCGCGCACCGCGTACGAGCGCGCCATGTACCCCCTCCACGTGGAGCTCGTGAAGCTCCAGAGTCACGTCATTCGCAACGGTCTACGCGTCGTCGTGATCCTCGAAGGCCGCGACGCCGCAGGGAAAGACGGCGCGATCAAGCGCATCGCCAAGCACATGAGCCCGCGCGAAACACGCGTCGTTGCGCTCGCGAAGCCGTCCGACAAGGACGAGTCGAGCTGGTACTTCCAGCGCTTCGTGCCGCACCTCCCCTCCGGCGGCGAGATCGTCCTCTTCAACCGGAGCTGGTACAACCGCGCCGGTGTCGAGCGCGTGATGGGCTTCTGCTCTCGCGCGGAGCACCAGGCGTTCATGGAGGACGCGCCGCGCTTCGAGGAGCTGCTCGTCCGCTCGGGCGTGATGCTCCGGAAGTACTACCTCGATGTCAGCAAGGCCGAGCAGCGACGACGCCTCCAGGACCGTCGAAGGAACCCTCTCAAGCAGTGGAAGGTGAGCCCTATCGACGACGTCGCGCTGGAGAAGTGGGACGACTACAGTGAGGCACGCGACGACATGTTCGCGCGAACCGACACGCCCTTCGCGCCGTGGGAGATCGTCCGCACCGACGACAAGCGAACAGCCCGGGTGAACCTCATCAAGGCGATCCTCGCGAGCGTGGACTACAAGGGGAAGAGGAGCGCCGTCGTGCGCGCAGACCCGACCGTAGTGTTCAGGGTTGCGTCCGGACACGTCAGGACGCCGCGGCTCGCGCGCTGACCGCGCCCGGCCGACACCTTGCCGACCCGAGCGTCGCCGCATCTCGAGCACGCGGGCGACGACCCCCTGCGTGCATGATCCATGCAAAACGGGCGCGGGGTGGCTATCGTTGGACGGGTGAGCGCGAATCCTCGCCGAACGAGCCCCGGAGCCATGCGACGCGCCGAGCGCGGTCGGCGCGAGGACGTCCCCCGTCGCCGGGGCCTTTCGACGAGCGTCGCTCTCCCGCTCCTCGCCGCAATCGTGGGAGGCAACGTGCTTCTCTTCGCGTGCGGCGGCGGGGGCTCGTCCGGCGGCACCGACGCCGGTCGCGACGAAGGGGGGCGGGGAGCGCGCGACGCGACGGCCCACGGCGACGCGCGGTCGTCCCGCGACGGTGCGAGCGGCCACGATGCCGGTGCGGCCCCGGACGCATTCGTCGCCGCGTGCACTTCATCGGCGGCGGCGAGCTGCGAGCGGCTTGCGCAATGTTACCCGAACGCCATCTCCGAGCGGTACGGCGACGGGGGCCATTGCATTGCGAGGACCACCCTCGACTGCATCGCAGCGATAGAGGCTCCGAGCACGGGCCGGAACGTTGCGAACGAAACCGCGTGCGGAGCCTCCTATTCGACGGAGAGCTGCGGAGCGCTCCTGAACGGCGACACCACCGACGCGTGCGCGAACCCGGCCGGCGCGCTCGGGTCCGGCAGGGGGTGCGCCTTCGGCGCCCAGTGCCAGTCGACGTTCTGCGGCCTGCCGTTCACGAGCGCGTGCGGGACCTGCCAGGCGACCCCCCAGCCGGATGCCTCGTGCGCCGAGATCTCGAATTGCGGCGAAGGCCTCGCCTGCGTCAAGAGTCGCTGCCTGCGGAACGCCGGCGATGGCGGTGCGTGCGGCCCCCTCCAGCCATGCGGCTCGGGGCTTGCGTGCGTCAGCGCGGACGCCGGCGCAGGGACGTGCGTGGCCGACGGCGTGACGGTGGGCGCGACGTGCGACTCGAAGCACGAGACCGCGTCCGAGTGCAACATCGCGGCCGGCCTCTACTGCGTGAGCCTGAAGACGAGCGCGAACTTCAGGACGTGCCAGCCCGTCACGCTCGTGGAAGCGGGGCAACCGTGCGGCAACCAGCCGAGCGGCGCGAACAACGTCTGCGCAAACGACTCCACGTGCGTCAAGGGCGCCGACGGCGGCACGACGGACCGATGCGTCGCCAACGCGAAGGACGATGCTCCGTGCAATACCGTCACGGGGCCAGCCTGCGAGCGGCCGGCGCGCTGCGTCGGCGCCGTGTTCGATGGCGGCACCGAGGGAACGTGCACCTTGGCGGGCACGACGGCCTGCCCGTAGCCCGGAGGGGCTCCCGTGACGCGGTGCATCCGCGCGCCCGTCGAATGCGAGGCTTCGGCCCGTGTGCTATCAAATCGCCCATTAGCGCCGCCACCCGTACCCGGAGTGGGGGCGGAGGAGCACGCCGAGCGCGACCACCTGCGGCGCGTGCGCCAAGGCTTGTCCGAACGGGCAGGTGTGCACGAACGGAGCGTGCCAGTAGCGTCGCGCTCGGCGAGCGCGTGAGGTCCACGCCGGCCCCTGGTCGCGGGGTCGTGTCCTCCCTACTGTGCGCGTGATGCCGCGCGACGAGCCCCCGCGTCAGTGGTTTCTGAGCCCGTTCGCGTCCTACGTTCCGATCGCGCTCGGCGTGGTGCTCGCGTTGCCGTCTCTCGCGAGCGGGTTCTTCGCGGACGACGACGTCCTCGTCGCGAGGCTCGAGAACCGGACGTCGCTCACCGTCCCCTGGTACGACGTCTACCGCTTCACGGGCGACGCAGCGGCGAACGCGCGGGTGGTGCTGTCGGGTCAGTTCCCCTGGTGGACCGCACCCGGCCTGCACCTCCACCTCATCAGGCCGCTCTCCAGCGCGGCCCTCGCGCTGGACCACCGGCTCTTCGGGAGCCACGCGCTCGGGTACCACGTCGACTCGCTGCTCTGGTGGCTTCTGACGCTCCTGGCCCTCCGCGTCCTCTACCGGCGGCTCTTGCCGCCCGACGTCAGCGCGCGGGCACTCCTCGTCTTCGCCATCGCCGATGCGCACTTGCAGCCATATTCGTGGATCTCGGCACGCCACTCGCTCGTAGCGGCGGCCCCCGCGGCGTTCGGGCTCGCGTGGGCCGTCCGCTCGCGTCAGGAAGAGTCGGGCAGGTGGCGCTGGCTGGCCCTGCTCGCGATGGCGATCGGGCTCGCGGGGGGTGAGGTGGCGCTCGGGGTGCTCGCGTTCTGGGCGTCGTACGAGCTGCTCGGTCCGGAGCGCCGGACGGGCTGGCGGGTCGCGGCTCTGCGGGTCCTCCCACCGGTCGCGCTCGGCGTGCTCTACCTCGCGATCCACCGGGCGCTCGGCGGTGGAGCACGGGAGAGCGGGACGTACCTCGATCCGTTCGGCGACCCCCGGTCGTTCTTGCCAGAAGGCGCGGCGCGATACGCGGCGCTCGTGACGGACGCGCTCTTCGACGTCCCTGCGGAGCTCGGCGCGGTCGTCCCGGGCGTGGCCTTCGGCGTCGTCGCCGCCCTCGGCGGCCTCGGCGCCTGGCTCCTCTACCGCGCGTGGGCGCCGCTCATGTCGGTGGCGGAGCGCGCGGCGCTCCGATGGCTCGTCCCCGGTGCGCTGCTCTCGACCGCGGGCGTCGTCGCCGCGTTCCCTGGCTCCCGGGAGCTCCTGGTGCCCGACTTCGGCTGGGCCGTGCTCTTCGCGATCCTCCTCTCCGCAGGCTCGCGGGGCCTCGCGCGCCGCCTGAGCGGGCGCGGCATCGCTCTGGCGAGCGTCCTTTTCCTTCACGTCGTCGCGCCGCCTGTCCTCGGGATCGTCAACCTCGCGACGACCATGCAGCTCCGCCGCGCGGTCGATGCGCTCGCCCACGCGGATGTCGTCGCGGGCGCGCCCGCGCACAAGCGCGTCTTCGTCGCCGTTGCGAGCGATCCCATGGTCTCGATGTATCCACCGGCGGTTCTCGCGCGCGAAGGGAGCGAGGCCGTCGCGTGCTGGACACCGCTCTGCACGACGAAAGGCGACACCCGGCTCACGCGACTCGACGCCGAGACGCTGGAGATTGAGACGCTCTCCGGCCCGTTCCTCACCGGCGCATTCGAGAGACTCTTCCGTGCACCTGAGCTCGAATTCCACGTCGGTGACGAGGTCGCCGTCTGCGGTGCGCGCGTCCGTGTCCTCGAGACCGTCGGCGGGCACCCGAAGCGCATCCAGGCGCAGTTCGGAGCGCCGCTCGACGACGCGAACCTTCGAGTCCTCGCCTGGGAGCGCGGGTCGCTCGACCGCGTCTCACTCGCGGTGGGCGAGTCGGTGAGCATCCCGTGGAGCGCGGGGCCCCTCAGGCTCTTCTGAGAGCGAGGACGGGGGGCGTGGCGAAGATCACGGCCCCTTGCATGGACCGGTACGGTCGATTCCCCCGAAGAACTCCGCGACGATGAGGCTCCACGCGCGAGCGTTCTCCGGAGGGCCGCACTTCCACCTCTTCGGAAGCGCGACGTGATCCAGCGCGGCGCGCTGCTCGCGGTAGTAACGCACCGCGAGCTCCGCGGCGTATTCGTGGACGGCGTCGCCATTGTTGGGCTGGAAGGCGTAGTAGGTTCCGCCTCGCACGAGCATGTCCGTCGGCGTGTACGGCGCGAGGCACGCGATCCGCGCACCGCACCGCGCCATGATCGCGTCGAACGTGGCGCGGAGCGCGCGGCCCGACCAGTCACCATGGGCCTGGTCGTTCAGGTGGAAGCTCTCGTGGAAGAGGAGCTCGCGGACGGCGTCGGCCGACGTGTTGAGCGAGCCAGCGACGTTGTAAGCGATGGTCCAATCGATCGCATAGGCAGAGGGGGTCCGCGCCGCGACCGAGCGCATGAACCGAAAGCTGAGGCCGCGCCAGACGTAGTGTAGGACGCGACCGTCCTCGCGAATCGCATCGAAGAACGCGTCGAAGTCGCGCGTGGCTCCCGCGACCCACGCGAGGTGGACGCGGTCCTTGCCGACGGGCAGCGCCGGGACGAGGTGCAGCGTGCCGCGCCAGCCCCCCTCCATCGTTTCGGGCGGCGACACGCCCGCGACGTCGCCGGTGCGTTCGAAGAGGTCCGTCGCGAGCGCCGCCGCGCGCGGATCCGCGGCGTAGCGCGCCGCGATCAGGCACTTCGCGCGAGCGCGATCGTCCCCTTCCCCGCACGAGGGCATGGGTTCCCCGGTCGCGAAGAGGACGTCCGCGATGCGCGAGAGCGAGAGGGTTGGGGCGTCTCCAACGGAAGGTCGTGCGTCGGACGACCCGTCGCGCACGGAAGCGTCCACGGCCGGGGCGAACGGAGGCGGAGGCGCCGCGTCCGCGCGCTCGACGGGAACCTCGGTCGGGGGGGGCGGCAACGGGGCGGTGACCGCGTGCGAGCAGGCCGCCAGCACGGAGATCGCAAGCGCCAGTGAAGCTTCGAGCCGCGTTCGACTCACACGAGAACCGGCGGTCGGCATCCCCTGCGTCGCCGGGCCGCGAGCAGCGCGAGAGCGAGCAGGACGACGGAACCGCCGCGCGCGCGGTCGCCACGGCCCATCCGGCACGACCCGCTCGCCGCGACCGCCTCCGCGACCGAATCACCTCGTTCCGACGCATCGCGCGTGGCGTCCGGACGCCCGGCGTCCCCGTGCGTCACGGCGGCATCCCCGTCGTTCGCCGCGCGGCTCGCGTCCACGGGCGCTGCTCCGGCGTCCGCGTGCATCGCGATCTGGTCGACGATCTCGGCGCGCACGACGTCGAGCCGAGCGAAGAGGTCGATCGGCGTCGTCTCCGTGATCCCCTGCTCGACCGTGTCCGTGTCGACGATGGCCACGACGGTGTGCGCCGGCTCGCCGGCGAGCTCGATCGGACCGCCCGAGTCGCCGTCCTGACTGATGTCCGGGGTCGCCTGGTAGTTGAACGGAAATCCGAGCGGGGTGGCGTTCCCGTCGAGGGTGACGGTGGAGCTCGCGTAGACGTTGCTCGTGATGGTGCCGTTCAGCGCGCGCCCGACGTCGACGACCTGGGTTCCGCTCGCGGCCTCGCCGGCGGCGATGGTGGGGTAGTTCGGGAGCTCGATGGCGCTGTCGAGGAAGATCAGCAGCGTATCCGACGACGTGGCGGCGGCACCGTCGAAGGTCGTCCAGTCGCTCGAGCCCGTCGCCTCCTGCTGCCCGGCGTTGGGCGCGCGGACGGCGTACGCCTTCGTCGTCGACCGGCAGTGCCCGGCGGAGAGGACCACGCGCGGCGCGAGGAGCACTCCCGAGCAAGGGATGATGCCGCTCGCCGTCACGACGACCGCTTCGGGGTACGCGGTCGCCGGTGTGCCGTTCACGATCGCGGAGCCCGCGCGCGCGACCGCCTCGCCCCCGGCTTGTCCAGACGAGCACGCCGCCGCCGCGATCACGACGAGCGCGGGCGCCGCCAGGCGGCGCGCAGGCGTCACAGCCCCGAGCACGGCAGGAGGCAGTTCGTATTCTGACAGACGGCGAGAGCGTCCACGGCGGTCTGACACCCCGCCGTGATGTCGGCGGCGCAGACCGTCAGCGCGCTGGCGCAGTCGGTCGCCCCGAAGCACGCATAGTATGCGGTACAGGCCGAGACCGCCGCCGCGACGTCGCTCGCGCACGACGCGGTGTCGCACGCGGAGCACGCCGTGTACGTGCTGGCCTCGGTGCTCGTCGGATTCGAGCAGTCGGGGATCGTCCCTGACGCCCCCCCCCGCGTCCTTCCCGCTTCCGGAGCAGGCGGACGAGCACTTCGAGCTCTGACAGCTGTTGAGCGTCTCGAGCGCGGTCTGGCAGCTCGATGGCGCGGCGACCGCGCAGCCGTCGATACACGACGTGCTGCTGCAATCGCAGCCGGCGAAGCAGGTGTAGAACGACGCGCACGCGGCCTGCGCGGCCGTCACGTCGGACTTGCACATCGTCTCGTCGCACGCGCCGCACGCGAGCTCTGTCGCCGTCGGGTTCTTGCAGCTGTCGGCCGAAGCGTCGCCGTGCGCTCCCGAGTCGGTGACCGCGCCGCCATCGCCGGGCGTGCAGGCGCTCGCGCACATCGAAGACTGACAGCTCGTGAACGTCCCGAGGGAGCTCTGGCAGGTCGCCGGCGCGGCCGTGTAGCAGTTCCCGATGCACGTCGCGTCGCTGCAGTCGCACTTGGCGAAGCACGCGTAGAACCCGGGGCAGGCGGTCTCGGACGCCGATAGAGAGCTCTTGCACGCGCCAGCCGCGCACTCGCCGCACGCCGTCTGCGTGGCCGTCGCGTGGAGACAGCTCGACGCGCCGCCGCCCGAGTCGGACGACGCGTCCCCGTGACCCGACTTCGTCGCGTCCGCGCCGGTCTTCCCGGTGTCGGGCGTCCCTGTCCGGCCCGAGTCTCCCGTCCTTCCACCGCCGGACTCCTTGCCCCCGTCGGCCGGCGCGGTCGTGGCGTTCGCCTCCAGGCAGCCGGCGAGCAGCGAGGTCGACAGGACCGCGACCGCGAGGCGCACGAGGCGGGCGAGAGGAACGGACAGGGCAAGGTGAAACATGGGCTCATCGTCTCCGTTCGTGGCAGGCCGGATCCGGCGGGGCCACGCGACGCGCGTATACATCGTTATGGGCGCCGAAGGGAGGCGCAAGGCGCCGTGCGCGCCCTGTTCGTGTAACGTGGCGGACGTGCAAGAGCGCGTCACCCACCTCGTCACGGGGGCCAACGCGGGCATCGGCCTCGAGATCGCGCGCGGGCTCGTCCGCGCGGGCGTCCACGTCGTCATGGCGTGCCGCTCGCGCGAGAAGGCGACGGCTTCGCGCGCCGCGCTCCTCGCGGAGTCGCCGGCCAGCACCATCGACATCGTGGACGTTGACCTCTCGAGCCAGGCATCCATCCGCGCCGCCGCAGAGGTGTTTGCGAAGGAGCATGCGTCGCTCGATGGCCTCGTCAACAACGCCGGCGTCGTGAACAAGACCCGCCGCGAGAGCCCTGACGGGATCGAGCTCACCTTCGCGACGAACGTCCTCGGGTATCACCTTCTCGCCTCGCTTCTTCGGCCGCTGCTCGAGCGAGCCCCCTCGGCGCGCATCGTGAACGTCGCGTCGGCGATGGCGTACGACCTCGACCTCGAGGACATCGAGTGGAAGCGCCGTCCGTACGACGCCTCCTCCGCCTACGCGGCGAGCAAGCAGGCGAACCGGATGCTCACGTGGGCGCTCGCGCGAAGGCTCGAAGGGACGCGCGTCACCGCCAACGCGATGCACCCCGGCCCCGTGACGACACCGCTCCTGCACGCGCTCGCCCCCGGGATGCGCGGTCGGACGACGGCACAGGGCGCAGAGACGGCGGTGTGGCTGGCGACGAGCCCCGACGTCGCCGGCGTCTCGGGGCGCTTCTGGAGCGACCTCCACGAAGTGCCGTGCAAGTACCGCGACACCGAGAGCGAAGAAAGACTCTGGGCCGTGTGTGAGCGGCTGACCGCGCGATGAACCACGTGCAAGAAGAGGCGGCTTCGCCGGTGGAGCTCGATCCGCACCTCTTCGGCGACGGGCAGCCGTGCTTCGGTTGCGCGCAGGATCACCCGACCGGCTTTCGCATGCGCTTCCTCCGCGAAGGGAGCGCGGTCACCACACGCTTCACGCCTCACGAGGGCCACCAGGGTCCGCCCGGGCTCATGCACGGCGGGCTCGTGATGACGCTCGCGGACGAGATCGGCGCCTGGACGATCGTGGGCCTCATGGGCAAGTTCGGGTTCACCGCGAAGGTCGAGGCGACGCTGCGCAAGCCCGTCCGCATCGGCGAGGAGGTCCGCGGGCGCGGCTCCATCGCGAAGCCCGGGTCGCGCGTCGTGACCGTCCGGGTCGAGCTCGAACAAGCGGGCGGGGCCGTATTCCGCGGCGACGTCGGCTTCGTGCTCGTCGACGAGAAGGGGGCAGAGCGCTTGCTCGGAGGCCCGCTGCCTCCCGCGTGGAGGACATTCTGCCGGTGACGCCTGGAGCGCTCGGACGTCGAGGACGCTGGCAGTCACTCCTCGCGACGCTCGCGGTCCTGCTCGCGACGGTCGCGAGCGGAACCCTCGAGTGCGCGCCGATGTTCGAGACGCGCACCGCCGCACACGGCCGCGAGATCTACAGCCGGATGTGCGCGGTTTGCCACGGCGCGACAGGCGATGGCTACAAGGCGGACCAAGCGCCCGCGCTCGCACAGGCGTCGTTCCTCGCCACCGTCTCGGACGCGTACCTCGTCACCGCGATCACGTCGGGCCGGTTGAGCACGACGATGTCGGCGTGGGGGATCGTCCGCGGTGGACCGCTCTCTCCTTCCGACGTCCACGCGGTCGTCGAGTTCCTGCGCGAGTGGCAGACCCAGCCGGCCGCGACGCTGGACGAGCGACCCGTCGCGGGCGACGTCACGCGCGGCTCGGCGATATACGCGCGCGAGTGCACCCGCTGCCACGGGGCCGTCGGCACCGGCGGACAGTTCCTCGCGATCGGCAACACCCAACTGCTGAAGAGCGCGACCAACGGATTCCTACGCGCGGCGATCGGTGGGGGACGACCAGGGACGCCGATGCCCGCCTTCCAGACGACGCTCGGCGCTCGAGGCGTCGACGACGTGCTCGCGCTCATCCGGAGCTGGCCCGCGGCGTCTCCCACCGCCCCCGACCGCGCCGCGCCCGCCGCCCGTCCACCGCCGCTCCCGCTCGGACCGGTGCCCCTCAACCCGCATGGCCCCGAGCCCGCCGGCTTCGACGCGCCGAACGGGTTCACGAAAGCGGACGTCGTGAAGGCGGAGCTCGCCCGAGGCGCTCGCATGGCGATCCTCGACGCTCGTGCCCCGTCCGACTACGCGCACGAGCACATCGCCGGGGCCGTCAGCGTCCCCTTCTATGACCCGGAGCCCTACTACGCCGCACTGCCGAAGGACGCGTGGCTCGTCGCGTACTGCGGGTGCCCGCACGCCGAGTCGGGGCAGCTCGCGCAGAAGCTCCGAGCGAAGGGATTCAAGAAGGTCACCGTCATCGACGAAGGCTTGCGGTACTGGAGCGGCAAAGGCTACGCGACGCAGAAGGGCACGACGCCGTAAGAGCCCGCGCGATGGGAGGTGATACCCTCGCCGCGTGCTGACCGTCCTGCGAAACGCCGAGGTCTTCGCCCCCGAGCCGCTCGGACGCCGCGATATCCTCGTCGGGGGAGAGCAGATCCTCGCCCTCGCGCCGCGCCTGCCTTCGTTCTCCGCGGAGGTCGCGCGTGACGTCGATCTCGGAGGCCGCGCGGTCATCCCTGGTCTCATCGATGCGCATGTCCACGTCACCGGCGGAGGGGGCGAATCGGGCCCCGCCTCCCGCGTTCCTCCTCTCTCGCGGTCCGCGCTCGTGTCCGCCGGCGTGACGAGCTGCGTCGGCGTCCTCGGCACCGACGGCACCACCCGCACGGTCGCGTCGCTCGTCGCGAGCACGCTCGGCCTCCGCGAGGTGGGCCTCTCCGCGTGGTGCTACACCGGAAGCTACGAGCTCCCGCTCCAGACGCTGACCGGCTCGGTCCGGAAGGACATCGTCTTCGTCGACCCGATCGTCGGCGTGGGCGAGCTTGCCGTCAGCGACCATCGGTCGTCGCAGCCGACGCTCGACGAGATCCTCCGCGTCGCCTCGGACGCGCACGTCGCAGGGATGATGAGCCACAAGGCTGGGCTCGTTCACCTCCACCTCGGCGACGGCGAGCGCGGTCTCGACCTCGTCCGCCGTGCGCTCGACACGTCCGAGCTCCCTCCGCGCGTCTTCCACCCTACGCACGTGAACCGCCACCGCCGGCTCTTCGACGAGGCCGTCGCGCTCTCCGCCCGCGGCGTCACGATCGACGTCACGTCGTTTCCGCCCGGGCCCGTCGGAGATCCCGGACTCTCGGCCGCCGATGCGATCGCGCGGTTCCTCGACGGCGGCGGCGCGAAGGAGCGGCTCACGTGCAGCAGCGACGGAGGTGGGTGCTTGCCCGTGTTCGATGACCAGGGTCGGATGGTGTCGATGGATGTGGGGCGCGCCTCCACATTACTCGACACGATTCGCGAGCTGATCGCCCGCGGACGATCGTTTGCGGACGTGCTGCCGCCGTTCACGACGAACGTCGCATCGCTCTTCCGCTTTGGAAGGAAGGGGCGGATCGCGGTCGGCGCCGACGCGGACCTCGTCGTCCTCGGCCCGGGCGTCACCGTCGACGAGGTCATGGCGCGCGGCGTGTTCCTTCGCGGGTAGCGCGCTCGCCGGTCAGCCGCGGCGACGAAAGCGGCCGCGCCCCGCGCCGTCCACGGCGATCCGAGGACGCGAGCCGTCCTCGGCGTCCTCCTCGTCGAACGCGAAGTCGGGCGACGACGCGGCGTCCACCCGCACAGGGGCCGCGCACCGAAGGCGCTTCTCCGACGAGCGCGTCGCCCCGCGCAGCTGATCGAGCGTGGACTCGGCTCGGACGTGGAGCTGCTCGAACGCATCAATGGCGCGCGCGACGAGCTCCGCGTCGGCGTCCACCTCGAGATCGGCGAGCCGCGCCTGCAGCGCCTCGGCGAAGATGGAAAGCTCCACCGCCGCGCGTGTCGCGCTCTGGATCCCCTCGGTCAGCGCGACGCGTACCGACTCGTCCGCCCGCGCGTCGTCGTCGTCGAGCGCGTCCTCCCCCGCGAGCGCAGTGATGATCTGAGTGAGCCTCCGGACAGGCCACCCCTCCGCAAGGCACTGCGCGGCGAGCGCGCGACGTGACACCGGGTTCGGGACGCGGGTGAGCGCGACGAGGTGGGACCACGAGAGAGGCTCGCCGAAGCGGTTCGTGCGCCGGCTCTGGTCCTCGATCTCGGCGAGGGACCAGCTCTCCGCGACCGTCGCGTACCGGTAGAGGGTGGCGACCGCCATCCCCAGCTCGGCGGCGATTCGCTCGACCGCCCCCTCGCCGTACGCGAGAGGCGTGCGCTTGACGACGGAGAGCAGGGCGCCGGCTCGGTACCGTGTGTGGAGCTCGTCACGCACGGCCTGGGCGAAGAGTGCCCGGATCTCCTCACAGGCGCGCAGGAACGCCGCGTCCACGTCGTCCGATGCCGATGGCACTGACATGTAGGGCAACACTCCTCGCGCGACGGTCTGCCCCCGAAGCGATGGACGCACGGGACCGCCACGTTATTCTGCACAACATCGGGCAGCACGCACGCGGCGAGCACACGATTTTCATTCAATCCGCGGCACTCCGTCGACCTACACGGACTCCGTCCAATCCGGTGCACTGCGTGCCTTCGGCACTCCGTGGACCTCCACGGACTCCGTCCGTTCCGGTTTCTCAACGTTGAGAAAGTGTCTCGGGTTCCTCGGCGTGCGGCGGGGCCTGGTGGCTCAGAGTCAACCGGAGGGAGCGGATGGCTCGGCTGCGGAGCTGTGACACCCGAGCCTGGCTGACCCCGAGCCTGGCCGCGATCGCCTTCATCTCCACGTCCTCCATGTAGTGGAGGGTCACGACGACGCGCTCCCGATCGGGCAACGCCGCGACCGCCAGCGCGAGCTCCGCGTGCTCGCTCTGCGTGGCAAGCTCGTCCTCGACCGATGGCGCCGGATCCGGCAGCTTGCCGATGACCTCCTCCGAGACGTCTTCGAGCGCGATGACCGTGCTCCCAACGCGGCTCGAGCGCCCCTCCGCCCACGCCGTCGCCTGGCGGCGCGCACGGCGCGACAGCCAGTCCTGGGCGCGGAGCTCGTCGATGATCGCGCCTCGAATGCGTGTGCGAAGGTAGAGCTCGAACTTCGGTCCCCTCGCGACCTCGCTCCGTCGTAGCGCCTCGAAGACGCCGGCCGCCCCGGCCGCGAAGAGATCGTCTCGCTGGACCCACACCGGAATGCGCCGGGCGTAGCGCGCGGCGACGTCGCGCACGATCGCGAGGTACGGCTCCACGTCCCGCGACGTCGTGACGCGAGCGTCGGCGGCGGACCTGCGTACCTCTCGCTGGTTCTTCACGGACGGCTCCTCTTCCACCTCGCGAAGTCGAGCGTTCGCTCTTCGCGTCGCGCACCAGGGGTGCAAGGACTTCGCTACGGCTCCGCGAAGCTATCACCCGTCCAACGGCACGTCGGACAACGGGCCCGCAAGTACCCACGCTCCGCGCGACCCTCGCGGCTCTCACGCAGAACGGCCTCGGCTCGAAGCGTGCTAGGGTCGGCCCCCGCCCAGTGAATCGCCTCGTTTGCTTCGCGATGGAGTCCCTGTTTCCACGCGTCGGGCCCGTGCCAGGGCTCGGGGACCTCGGCGTCGCGGAGCGTGTCGCCGCGTACCGGCGCGAGACGACGTGGCTCGTCTGGACCGGCGCGGTCGTCGGCGCGCTCGTCTTCCAGCTCACGCCCATCCTCACGCTTCGCCGGCCGGTCCTCGCCACGTGGCTCGACCCCGACGACCTCGACACCCACGCCTACAAGATCGCCACGAGCGACTCCTACCTCGTCCGTCAGGCGATCTTCCTCCTCAAGATGATGGGAGGGCTCTTCTGGGGGCAGTCACCCGAGATCCGCACGTCGCAGAACCTCCCGGCCTACGAAGCGGATCCGGGGACCCGCCGCACCGGGCCCACCGTAGACGCCGTCCACCTCGCGCCCCGCTCCCCTGCCCCTGCCCTCGTCGCGCTCGGAGCGCGCGAGATCGCGCGGGGCCGCGGGACGCATCCCCGGGACCACGGCTGATGGGCGAGCACCTCACCTTCCAGAGCTTCGAGCAGCCGGGCGTCGAGGTCTCGAGCGACTTCGTCGTGGTCGGGAGCGGCGCCGGAGGATCGGCGGCGGCGGTCGTCCTGGCGCGGAGCGGGTACAAGGTCGCGATCGTGGAGGCCGGGCCGTGGCGCGCCCCGGAGGACTACCCGGTCACGGCGTACGGCACGATGCGCGATCTCTTCCCGGATTGGGGCGCGATGGTGACGCAGAGCCGCGCGCTCTGGCCCATCGTCCAGGCGTCATGCGTCGGGGGGACCACGGTCGTGAACAGCGCCATCGTCGTGCGGACGCCCGAGGACTGCTTCGACCGCTGGGAGCGCGAGTACGGCGCGGGCGGCGGCTCGCTCCCGAAGCGAGTGTGGGAGCACCAGGACCGGCTCGAGCGCGAGCTCTCGGCCGAGGAGGTTCCCCCCGACGCGCGCGGGCTGCTCAACACGCTCGCGCGGGACGGCGCGGACGCCCTCGGCTTCGACTCGCACTACATGGTGCGCTACGCGAACGCGTGCGAGGGGGCCGGACAGTGCCTGCAAGGGTGCAAGCGCGGGCGGAAGCAGAGCACGAACATCACGTACGTCCCCGAAGTGCAGCGGCGAGGGGGCGACGTGCTCTCGGCCGCCCCCGTCGACCAAGTCCTGATGGACGGCACGCGGGCGGTGGGGGTCACGGGTAGGTTCAGGGATCCCGTCACGCGACGCCACGGGTCACGCTTCACGGTCCGCGCTCGCAAGGGGGTGTTCCTCGCGGCGTCGGTCACGCAGACACCCGTGCTGCTCGCGCGGAGCGGCATCAAGAGCCGACCGCTGGGAACGCTCTTCCGCGCGCACCCTGGCACCGGCGTCTTCGGCGTCTACGATGACCCCGTCGATCAGAACATCGGCGCCACGCAGGGATGGGCGTCGATGCAGTTCCGCAACGATCCTGGAATCAAGCTCGAGACGCTCGCGATCCCCCCTGAGATGGTCGCCGGTCGCCTCCCGGGCGGCGGACGCGAGCTCGTGCGTCGCTTCCAGGAGTACCGTCACATGGCGATGTGGGTCACGGCGGTGCGCGCCGAGTCGAAGGGGACCGTCAAGCCGGGCCTCTTCGGCGGCACCGTCGTTCGCTACATCCTGGACGAGCCCGACATGCGGAAGCTCCGCGACGGGCTGGCGAAGGTCACGCGCATGCACTTCGCCGCGGGCGCGCGCGAGGTCATCCCGGGGATCTTCGGGCTGCCGTACAAGATCGGGAAGGATGAGGTGCACCTCGTCGAGGAGGGGCCCCTCGACCCGCGCGCGTACGTCGCGATCCTCTCGCATCTGTTCGGGGGATGCCCGATGAGCTCGGATCCGGCGCGCGGCGTCGTCGACGCACACGGGAGGGTGCACGGGACGAGCGGGCTCTACGTGGTCGATGCGTCGGTCATCCCGACGACGATCGGCGTGAATCCGCAGCACACGATCATGGGCCTGGCGTCGGCGTGGGCGGAGGAGCTGTCGTAGGCGGCAGGCGGTCCGCCGCACGCTCCGGAGTCCTCACCGCGCCACGCGCTCGCCCGCCCTGAACGTCCGGCTGTACCCGCTCCCGAGATCGGTGAACGTCACCTCCACCATCCCGTTCGCATCGAGCGCGTAGCGCTCCTCGACGAGCGGCCTGTCGTGCTCGAGGCGTCGCACGGGGACCGTCACCAGGTCGGCCCCGCTTCGCTGCAGCGTGGCGTCGAACGGGAAGCGCGCCTCGATGAGCGGCGCGAGGTCCCCCTCGGGGACGCCTTCGGCGTTGAACTTCGCGCACTCGAAGAAGCGGAAGTGCCCGACGTTGTGCTCCGGCCGATAGCGACGCGACACGACGGTGGCGCCGCTCCCTGGCCTGGGGAGCGCGTCGTCGCTCCGGAAGATCGCGTCGTAGCTCGCCTTCGTCCCGCCGTCCGCCTCCCGGAAGACGCCGAAGTTGCGCGCGAAGCGATCGTCGAGCTCGAACCCGGCGTCGCGATCGCTCGCGATGGCGAGGCCGATGGCCACCGCCGCGTGCGGGTACGGCGAGCGGTGGACGCGCCTTCCGTAGCGCGCGCGCAGTTGCCGACCGATCGGGGGGAAAGCGCTGGCGCCCCCCACGACGTAGAGCCCCGCGACGTCGTCGGCGAGCTCGCCTTCCTCCGCGGGCATCGCCTCGCCGAGGCCTCGCGCGACGACCGGATGGAGTGCGTCGAGCGTCCTCATGATGAGCGGCTCGCACGCCTCGTAGTAGTCGTCGACGGGGACGGTCACCGCGCCGTCGATCGCCCAGGACGAGAGCGCACCGTCGAGGTCGACCGACACTTTCCGCGTGCTGGGACCGAGCCGCTCCTTGGCGTCGCGACACCGCTCGCGGAGGAGCCCTAAGACATGCGGCGAGAGGTCCTGCCCGGCAGCGCCCGCGCGCGCCCGCACGAGATCGACGAGCACTCCATCGAAGTCGTCGCCGCCGAGGTCGGGGATCCCGGAGGTGAGCACGACCTCGTGGTGCGTCCCGCTGATCCGCACGAGCGAGGCGTCGAACGTGCCGCCGCCGAGGTCGTAGACGATGACGTGCTCGCGCCGCGAGCTCATCGTGCGCGCGTGCCTGTGCGAGTACTCGAAGCCCGCGGCCGACGGCTCGTTCAGCATCGCGCGCACGTCGAAGCCCGCAGCGCGGAACGCCTCGAGCGTGACGAAGCGCTGCGTGCAGAACGCGGTGGCCGGGGTCGCGATGACGGCGTCCCACGCGTTCTTCTTCTTGACGCTCTTCGGCAGGTTCGATCGTTCGCGAAGCGCCGCGCCCATCGCGGCGATGAACCGCTCGATGAATTCGTGGACCTCGAGGCGGACGCCCCCGATGGCGACCGTGCCGCGCACGAGGGCCCCGCTCCCCGAGAGCATCCGCTTGAACGACCGCACGAGCGTGAACGCCGGATCGGCCGCGACCGCGAGGGCGTCGAACCCGAAGCGAAGCTCGCCGCCGCGCTCGGCGACGACCGACGGGAACCACTCGACCGAGTCGCCCGTGTCGGTCTCGAAGCTCACGACCGGATAGTTCTTCCGGTCGGCGTACGCGACGACGGTGCGCGTCGTACCGAAGTCGATGCCGAACCCCATGGTGCATGCGTATACACCGGCGGCCAGGCGGGCTGAACACGAACGGGTACGGTGCTAGAAGCCTGACCGCAGTGCTCCGCGTTCCACCCCCCGCCGCCGACCTCGCCCGCGCGCGGCTCCTCTTCTTCGTCGCCGCCGTCTTCTTCGGCCTCTCCGCGCTTCTCGCCCGCATCGCCACCCACGTCGGGGGCATGAGCGGCGGCCAGGCCACGCTCGTGCGCTTCGTGATCGGCTCGGCCTGCATGGGAGCATTCTTCATCGCCCGCCCTGGCGCGTTGCAGGTCAGAAGCCCGACGCTCCTCGCGGCACGCGCGATCGTCGGCGGCCTCTCGGCGCTCACCTACTTCCGGGCCATCGCCTTGATCCCCACCGGCGAGGCGACGCTGCTGAACAACACCTTCCCCATCTGGGGCGTGATCCTCTCGCTCGTCTTCCTCCGCGAGCGGCCCACGTGGCACCTCGTGCTGGCGCTCGGCCTCACGAGCGCGGGCGTCTTCCTGGTCGTGGGCGGTGGTCGGCTCTACGTCAGCCTCGGCCGGGGAGAGCTCCTCGCGCTCGCGTCGGGCGTGCTCGGCGGGGTGGCGGTCACCGTCGTCCGGGCGCTCCGGGCCGACCACAACGCGGCGACCATCTTTTTCGCCTTCGCCCTCGGCGGCCTCCTCGAGTCGGCGCCATCGGTGCTCGAGCCGTGGCCGGCATCCCCGACTCCGTGGCTCGCGGCGCTCGGGGTCGGAGCGAGCGCGTTGATCGCCCAGCTGGCGATGACCGAGGCCTACGGAGCGCTCGCCGTGGCCGAGGCGGCCATCTGGCAGCAGCTCACGCCCATCGCGTCCTTCACGTGGGCGCTGCTCCTCGGCGAGTCGGTGACCGTGGCGACCGTGGTCGGCGTGGCGCTGGGAGTCGGCGGCGTGATCTATGGCACGACGTTCGGAAGAGCGACCGAGCGCCCCCCGAGCGCGCGCCGCGAGGTGGCCGTCAGCCCGCCTCCCGTGTCGTGACGCGGGGGGCAGAGCCCCGAAGAGCGGATTACTCCAGCCCCACGATTCGGTACGACGCGACCTCGTACGCCACGTTCCAGCGTGGACGCCCGGGCACCACGAGCACCGTGATCGGATCCTCGACCTGGATCCGCGCCCACCATTCGCTGCTCGGCGCGGTGACCTCGCGCTCCCGCCGGGTGCCCCATTCGTCGACGAAGGCGTAGCGGAGGCGGTTCATGCGTCGATTCCGAGCTCCACGCTTCTCGTCCTTGCGAACCACGACGCCGCGCACCGCCGTCCCGTTCCGGCACAGCCATCGCTCCAGGAGCGGCAGGAAGAACATCTGGTAGTAGAAGACGCACATGAAGCCGTTCCAGAAGAGCGCGAAGAACAGCGCCGGCAGCCATGGCGGAACGGATCTCGGGTCCGGAGTCGACGAGTAGTGGAGAGGTCCGGCGGCGAAATAACGGACCGTCCTCGCGTCGCCGGGGGACGCCCGCTGGTACTCCGCGAAGGGAACCTGGGAGCTGTCGTCGTGGGCCTGGCCGTCGACGCGAAAGGTGTACTCCAGGTGGTAGTACGTCGTGCCCTTCGAGCGGCTCGTGCTCTTTCCGGTGATCGCGCCTTGCATGTTGGTCCCGAAGAGCGACCAGAGCATGAGCAGGACGACGAAGACCGCGAGGCCGAGGCCCACGAGCGCATGGGGGAGGATGAAGAGGCGCGAGAGCCACCCCAGGCCGGGGCCACCGTTCACCGCGCGCGGCGCGGGCGGGAGGGTGAGCGGCGGGGCCGCCGGGCTGTCGTCGTTCATCGACCGACTGTACAACGCATCCGACACTACCCTCCAGAAGGGTCAGCGGACGGTCTCGACGAGCGTGACCTCCTCGAGCGCATCGTGTCCACGCTCACGAGGATGCGTCCGGCCGCTCGATGACGCCGACGTGTTGCCGGCCGCGTCAGCGTCTGCGTTTGCGCCCACGTCGACGTCCACGACTGACGCCCACGACTGACGCCCGCGACTGACGCCCGCGACGGTCGGTGCTCACAGCGGACACCCGCTCGGGCCGCATGACGGCGCCGAGCGTACGGGCGAAGGCCTCCAGGCTTCGCTCGCACGCGCGGTTCGTCGACGAGCGTTGGATCGAGCGCAACAAGGACCGCCTCTTCCGCGACATGGACGGGTACGAGCGATCCACGGACAGCTCCTTCGCTTGCGCGGAAGGGGACGAGCGAGACAAGGACGCGATCGAGCCGTCCTCGGACGCGCGGTTCGTCGACGAGCGTTGGATCGAGCGCGACAAGGACAGGCACGAGTGATCCTCGGACGCGTACGAGCGAGACAAGGACGGGATCGAGCCGTCCTCGGACGCGCGGTTCGTCGACGAGCGTTGGATCGAGGGCGACAAGGA
>Ga0209415_10002815_pt1 | contig 32561 bp, 28 predicted proteins | sample PeaSoiSIISIP2007_FD_187696 | JGI IMG/M metagenome (GOLD analysis project Ga0209415, IMG submission 187696) | Peat soil microbial communities from Weissenstadt, Germany - SII-SIP-2007 (SPAdes) (version 2) | ecosystem: Environmental > Terrestrial > Soil > Wetlands > Peat | place: Germany... | reverse complement strand
ATTTTCGACGCTGCCGGTTTGGGACCCATTTTTTTAATCCACCGCGCTATATGCGGCTGCTGGAAATTATTCCCACGCCGCAGACCGATCGGGTGGCGATTGACGCTGTGGCTCAGTTCGCGGATGCGCATCTGGGCAAGGGTGTGGTGTTTGCCAAAGACACGCCTAACTTCATCGCCAACCGGATTGGGACGTTCTCCGTGCTGAACGTCATGCGGCTGATGCAGGAAATGGATTTGAGCGTCGAAGATGTCGACGCGCTGACGGGACAGGCCGTCGGCTGGCCGCGGTCGGGAACTTTTCGGACAATTGATTTGGTTGGGCTGGATATTTTGGGGTATGTGGCCGGGAATATGGCGGAGTTGGATGGCGGGCGGGGGCGCCCGCCCCACACGAGCAAACTGCCGGATTTCTTTCAGAAGATGCTGGAGCGGAAGTGGCTGGGGGACAAGACTCATGGCGGGTTTTACAAGAAGGTAAAAGGCGGCGCGGGCAAGGAAGACGACCGGCTGGCGCTGGATTGGAAGACGCTGGAATACCATCCGCGCAAGAAGCCGAAGTTTCCCGCACTCGACATGGCAAAGAATGTGGAGGACACCGGCGCGCGGGTGCGCATGCTGCTGGGGCTGGATGGGAACGCGCCGCAAAAAGGAGACATGGCGGGGCAGTTCTTGTGGCCGGCTTTGGCGGATTTGTGGACTTATTCGGCGAATCGGATTCCGGAGATTTCGGATTCCGTGGTGGAGATCGATCGCGCGATGCGGCTGGGCTTCAATTGGGAGCTGGGGCCATTTGAGTTGTGGGATGCGGCCGGCGTGGAAGTGACGGTTGAGCGCATGAAGAAGGAGGGTCGCGCAGTCGCGGCGAATGTAGAAAAACTGCTGGCTGCGGGCAAGAAATCCTGGTATTTGGACGATGCGAAGGCCGCCTCGGGGCGGGCTTACTTCGATCTGGAAAGCGCAAGTTACCGGGCTGTCGATGTTTCCGCGGGAGTGTGGTCAGTTGCGGTGGCGAAGAAATCTCACGGTGTGGTTAAGAAGAATTCAGGAGCGTCGTTGGTGGATTTAGGGGACGGCGTGGGCTGCATCGAGTTCCATTCCAAGATGAACTCGCTGGGCACGGACATCGTGCAGTTCATCTCGCAGACTTTGAAGGCGGGAGGTGCGGGAGAGCCGTTCGACGCGTTCGTCATCAGCAATGATGCGGCCAACTTTTCCGTGGGCGCCAATTTGATGCTTCTGCTGATGTCAGCGCAGGAAGAGGAATGGGATGACGTGGATCTCGCCATCCGGCAGTTCCAGGGGATGACGCAGGCCATCAAATTTTCTGCGAAGCCGGTGGTGATTGCTCCCTTTGGCATGACGCTGGGCGGAGGCTGCGAGATTTCGTTACACGCGGCGGCGCGGCAGCCGCATGCGGAACTTTATATGGGGCTGGTGGAAGTGGGCGTGGGCTTGCTCCCGGGCGGCGGCGGATGCAAGGAGATGCTGCTGCGGGCGGCGGACAGCGCGGCGGCGATTCGGCCAGGCGGGCGGGGCGAATCCGTCGAAATGATGGAAGCCTTGAAGAAAGCGTTTGAGACCATCGCCACAGCGAAGGTTTCGACTTCGGCGCAGGAGGCTCGCGGGCTGGGATTTGTTTCCGACTCGGATGGGATCAGCATGAATCGGGAGCGCGTGTTGGTCGATGCCAAGGCGCGGGCGCTGGAACTGGTGCGCGGAGGCTATGAGCCGCCGCAGCCGCGCGGCGACATCCCGGCGCCGGGAGAGAATATTCTGGCGGCGCTGAAGATGGGAGTGCATCTCATGCGGCAAGGCGAGTACATCACCGATTACGAGGTGAAGCTGGGGACAAAGATTGCCGAGGTGCTCTGCGGCGGGAACCTGACGCCGGGCTCGACCATGAGCGAACAGTACGTACTGGATTTGGAGCGGGAGGCGTTCAAGTCGCTGTGCGGCGAGAAAAAGACGCAGGAGCGGATTCAGTACACGCTGAAGACGGGGAAGACGCTGAGGAACTAGCAACTACTGGGTCCTTCGCAGCTATGTATATTAGCTATTGACAATAGCTATGCATCATAGCTATTGTTATTGTGGGGTAAGGACATGTCCTACGTTCGGCCTGAGGAAGTGTTGTCTCCTAGGAGTCTTGTGGGCGGTGTCGTCGAGGTCATCCACGATCCCGGCGAGAGCGGCATGAGCGTGGCGCGAATTTTGTGGGACGAAAGAGAAGTAGTCGCCACACGGTGGAACGGCAACGATGAGCGGCCGCTAGGAAACCCGGTGTCCCGGGGCCACGCCACCTGGTTCGTGATTGGGGACTATGCGGCCGCAGATATCGAGAGTGCCGCTCGCGCTGCGGCCGAAAAGTCACCCAACAGTCTAGTCGCTAAGTATCGCGAAATGGCGAACGATGCGGATCGCGAGCGTGATGCAGAAGAGTGGAGCGAAGGGTTGATGGGCGATGCATCCGCGCAGAGGTGAAGTTTGGTGGGTATCGTTCGATGCCTCGACCGGCGGGGAAATTCAGAAAACTCGTCCGGCGATCGTCATCAGCAACGATGCCGCCAACAGCGCTCTCAACCGCGTGATTGTCATCCCGGTTACAAGTCAGGTAGAGAAAGTCTATCCCGGCGAGGCGCTGATCACACTCAACGGCGAGCAGCGCAAAGCCATGGCCGACCAGATCATGACGGCCTCGAAGCAGCGGCTCAAGAGCAAACTGGGAAATGTGTCACGACCAGACATCACCGCCGTTGAGAAGGCTGTGTTGTTGCAGTTAGGCATCCGGAGATAAGTAATGACGGGGAAAGGTAACATCATCCTGCGTGAAGCTCTGCGCCTATGTGGTTCGAAAAGGAGTCTGTAGTGGCCACAACAGCAGTTCCTAAAGCGCGCATCGCGGGCGGTGCTTTTCTTCTCGAAGAGCGCATTACTGACGAAATCTTTACCCCCGAGGATTTCACCGAGCAGCATGTCCTCATCGCACAAACCGCGGAGGAGTTTGCCGTCAACGAGATTGTCCCCAACATCGAGAAGATGGAGCATAAGGATTTCTCCATAACCCGCGATCTGCTGAAGAAGGCCGGCGAGCTCGGGCTGAGCTCGGTGGAGATTCCGGAAGCTTACGGCGGGCTGGAGATGGACAAGGTGACCGCCGCCGTGATTGCCGATCACATTGCGAAGTACGCCGGCTTCGCCACCACCTGGGGCGGGCACACGGGGATTGGGACCCTGCCCATCGTTTATTTCGGGACCGAAGAGCAGAAGAAGAAATATCTGCCGCGGCTGGCGGCGGGGGAGATGGTCGGGGCGTATGCGCTGTCGGAGGCTTCGTCGGGGTCGGATGCGCTGAATTGCCGGGCGAGCGCGCGGCTTTCGGCGGATGGGAAGCATTACATCCTGAACGGCGAGAAGATGTGGATCACAAACGCCGGCTTCGCCGACCTGTTCACGGTGTTTGCGAAGGTGGATGGAGAGAAGTTCACGGCGTTTCTGGTGGAGAGGAGCTTTCCCGGGTTTTCGATTGGGGGGGAAGAACACAAGATGGGGATCCGCGGGTCGTCTACGTGTCCGGTGATTCTTAACGACTGCAAGGTGCCCGTGGAAAACGTATTGGGGGAGATTGGCAAGGGGCACGTGATCGCCTTCAACATCCTAAACGTCGGCCGATTCAAGCTGGGGGCGATGTGCGTGGGCGGAGCGCGGGTTTCGCTGGAGAACGCCGTTGCGTACGCCAAGCAGCGCAAGGCGTTTGGGAAGGTGATCGCCGACTTTGGGCTGGTGCGCGAGAAGCTGGCCAATATGGCGACGCTGATCTATGTCGGCGAGTCGCTGGTGTACCGGACGGTCGGCATGATGGATGTGGCGCTGGCTGAGGTGGATAAGTCTGGAACGGATGCGGCCAAGGAGACTCGCAAAGCGATTGAGGAGTATGCCGTCGAGTGCTCCATTATCAAGGTTTGGGGCTCGGAGATGATTGACTATGTGGTGGACGAGACGGTGCAGGTTTACGGCGGCTACGGGTTTGTGGAGGAGTATCCAGCGGAGAGGGCTTACCGGGATGCTCGCATCAACCGGATTTTCGAAGGCACCAATGAGATTAACCGGTTGATCATCACTGGCTTTTTGCTGAAGCGGGCGATGTCGGGTCAGTTGGCACTGATGCCGGCGATCAAGCAACTGATGGACGAAGCGCTGGCGGGGCCTTCGCTCGGGGAAGAACTCGAGGGTCCGCTGGCGGAAGAGGGCAAGCTGGTGGAATCGGCCAAGAAGCTGGGGCTGTTCGCGGCTGGCGCGGCTACGCAGAAGTACATGCAGGCGATTCAGGATGAGCAGGAAGTGATGGGCGCGATCGCGGATATGGCGATGGAAATCTACGCGATGGAATCAGCGCTACTGCGGGCGCGGAAGATGGTTGAGCGGGGTGGCGAAGCGGCGGCGGCTTTGCCGATTGCCATGACTCGCGTGTATCTGTCACAGGCGATGGATAAGACCGAAGCGGCGGCGCGGAAAATTATTGCCGCCGTGGCTGACGGCGATATGCTGCGTACGCAACTCGCAATTCTCCGCCGGTTGGCTAAGCGTGAGCCATTCAATGTGATCGCATTGCGGCAGCAGATTGCGCAGAACGTGATTGAGCGGGGCAAGTACGCCCTGGTGTAAAACTTTTTTGCCACAGGGGGCACAGAGGAGCACGGAGGTTGTTGAGCTTCTTTCCTTCCTATTCGCGCACCCCGTAGCGGCTGCGATTCAGCGACACCTTCTAATTTCGGTGGCGTCTGCAGCCGTTCCTCTGATACAAATTGTCGCGCTGTCCTGGTGGAACAAATCATGAAATCAAGAACAAGCATACGAGTTTTGATGGCAGTGGTTGTGTTGCTGCTTTCGGCGGGAGGGTTGTTGGCGGAAGAGAATGCGGTTTCGTCGATAGCGAGCAATCTGGCGCTCACGCCGCCGATGGGCTGGAATTCCTGGAACAAGTTTGGCTGCAATGTCAGCGCAGATTTGATCCGGCAGATGGCGGACGCAATGGTGAAATCCGGCATGAAAGATGCTGGATACCAGTACGTGGTGATCGATGATTGCTGGCAAGTTGGCCGCGATAAGGATGGCAACATCATTCCAGATGCGGAGCGCTTTCCCTCTGGGATGAAGGCCGTGGCTGACTATGTCCACTCCTTGGGCTTGAAGTTCGGCATCTATTCCGATGCCGGCACGGGAACCTGCCAGAAGCGGCCGGGTGGCCGCGGGTACGAGTTTCAGGACGCGCGCCAGTATGCCGCCTGGGGCGTGGACTATTTGAAATATGACTGGTGCAACACGACTACCCAGGATGCGCGTTCATCGTATGCGCTGATGCGGCAGGCGCTGGATGCCTCGGGCCGCGCGATTGTGTTCAGCCTCTGCGAATGGGGCAAAGCCAAGCCTTGGTTGTGGGGTGAGGAGGCCGGCGGCAACTTGTGGCGCACCACCGGCGATATCCAGGACCGGTGGGCGGGCCAGACCAAGTGGTCGAACGGTGATTGTTGCGGAAACGGTATGTTGGACATCGTGGATATGCAGGTGGGCCTGCAGAGCTATGCCGGACCGGGACATTGGAACGATCCGGATATGCTGGAAGTCGGCAACGGCGGCATGACCGATACCGAGTATCGCTCGCACTTCAGCTTGTGGTCCATTCTCGCCGCACCACTCATTGCCGGGAATGATTTGCGCACCATGAGGCCCGAGATCCGGGAAATCCTGACCAACCAGGAAGTCAACGCCATCGATCAGGATCCGCTTGGACGAGAGGGCGAGCGGGTGTGGAAAAACGGCGACCTGGAGGTGTGGGCCAAGCAGCTGAAAGACGGCAGCCGCGCGGTGGTTCTGTTCAATCGCGGCGCTTCCGAGCGGGAAATCAGCGTGTACTGGGAAAGCCTGGGATATCCAGATCATTTCAGCGCCGCGGTGCGCGACTTGTGGCAGCACAAAGACCTGGGGAAATTCACCGGGAAGTTCGCGGCTTCGGTTCCCTCCCATGGTGTGGTGATGGTGACGGTAAAACCGTAGGGTGCTGCGGAGAACTAGCGGCGGGATGCTGCCCTTGCGCCACCAAGTTGCTGGTAGCGGAAACAATTCACAACGTGGTCGTTCACCATGCCGACGGCCTGCAAGAAAGCATAGCAGATGGTTGAGCCGACGAAGGTGAAACCGCGCTTCTTCAGGTCTTTGCTGATGGCGTCGGATTCAGGTGTGCTTGCGGGGACTTGTCTTAACGAACGTCTGCGGTTCACACGCGGTTTTCCCCCTACGAACTGCCAGATGTAGCGGTCGAACGAGCCGAATTCCTCCTGCACTTGGAGGATTGCTTTTGCATTTGCAACGGAGGCTGCGATCTTCAGACGATTGCGGATGATACCGGGGTCTGCAAGCAGGCTTTGAATCTTGCGGCGGTCGTAGCGGGCGACGCGTGCCGGATCGAAGTTGTCAAAAGCGGCGCGGTAGTTGTCACGCTTCTTGAGGATGGTGTCCCAGCTCAGTCCGGCCTGCGCACCCTCGAGGATGAGAAACTCGAAGAGGCGCCGATCGTCGTGTACGGGCACACCCCATTCCTGGTCGTGGTAGAGGATGGAGAGCTCGTTTGTCGCCCAAGAACAGCGGATGGGCTGGAGTTTGGTTTTCATGACGGGATGGGCGGGCGAGGGCGCCCGCCCCACATCTCCAAATCTCTATTGCAGCGACTTCGGATCGGAACGGTTCTTGGGGCTCTTTCGGTTCAAGAGTGTGACCACGGCTTGGGCGCAGGCGGGAACTTTCACCTTACCCTCGCGGATGATCTCCTTGGCGCTCAGTTTGCGTCCATAGAGCTTTTCATTGGCGCTGCCATCGGAGCGGAGCGTGGAACCTTCGAGCGAAACGCCCGCGAACAGGCCTTTGCTTCGCGAATAGGAAAGGATTTCAGCCTTCATCACCACGTCGGTGGCGCCCTCGGCAGTGCGGCCCTTGGGGCCGGCGGCGGCGGATGCGTCCGCGCCCAGCTTGACCTTGCTGCCCAGGAGCGATTGTGCGCCTTGTGGATTCATCACCAGCAGCACGAAGTCGGTGGCTTCCCCGCCTAGTTGGAAACCAATGCTGACGCCTTCCAGAGCATAGAGAGCGGGCGGTCCCCAGAGCCCGGTGTAGTGCGCGCCGCCGCGGCAGATCATGACGCCACGGCCATAGCTGCCACCGATGCCGAAGGCACCTTTCTTGACCGACGGGAGAATGATTACGCACTCGGCTTTGTCGATGAGATCTTGCGGAATGTCGTCGGGGATATTCAAAATCTCCTTCAACACCTGCCCGGCATCGCGCACTCGATCTTCTTCCTCTTTCGAGGCAAACGCGGCGGGCGCCAAGGCGCACAACAGAAGCAGGACGGCGAATGTTTTCATGGTTTCCTCCGTTGGCGGAAGTCTGAATTCTAAACCACGACGAAGCGGTTTCTACTATTTCGTCTTCGGCTCAACCGGCAGCACGGTCAGTTGCTTGGCTGGCTGCTGGCCCTTTCGCATGCCGCCGGCAATCACCAGGCCGGCGCGGATTGCCAGGATTCCGCGGCTATCCATGGTCGGATTCGGCGTATTCTCGTTGACCAGTTCCCACTTACCGGAGCGCAGATCAAAGGCGAACGTGGTGGGCGACGGTTCCGCGGGCTTGCCATCAAAGCCCATCCCGGCATAGTCGTGGGGAGCATCGGAACCGCCGGTAAAATAAATCTTGCGGTCTTTTTCCGAGCCTCCAGCGGCAATGCCGAAGCGCGCCGCGCCGGGATGGCTCGGCAACTTGCTCCATTCAATCTTCGAGGGGTTGTGGCGATCGATCTTCCCCATCCAGCACTGGTCCGAGGCGAGGAACCTCGGCTGGGCCGCCGATGGATTTTTGTAAGCGCCGTCTACATAAACGATGGTGTCATCCACCAGCGCGCCGGCGTGGCCAAAAACGGGAGTGCCGGGAAGGGTCGTGGCCTGGAGCCATTTGCTCTTTTCGGCGTCGTACACTTGGACGTCGGGCACGATGCCGGCACTCGAAATGCCTCCTACGACGTAGATATAGCGATCGCGGTAGACGCCTACCACGGAACCAGCGACCGCGACGGGCAGATCGTCACCGCGAAGCCAGCGTTCGGTCAGCGGTTCGTACACGTTGACATCGGGAACCACCATTCCGCGATCCTGCGCGTCCACCACATAGCCTCCCAGCAGGAAGATATGGTCCCGCGCGCCCACCGCCGAGGCGGCAACACGGCCAGCCGTCCCGGGAACGGGGCGGAGCGGATACCATTTGTCCCAGTCGGGGTCCAGGTAGTACGCGGCGTTAGTTACGCCCTCCCAGGTCTTCTTGGAGCCGACTCCCATGAATGAAAACAACAGCCATTCTCCGCGATACTTGAGTACGGCGACGGCGTTGTTGGCAACGGGATCAGGAAGCGCCGGAAGCTTGAACTCGGCGGCACCTAAAGAGTAGGCGATGGTGATGAAACCCAGGACCGCGATGATTCTCTTCATGGAATATTTTGCTGCGTGGTCTCATCGTAAAGCAGCGGCGGGACCGATGCCGGCAACCACGCTATTCTACGCAACCTTGCCGGGTGGTGCGGAAGAAATCAAGCTCTATTGAAGCTTGCTTATTATTGCGACGCCGTCCGTAACAACATTGTCATTCCGAGCGCGCGCTCTTGGCGCGAGGAATCTGCATTTTCCCGACTTCAACCAACTGCAGATTCCTCGCTTCGCTCGGAATGAGAATTTGGTTGAAGCGTCACAATATTCTGCAAGTCTCACTATGCGCTTGCTGCCCGGCGCTTGCGTCCTTGCTGCACAATGTTCTCCACCTGCTGCAAGTGGTTCAAGTCGTGGCCGGCGAACAAGCGCACAAGATGCGCAACGGTTTCTTTTCCGCGCTCCTGGTGCATGCCATAGTTCTCCCAAAGCTTCCTGGGCACGGATCTCAGCAGCGCCAAATTGTTCTGGCGCAATACTCGGAACACTTCCAGGGAGGCCTTGGGATCGCGGCGACGGTAGTCGAAAGTCTCTGCCCAGGCATCCTGATCGAAGGGCTGGATGGCAGTGCCGTTCTGGCTGAGGATCATGCGCAGGCGCCAGCCCGCCACCAATTCGGTGTCAGCCAGGTGAGCGAGGATCTCGGCAATGCACCACTTGCCGGGCGCGGGACGGTGCGTCAAGCGCTTTTTGTCGAGGCGCTTCACGACATCGGCCAGTTTTTTGGCGGTGGATTGCTGTACGCGCAAAGGCTCTCTGCCTTCGACGTAACCTAAAATGCGCTGGATGTATTGCTGGGGAGTTTCCTGCATAGCATGTTCTCTTCTGTTTTACGTTCAGCCGCTCACGAATTCAGTTTCTCCAGGTGCCGGAAGCCATCACTGGCCACGAAGATGAGGGCGCTAATGGTGCCGTTATAAGCAACGTGGATCAGCAATCCTGCCGCTACGGACTTAGTTAAAGCTCGCGTGATCGTCAGAACCAAGCCCACAAGAAACACGACCAGCACGGGAGCCCACGCTCGCCCCAGTTGCGGAGCGTGGATGAGTCCAAAACCCGCAGCGGTAAGAACGATAGCCAGCATAACGCCCAGCCGCCGCACCAGCACGGGATAGAGAAATCCGCGAAAGAACAGTTCCTCCAGCAGCGGCGCCAGCGTCACGCCAAACAATGATAAGGCCCAAGCTTCGTTTGCGGTCTGAAAGAAACGGTCGATGGGGAGTTCCTTGGGCATCGGAAGCAGATGCGCCAAGCCCTGCAGCCCCAAGGCCAGCGCGACACCGCCCAGCAGATAGGAATACGAGTTTCGCGGCCAGTTCCACCGGATAGCCCGCCAAAACTGTTGGCCGGGTCTGTGCCTCACCAGCACCACCATGAACGCCAGCACCACCAAGTAAGCGAGCAACTGTGCCGTCACCGTCACCAGAGGGTATTTCGCGACTTCTCCAATCAGTAGATGGGGGAACAGCAGACGCTGCGCGACAAATGTCGTCACTGCCAGGAATACGACAATCGAAAGAAGGGTAAGAAAAGCAATCGCCAACACTTCCCAGCCGCTCCACGGGGGATCTTCCCGGCCGTGAGGTGGAGGCGCGTACACTGGGCCGACAGGTTCCGGCGAGATGCCGGCGGGCGGGTCGAAAAGCGGATTCGGTGGCGTAGACAAAGCGTCGCGAGCCAATGCAGAGCTCATTCAGAATTTACACGAAAAGCAGATGCTATGCAGACTGCGCGACGGACCGCAAGTATCGCTAAAAAAGACCACTAAAACAGCCGCGAACGACGCCCAGCAATGCATCCACGAGCAGGAGAACTCATTTGCTTAAGACCGCTTCGGCCATTGGGGTCCGGCCGTTGCCACTGAAATACTGCGTCAACGCCTGGCCGGTATAGGACTTCTTGCTGCGCATCACTTGCTCGGGGGTGCCCTGCGCCACCATCTTTCCGCCTTCCTCGCCGCCTTCGGGGCCGAGGTCGATGATCCAGTCGGCGTTGCGGATCACGTCGAGATTGTGCTCGATGATGATGATGGTGTTGCCCAAATCGGTCAGGCGGTGCAGCACGTCAAGCAGCTTTTTCACGTCATCGAAGTGCAAGCCGGTGGTGGGCTCGTCGAGCAGGTACAGAGTCTTGCCCGTCTGCCGCTTGCTCAACTCGCGCGCCAGCTTGATGCGCTGCGCTTCGCCGCCGGAGAGCGTGACCGCGGATTGCCCGAGTTGCACATAGCCCAGCCCCACATCCACCAGGGTCTGCAACTTCTGCTTGACTTGGGGAATGTTTTCGAGAACGGGCAGGGCATCGGACACCGGAGTTTCCAGCAGGTCGGCGATCGAGTAGCCCTTGTACTTCACCGCCAGGGTTTCGTGGTTATAGCGCTTGCCGCCACAGACTTCACAGACCACGTAGACATCCGGCAGAAAATTCATTTCGATGCGGCGCTGGCCCTCGCCCTGGCAGGCTTCGCAGCGCCCGCCGGAAACGTTGAAAGAAAACCTCCCGGGCTTGTAGCCGCGCTCGCGGGATTCCGGAAGCATGGCGTAGAGATCGCGGATCTGGGCGAACACGCCGGTATAGGTCGCGGGATTGGAGCGCGGCGAGCGGCCGATGGGCGATTGGTCGATGCGAATGACCTTGTCGATATTCTCCGCTCCCGAAATTGCCTTGTGGATGCCGGGCTCTTCGCGGGAGCGGTATAGCTTTTTGGCCAACGCGCGGTAGAGAATATCGTTCACCAGCGTGGACTTTCCCGAACCCGAGACGCCGGTGACCACCGTGATCACACCCAGCGGGAAAGTGACATCGAGATTCTTGAGATTGTTTTCCCGCGCGCCCAGAATGCTGATGCCGGCGCCATTGGGCAGCCGGCGCTGGGAGCGCATCTGGATGCCGATCCTGCCGGAAATGTAGGCTCCGGTCAGCGATTCGGGCACGCGCACGATTTCTTCCGGGGTACCATGCGCCACCAAACTGCCGCCGTGCCGGCCCGCGCCGGGACCCAGGTCGATGACGTAGTCGGCGCGGCGGATGGTCTCTTCGTCGTGCTCCACCACCAGTACCGTGTTGCCCAGGTCACGAAGTTCTTCCAGGGCTTTCAGCAGGCGGCCGTTGTCGCGGTGATGCAGGCCGATGGAGGGTTCGTCGAGCACATAAAGAACGCCGCGCAGCTTGGAACCGATCTGCGTGGCCAGGCGAATGCGCTGCCCCTCGCCGCCCGAGAGTGTGGCCGCCGAACGGCTGAGCGAAATGTATCCCAACCCAACCGCGTCCAGAAATTGCAGGCGTTCCACGATCTCATGGACGACTCGGCCGGCAATCAGCGCCTCACGGCCGGTCAGCTTGATTTTCCGGGCTGCGTCGAGGGCTCGCGCCACGGGAAGCGCGGTGAAATCCGCGATCGACACGCCGCCCACCTTCACGGCCAGGCTCTCGGCGCGTAGACGCTGGCCGTGGCACAGCGGGCATTCGGTAGCCGACATGTAGTCCAGGAGCCAGTCGCGATAGGTGTCGGAGGTGGATTCATCCAGCGCCTGTTTCAGATAGCCCAAAATTCCCGCGAAGCCCGTTTTTCCGCCCTTCCCTGCTTCCCCGTAAAGCAGCAGGTTTTGAATCTTCTCCGGGAATTTTTCGAAGGGCGTGCTCAGGTCGAAGCCGTGGGCAGCGGCGGTAATCTGCAGCATGTGAGTCAGATTCTGCGAGGCTGAACCTGGACCCAGCCCGCCCTCGAGCAGAGGCTTGGACCAGTCGGTAATCACCTTGGCGGGATCGAAATCGTAGCGGCTGCCCAGCCCGTGGCATTCGGGGCAAGCTCCGTACGCGCTGTTAAATGAAAACGACCGCGGCTCCAGTTGGGGCACGTTGATGCCGCAATCCGGGCACGCCAGCCGGGAGGAATACAGCTGCTCGTCGCCGCCGACCACCGCGACCTGCACCAAGCCGCCCGCCAGCTTCATGGCCAGAGCTACTGAGAGTTCCAGGCGATGCTCAATGCCCGGCTTCACCAGCAGGCGGTCCACTACGACTTCAATGGTATGGTTCTTTCGCTTATCGAGCGCCAGATCATCTTCCAGATTCACCAACTCACCATCGACCCGAGCCCGGGCGAAGCCGTGTTGCACCAGCTTCTCCATTTCCTTCTTGAACTCGCCTTTGCGACCGCGAACGATAGGCGCGAGCACCATGACGCGGTCTTCCGGAGTCAGGGCCATGACCCGCTGCACAATCTGATCCGCCGACTGGCGGGAGATGGCGTGGCCGCATTTGGGGCAATGCGGGACCCCGATCGAGGCGAACAAGAGGCGAAGATAATCGTAGATTTCCGTGATCGTCCCAACCGTCGAGCGGGGGCTGCGGCTGGTGGTCTTTTGCTCGATGGAGATAGACGGACTGAGGCCATCGATGGCATCCACGTCGGGCCGCTCCATTTGGTCCAAAAACTGGCGAGCGTAGGCGGAAAGTGTTTCCACATAACGCCTTTGGCCCTCGGCGTAAATGGTGTCAAAGGCAAGGGAGGACTTGCCAGAACCGCTCAGCCCGGTGATAACCGTCAGGGTATTGCGGGGGATTTCGACGTCGATATTCTTGAGGTTATGCTGGCGCGCTCCGCGAACGGAAATCTTGGTGATGGCCATTGAGCTGACCGCCTGCTGTCCTTCCGTAATATGGACGGGTCCCCAGGAATGTTAGAGAGTGGGATTGCGCGCCTTTACTCACGTATCATATTTGTAAATAACGGTAAGCGTCAACGCGGGTCGAGTGAAGGGTCGCCGCATGATCGTAGCTGGTTGAAGGTCATGTGTACCGGAGTTGCCAAAAAGGCATCTCCTGGGAGGGCCGAACTTGGGGAATTTATTGGGTGCTCTTGTCCTCTTATCTACTGTGATTTCAGCAGTTGGGTTGGGTATTCTGGCGGCTTATGGATCGGTGATCGGGGTGCTGAACGCCTTTGGTCAGCAGCAGGCCCGCGGCCCGGTGCCGGTGCTCGTCCCCAGCCAGACTCACGCCAGCGGAGACTGACCGGTCGTCAACCCAGCCGACAAAAGGGGTCCGCTTTGTGGGCCCTTTGCTCCTGCCATTCCTGAACCCTTCAAATCTGGAAGTCCAAGGCTCACTCACCAACACTGCGCGGTTGCCTTCCGTCCAGGAAAGCTGTCTGGCCTTGCGCAAACGCCCCTCACTGCTGCGGCGGACGGGTTGGCGGGGCGGCGGCGCCAGGGCCATTCTGCGGGGCGGTCGGCTGTTGCTGGCCCTGTTGCTGGCCCTGTTGCTGTTGCTGGCCCTGTAGTTGCTGCTGGCGTTGCAGTTCCTGCAGCAGTTGCTCCGGGGTCTTGATGGCCGGCTGACTGCTGGGCTGGTCGCTCGTTCCCGCCGCGGCTGGTTGATCGCCGGACTGCACGTCGGAATCGCTGGTATCGTCTTGATCGTCGTTGGCGTCTTCAGCATTTCGGCCGAAAACCTGGCGCGCCTCAGGCACAGGAGAGTTGTTCGGAGCGGCGTCGGCCTGCTGCACAATCTTTTCAGGCGTCTCCGGCGCCTTGTTGGTAAGGACCAAATGCTCAAGCCGGCCCGGATCTGCGGCCGAACCCACCATTACATAGTTGAAAGGCGATCCATTGAGCAGCTTCGCCATGACATCGCGAGCTGGACCGGGGCCGAAACGACCGACCACGCGTTCCGTGCTATTGGCAGGCATGTCGATCGCTGCGCCGGTCTGGGCATGCACCTGCCGCAGAATGTCCGTGAGGGTAGCGTTTTGGGCCACAATCGTCAGCTGGTTGTTGCGATAGCTCACTTCCGGCGGGGTTGCGGGTAGCTGTTGTAGCGTAAGGGGGGCCGGAGGCTCAGCTGGTGGGGTGGGCTCCTCTTGCTTGATGACCTGCTTGACTGAATGCTTTCGCGCCGCGGGCTTCTGAGCGGCATGAGCCAGGCCGGCCGCGGAGAGGCAAAGCAAGCCGCCCAGCACGGCGGAGACGAATTCGAAACGTATACCTGACATCGCGGGATTCTCTGCGTGCGCTGCGGCTTCTTAAAATTGTAGCATCGGCACTGCGTTTGATGCGCGATAGTTCAGATCCTGCCATAAGAGTCAGGATCCAATCGCACCGGTTCTGAATCGAAAATCTTACCCATTATTTACAAACTCATAATTATAGAGGCGTTGGAGGATACACCGAAGCACGGCCGACGCTGTGTAGTGCCTCAGTTTGAAATAGTGAGGCACTACCCGACGCTGGGTAGGAATCCAGCTTGAAATTCTGTGGAAATTGTCATGCCGCGATGACGAACGGTTTGCTCTGATTACTGCCGGGGAGCGTAATAGCCTAGGCGCGCGCGGACCTGAAGGTCTTTCTTTAGCGCGGTGATTTCGATGGAGCGGTAGCGTCCATCGGCATCGAAGTCGGCGGGCCGATAGGAGATCACGTACTGGCTGCGCAATTCGTCTTCAATGGCCGAGAACGAGTGGGTAATGTCCTTGTTGTTGAAGGGAAAAAACGCGCGCCCGCCGGTAGCGTCGGCGAGCTGCTGCAGAGCTTTGTCCCCGCGCAGAATCAGGCCACTGTCATCGGTGGAAATGGCGTAAATAATCACGTCCGCACGCTGCGCCATTTCAATTGCCTGGGTCCGGCTCACTTCACTCTGGTTATCCTCGCCGTCGCTGATCACAATAATGGCGTGGCGCACCGGACGGTCGGCCTCGTCTTTATTATTCAGCTTGTCCCGGCAGGCGTGATAGATAGCGTCGTAGAGCGCCGTTCCTCCACCGTCCTTCAAGCTCTGCACCCCGGTCTGCAGCAGACTGACGTTGTCGGTGAAGTCCTGGCTCACCTGGCTGTGGCTGCTAAATCCCATGACAAATGCTTTGTCAAAACCAGCACGCAGGGTTTGGGTGAGAAAGCTCACGGCGGCGGCCTGTTCAAAATCGAAGCGGGTGCGCACCGAACCGCTGGTGTCAATCAACAGGCCAAGTTCGAGGGGCAGATCGATCTCGCGCCTGAAATCCACAATCGACTCCGGCGGCTTCTTGTCGTCCAAAATTGTGAAGTCGTTTTGGTTCAGATTGCGGACAAACTTGCCGTGCCGGTCGGTGGCGATAAACAGAACGTTGACTTCACTAACCCGCTTCTTGATGGTAAGGATGGAATCCGCAGACTGGTCAGGACCATTGGACGGAACCGAGGCAATGGCGGCGCCGGTAGGGGCATAGTTCGACTGCGCCAGCAGCGGCAGCCCTGTCGCCAGGACCATTGCGAGACAAAAAGCCCGCCCTATGTACTTCATTCCCATCAAATCCAAAATTTGCCTGCCAAATCACGGCCAGCGGCTTCCTCAATCATATAGATGCACGTCACGGGCCGAAAGCTCCGCTGGAGTCCGCTTTTGACCTTGTGACTCTAAAGCGGAATTCAGAAGAATGCCAAGTTACAAAAGGAGCACATATTGGGTCACGCGAGGCAAGCCACGGTAGCTCTATCGCTTAGACTCAGCCTTTCCAAGGTCTTTTCCTGCCCCCATGGCGCCCGCTTGACTCGGGGAAGGTCCCGTGGCGGCCACCAGTGCGGTGAGAAAACGCGGTCGCCCCGGTGTGAGGGAATGAAAAAGAAATGAAAATGAAATGGTTGACACACACAATCGGATCAAATAGTGTTTGCAGACGGGGCGGGCTGCGGGACTTTCAAAGCATGAAACGCTGGCGGTGGACGCTCCTGATTTTCGAACTCGTTCTGATTGCCCTCATCCTGGTCCTGCCACAAGTGGACCTGCCTGACTTCACCTTCCATGACGGAACTGCTCCAGTCGTCGCCAAGGATCGTCTGCACTTGGTGCACGTCCACCTGCTTGTCACTCCTGTACGAGTGGCGCCTCCCAGGGATTTTCGGGGAAATCTGCAAAGCAACACCGGGACCGCAGTTCTGCGGAGTTCGAATTCTCGCCTTTCTTCGCTGGGCGTTCTCATTTGCTGAACTTCGCCTCATCCTACCTGCCGGCTGGTTCCGCGTGATTTAGTTCCGGCGATAGTCAGTTTTCCAGGCGTGCTACCTCTGTGGGCGATGGGGACGTTCGCACCACTTGCGCGGCACGCTCTGCTGCAGAACGCGGGAGTAACATAACTAGGGACAATGTGCCGGGTGTCCAACCCGGAAATGGCGGTTCGAATCCGTCCTCCCGCCCCATTTCTCCAAATCGCCGCGACGCGCGGAATCAACGGGCGCGAGCCAGCACGAGGGTTACGTCGTCGGGTTGCTCGTTGGCGCCAATCCAGTCATCCACGGCGGCGGTCACGATCTCGCTGATCGTGGCCAGAGGCAAATCGCGGTTGTCTCGTACCAGTTCGATCAGGCGCTGCTCACCGAACTCGCCGAAATCATTCTCCGGCTCGGTGACCCCGTCGCTGTAAGCCAGAAAAATCTCGCCGCTGCGCAGGTGGACGGAAGCCTCTTCATAGCCGCGCTGATCAAACAGGCCAATCACCGTGCCGCCTTGGTCCAGCTTTCGCAGGGAGTGGCCTTGGCCCAAGATGATGGGCGGCAGGTGTCCGCCATTGCTGTAGGTAAGCTTCCGCTGCTGCCCGTCGTAAACCGCCAGGAAAATCGTCGCATACTTTTCCGGAGGCGTACTCTCGTAGAGCTGATGGTTGAGCAACGCCAGCAAGGCGCCGGGAGACACTCCCGGCCCCCGCAGCCCGGAACCGAGGATCATGCCGGAACCCAGCCCCGCGCCCACAGCCACCGGCTCGCGTAAGAGAGGAATGCCCTCCAGGCTGTAGGCTCGCACCGCCGAGTGGACCGTAGCCATGAGGAGCGCGGCCGAAATGCCTTTGCCGCTGATGTCACCCACGGCCAGCAGCATCTTATCGGCATCCATTGCCACAAAGTCGTAGTAGTCTCCGCTCACGGTCCGCGCGGGCCGGCAGAATCCGTACACTTCCAGGCTCGGCAGTTGCGTGATGTGCTGCGGGAAAAGCTGGGTCTGCACTTCCTGCGCAATGACCAGTTCGTTTTCCAGTCGCTGTTTTGCTTTCTGTTCCTCGATCAGCTTTTCCAGCGATGCCGTCATGGAGTTGAAGGAGTTGGCCAGCGTGGCAAGCTGGTCGTTCGACCTCACCGGAATGCGATGGCTGAATTCGCCGCGATTGATGTGCTGGGTAGCTTCGTAGAGCTGGGCCACGGCTCCGGTGACGGTTTGGTTGAGGCGCAGGCCGATAAACAGAGCCGCTAATTCAATCACCGCCAGCACGATGGCCACAATCAGCAGAACGAATTCAAGCGTGGAAGCAAACTCCCCCGTGGCATCGAACAAACGATCACGCAGTTTGGAAACTCGCGTCCGCACCGTGATGACGACCGGCATCGAGCGGTCTCCGGTGTCCCAATTCACAACCGAAACCGAGGTGGGAAAGGAAACCTCGCGATCCAGACTGCGCGTGGGTAATGGAATGACCCCGGCCGTGTAAGTCGGAGTCAGTTCGCTGAACCCGGACGCGTAGAGCGTGACTTCACCCAGGTCCGTGGCCAAGCCCTGCAACATATGCTGGTCCAGCGGCTCGCTGGAGAGGACGGTCAATTTCCCACCGTGCACCGCAACGGTTTCCGCGGACCGCAGAAACAGCTTTCCCTGGTCGCGCACAACTTCCCGCAAGGGGGCCATCAAGTACGAAGGCCAAACCGGGTTCGGAGAGCCGGCCTGCGCCGGCGCATTGTTCAGGATGACTCTTCCATCCAGCCACGCACATACCTGACGGTCAACCCAAGTGGCGCGGGTTTGGCGCAGGCCAGCGATCGCCGTGACCTCCGGCTTTTCTCCGCGCTGCAGGCGGGCAGCCAGTTCATGGGCGATGGCGGAATTGGCAGCGTCCAGACTGTGCAGTTCCGAGTTCAAATCAGAAATTACAATGTAGGTCGCGAACTGCCCGGCAAATAAGTAGAACGATCCAAAGGTCAGCGTTGCCAACAAGACTACGGGGATCACGCCTATGAAAACGTAGGTGACAATCAGCCGGTTGCGCAGACGCCACAGCAGCTTCGCCTTCAGCCAGCGGATAGCGAGTATGGCAAAAAGGACAATGACCCCGAAGCTGAGGAAGCTGACCCAGTCAGCCAGGCTTTGACCGTAGGAAAGCTTGAGCAGCCCGAACAGTTTCTGGAGCGCGAAAAAAACCACGTCCAGCGCCAGCAGGTACCAGGTGATGAGCGCCAGCTTGCTGGCCGGGAGCAGGCCAGCCTGCTCCAATCGCAGTCGCAGATACGGGTAGCGCAGTTGCATGACGCAAGCTGATAACGAAACCAGCCTGATTATAGAGGCAGAGTTAGCTCTGGAAGCAGAAACGCGCTGGGGAAGTTTCGCGCCGGTCTCAAAATTTCAAACCTTCAAATCTCAGGGTAGAAGTCGAAGAACGCTTCCAGGCTGGCCCTTAGCTGCTTTTCAATCTCTTCCTTGCTGCCTTCGAGGAGGTGCATGGTGACGCGCGCATCGTGCCCGTTTTTCAGCTTGAGCTTAGCGTCTTGTACTTCCGCTAACTCGTCCGAGGGCAGAAGACGTAATCCGTAGACCAATGTCAGATTCGCCATAGGGTGATTGTAACCGCCGGAATCCTCTCTGGTGTGGGGCTGACACTCCTGTCCGCCCCACCCTTTACGCCAACTTGACCTCTACTTGCTGCCGGTCGGCGTCCGATACCTTGAACATTTCGCGCGCTTTCAAGTTCATGAAGCTGGCCAAAAACACTTCCGGGATTTGCCGGATGCGGGTGTTGTAGGTATTCACGTCGTCGTTGAAGAACTCGCGGCGGTCCGCGATTTTCTCCTCCAGCTCAGAGATGCGGTTCTGCAAGCGGAGGAAATTGTCGCTGGCTTTGAGCTGAGGATAGTTTTCCGCTACCGCGAACAGGCCTCGCAAGGCGGTGGTCGTGAGCAGGTCGGCCTGCGCTTTCTGGCCAATGGTGGTGGCGCTGAGCGACGCGGACCGCGCCTGGGTGACGGCTTCCAGCGTCTGGCGCTCATGCTGCATGTATCCCTTCACGGTCTCGACCAGGTTGGGAATCTCGTCGTGCCGCTGTTTCAACAGAACGTCAATGTTGGCCCAGGCACGGTCGTTGTCATTGCGCAGGCGCACCAGCTCGTTGTAGAGGATGACCGTGTAGATGAGAAATCCCGAGAGGGCCAGGAAGATGGCGACGTCCGCGATGATATTCATGCCCATGACGGCCTCCGCGCTTAATTAGAACCGAACTGCATTAGAACAGAACTGTATTAGAGTGAGCCCAGGTGTGCCAGCAGCAGCGCGAGGCAAACCAATACCAGCGCTGCGCCGCCGAATACCATCCCCACCGCGCTTTTGCGCTCTGCGCCTGGCCTCGAAAATGCGCCAGCCCCATGGGGACGCTCCGGATGGGGATACGCGGCGTGTCGGATACGATCTTGTATTCGCGGAGGGTGCGGAATCCCTTGAAGAAGATCAGGGCTCCTGCGGCCGTGCCTAGGAGCAATGCGCCGGATGGGTCGGATTTGCCGCTCATGGGGTTGGCAAATGCTACTCAAAGAGGCTGGCCGAGAGCAACTTCGAAACATATCTCATCCGCGGGCGGCCGGGCGGTTGTCCGTGAAATGAGTCAGCTGCAAGGGTACAACCGAGTTACTTGGTATCGACTCGCAGATTGACGGTCACCTGTGTACGATCATCAAACTGGCTGACAGTTTTTGTGTCGCTCTTGTGGCCGTGGTACTGGGCGTACACTTCGTAGTCGACATTGAGGGAAAGTGCGGGGAAGCGATAAACGCCGTCTGGGCCGGCGATGTAGGTTTTGACCGCCCGGGTGCGGGTGTTCGAGAGGTACACAACCGCGTCTGGCACGGGATTATCCTGGTGGTCAGTGACCTTGCCGGTCAGCAAACGGGTGGTCTCGACCTTGTCTTTGGCCCCGGCCAGATCCACCGTGGCTACTGCACCAATCAGAAGCAACAGAACAAGCGCGACACCGCATTTTTTCATGAAGCCCTTCCGATAAACCAAGCTCGGTTTCCTTGGCCAAGGTTCCTACTGCTTTAGATGCACCCCGATGTCCTCGCGCTCGTCGTTGTAGATGTGGACTTTGACCTCCTGTTCAAGGCGTAACGGCTTGCCATTCTTAGGTTTAAGACCCTTGAGGTCAACCCCCACCAAGTAGTCGGCGGGACCAGGCGGAACCCGCAGGGCAAACTCGCCACGATGGTCAGAATACACCTCCCAGCGCGTCTTCTTTTCGCTTGCGCGGCGGATCTTGACCTTGATGCCGTACAGCGGGTAGTCGTCCGGGGCCCAAACCGTGCCGAAGATCAGGGCATACGGTTTCTCCTGTTTCTTGCTGTGGGATGAGGTTGCGGTCGAAACCGGGGGGAGGCACAAAGCGGCAAACAACAGACCCAACACTCCCTTGTGAAATCCAGAGTCGAAAACAAACATCCAAGAGGCGCGCGCCCGGGGCTGGGGGTCAGGAGTAATCACCGTCTTCCGCTTCCTCCTCGTCTGCATCGTCGTAGATCGCATCCTCTACGGGTTTCAGCTCGAAGGGGCTTACGGTCACAACTTCGAAGTCAGTGCCACACTCCGGGCAGGAGACGATTTCGCCCTCATCGGTTTCCTCTTCATCAATGTCGAGATTGGTTTCGCACTCAGGACAGTAGATCATGATGGCCTCCGTTTTCGGGAACGTCCTTATTATCTAGAGATGCGTCCTGTTATATTTAGTTTCTCTCGGGGGCATTGGTCAAGACTTTCCGCCCAATTCCTTGTCTTCTGCATAGTAGCCCGAAAACGGGTTCCCAGCGTGGAAATGGCCTTTTCTCGACTAGGTGAAAGTTACTCTATGAAAACGACTCCTGCCTTCCTGGCTATCATTGGATGGACCCTCTCTGTCTGGCCGGCGATAGCGCAGAATGCCTCGACCGGGGGGGCACCCGATCCGGCGATTGCCGCGGCTGTACATCAGATTTCGGCGGAACGGGTGAAGACCGACATTGACAAGCTGGTGAGCTTTCAGACCCGGCTGACGCTCTCCGCCCAGGATCCGGCTTCGATCGCCTCGGGGCATGGCATCGGCGCGGCGCGGGAGTGGATCAAGAGCGAACTGGAGCGCTATTCGCGGGACTGCGGCGGATGCCTGGAGGTAAAGACTGACTCTTTCACCCAGCAACCCGCCGAGCGGATTCCCACCGCAATCGAAATCACCAATGTTTACGCGGTCTTGCACGGAACCGACCCGAAGAGCGCCAAACGCATCGTGCTGGTCACGGGCCACTACGATTCGCGGAATTCCGACACGCTCGATACCGCAGGCGCAGCCCCCGGAGCCAATGACGACGCCAGCGGCGCCGCCGTCAGCCTGGAATGTGCCCGCGTTCTCAGCAAGCTGAAGTTTCCGGCGACCATCATTTTCCTCACCGTCGCCGGCGAAGAGCAAGGCCTGAACGGCAGCCGCCATTTCGCCGCCATGGCGAAGTCCGAAGGATGGGACATTGAGGCGGCGCTGAACAACGATATTGTGGGCGGAGATCGTAATCCGCAGCAAGACACAAGCGTGGTGCGGGTCTTCTCGGAGGGTATACCCCAGGTCGCGACCGAGGCTGAAATTCGCCTGATCCGCGGGGTGGGCGGTGAGAACGATTCGCCTTCCCGCGAGCTCGCCCGTTATATCGCCGAGGCAAGCCGTGCCTACGCCACCGAAGTGAAGCCGATGCTGGTGTTCCGGCCCGACCGGTATGGGCGCGGCGGCGATCACAGCTCTTTCAACCAGAATGGATTTGCGGCGGTGCGTTTTACTGAATACCGGGAAGACTACAACCACCAGCACCAGAATGTGCGGGCCGAAAACGGCGTCGAATATGGCGATCTGCCGAAATTCGTGGATTTTGAGTACGCCGCCAACGTGGCCCGGCTGAACGCCGCGACGCTGGCCTCCTTGGCTTCCGCCCCCGCCCCGCCGGAGAAGGTTCGCTTGTCAATCGCGCGCCAGGAGAACCAGTCCACGATTGAGTGGGAGCCCTCGCCCGACGGGCGGGCCGCCGGCTACCAGGTCTTGTGGCGTGCAACCACCAGTCCGGAATGGGAACACGCGCTCTTCGTTGGAAATATTACCCACACGACCCTGCCTGAATCGAAGGATACTGTTATCTTCGCCGTGCGGGCGGTCGATGCACAAGGACACCAGAGTTTGCCCGTGGTTCCGCTGCCGGAGCGCTGAGGCAACCTGTTAAGATGGCGGGACGGAAGAATTTTGCATCGTCTTCCCGTGGACGAAGGGTTCCGGCACTACGATTGACGATCGACTTATGCCTCGCGGACGCACCTTTTCGCTAAGTTTTCCTCCCTTCACCAAAGCCGTGAAGTGGCTCGTCCTGACCAACGCGGCGGTGTTTTTGCTGCTGACGCTGCTCGGGGTGGTCACACCTGGTTTCGGCAGCGTCGTCGGTTACGTCTTGTCGCTCATACCCAAATGGGTAGTGCGCGGCGCAGTGTGGCAACTGATCACGTATTCATTTCTGCACAAGACCATTTTTCATATCTTGTTCAACATGTTGTGGCTCTGGATGTTCGGAGCCCAACTGGAAATGGATTGGGGCCAAAAGAAGTTCCTCGAATTTTATTTCTTCTGCGTCGTGGGAGCCGCGCTGACCACCATTGCCGTCTCCTACACCGGCCTGGGAGGCGTGACGCCGGCGACGGGAACGGTGGGAGCATCGGGCGGGGTCTTGGGCATCCTGATGGCCTTTGGGCTGCTTTATGGGGACCAGGAAATCATGTTGTTCCCCATTCCGCTATCCATCCGGGCGAAGTACTTTGTGGCAGGGTTGGTTTTCATTGAGCTGATCAGCGCCATCAACGCCGCCGGTCCGGGGCGCGGCCAAGACATCGCTTACGTGGCGCATCTGGGCGGATTGCTGTTCGGGTTCCTCTACGTAAAGTTCCTTCCCCGGCGCGGCGCGGCGTTCGGTGTTTCCGAACGCTACTTCAGTGTGCGCAACTCTTATTACCGGTGGAAGCGGCGGCGGGCTGCCCGCAAGTTCGAAGTCTACATGCGCAAGCATGACCGCACTGTGACCTTCGACGAGCACGGCAATTACATTCCGCCGGATGACGACAAGAAGAACGGCGGGTCGAAGTCGGGCTGGGTGAATTGAAGAGTTTCCGTTGTCATGCTGAGCGGAGTCGAGGTTGAGGCGGTTGCGCGGCCCATTCGACCACTTCGCTTCGCTCAGTCACTCAGGGCAGGCTAAAGACGAGCCGCGCGCCGAAATCCTAGCTTGTCGAAGGACTGCATCCCTCCCCCATCTGTTCGTTGTATCCATAGGGATTCTTCGCTTCGCTCAGAATGACAATCTTTAAAGGAAGTTCTGAAACGCCGCCAGCACCGTGCCGGGCAGATCGTCCCGCCTTAATTTCCCCTTGAATCCCAGATCGTGCCCCGCATTTTCGACTGGCAGCAGCAAGGTCTTTGCCGGGATCAGCTTCAGCGCTGACTCCATCTCTTCGATCGAGCCAAAAGGATCGCGCGTCCCGTGCACGAAGAGGGCAGGCGCGCGCAGCCGCGGAAAGTGCTGGGTGCGAAGCTGCTCGGGCTTCCGCGGCGGATGCAGCGGATACGAAAGCAGAAGTAATCCATCCACGAGATCCGCTTCCGTGGAGCATAGGATGGTCGCCTGGCGGCCTCCGTAAGAATGTCCGCCGAGAAACATGCGGCTGGGCGCTACTTGGCGCAGACAGGCCACGGCGCGCTTCAACCCTTCGCGGTCACGCTGGGCGTCGCCGGGATTTGGCGGACCGAACCGGCGATCCTGGCGAAATGGCAAATCGCAGCGGAGCACCGTGAAACCAGCGCCGGCAAAGGCTTCCGCGGCGGCGAGTAGCAATGGAGACTGACTGTTAGCGCCCGCGCCGTGAGTGAGAACAAGACCGTCCCCGGCCGGCTGTTCGGGGCGATGCAGAAACCCGCGAATGGGCGGATCCAGCGTCAGATCGGCGAATGGTTCCGTGAGCGCCATGCTTTGGAATCGTTGTCTATTTTCGCCACGCGTGCACGTTCACGATTTCCTCGCCCGGCCTCGGGAGCGCCTGCGCGAGTCTTTCCGCGCCGCCTGGGCGCCGACCTGGTGCAGCCGCATGAAGTTCGTGGAGCCCGAAGCCATCTGCGTCCCTGCCACCACGGCTAGCACATCTCCAGCCTTAATCCGCCCCTGACGCAGCAATTCGTTTTCCGCGGCATACAACATCTCTTCCGCGGTGGGAGATTGTTCGCGGCGAAGCGGCTGCACGCCCCAAAACAAATTCATGCGATTGCACACCGCCGCCACGTGGCTGAAGGCGTAGATACACGCTTTGGGACGGTATTTGGAAATCAGGCGGGCGGTGTTGCCGGTTTCGGTGAAGATGGCAATGGCGCCCATGTCGAGATCCTCAGCGGCATGGGCAATCGATTCGCAGATGGTTTCCGCAATGGAAAGGCGGCGGTGGATGCGTCTGCGCTCGCTGGAATAAGTCATGTTGCTTTCCGCCTCGACCACTATCTTGGCCATCATGGCCACGGTCTCCCGCGGATAGCGGCCGGTGGCGGTCTCGGCCGAAAGCATGACGGCGTCGGTGCCGTCGAAAATGGCGTTGGCCACGTCGCTGGCTTCGGCCCGGGTGGGGCGCGGATTTTCGATCATCGACTCCAGCATCTGGGTGGCGATAATCACCGGCTTGCGCCAGTCCGCCGCCCGCCGGATGACGTGCTTTTGAATCACCGGCACTTTCTCCGGCGGCATCTCGACCCCCAGATCGCCACGGGCCACCATCACCCCGTCCGCCGCTTCGAGAATCTCTTCCAGATGTTCCAGGGCCTGCGGTTTTTCCAGCTTGGCAATGACCGGCACATCGCTGCCGTTGGCCTGAATGATTTGCTTGACCCGGCGGATGTCGGCGGCCGAGCGGACAAATGACAGAGCAACCGCATCCACGCCATGTTTCAGGCCGAACTCCAGATCGGCACGGTCTTTTGGCGTCAGCGCGGGAATGGAGAGCGCAATTCCCGGCAGGTTGATACCCTGGTGTTCGCCCAGCAAACCGCCATTGATGACGTCACACTCTACGTCGTCGCCGCGCACGTCGCGAACCCGCAACTCAATCAGCCCGTCGGAGAGCAGGATGCGGGCGCCCGCCCGGACCTCCCGAGCCATGCCTTGGAAGGTGGTCGAAATCAGCGCCGCCGTGCCTAGGATGTCGCGCGGGGTGATGGTGACCTGGGAACCGGCTTTGAGCGCGACCGGCGCCTGACTCTTCAGGCGCCCGGTACGGATCTTCGGGCCCTGCAAGTCCTGCAGAATGCAGACGGTATGGTTCTCCTTCCTGGCAACACTGCGCAAGCGCCGAATATTGAGGGCATGGTCTTGGTGCGACCCGTGGGAAAAATTCAGCCGGGCCACATCCATGCCCAGCCGCATCAAGTCGCGCAGCACCGGCTCGCTGTCACACGATGGCCCGATCGTGCAGATGATTTTTGCGCGGCGGCCGGATGTGCCGGCGAGAGGTTGTAGCAGGGAAAAATCTCCGGGAACGGGAACGAGCTTGCCTTCTTTCAATGGGTCTCCGATGAGAGTCTTTGGATCTGGTGAAGCTATTTTACCTGCTTCGCGCGATCTGCAATTGTGGAGGAATTCGAGGCGAGAAAATTGCCTTCCCGAAATGAATGCCAGGCGATTGGATGTTTCGCGGGATTCGGCCGGCTACGGCCGCGCCACTTTCGAGTTGGACATCTCGATCAGTTCCCGCCCCAGCCGGGTGCGGGGGAAGAGCATGGCATTGAACTCGGCGCCCACCAGCATAATCAGAGAGATCATGTACATCCAGACCAGCAGGGCGATGGCCGCGCCCAGCGATCCGTAGAGAATGCTGTAGTCGGCATAGCGCTGCAAATACCAGCCAAAAAGTATGGTGGCGAAGAACCACATGCCGGTAGCCAGAACGGCGCCCGGCAAAACGCTGGGCCAGGGCTGGGTGCGGGGCACGGCATAGTGGTACACCAGCGAGATGACGGCAATGCTGGTGAGCACGGCGATCATCCAGCGCAGCGCCGCCCACATCAGCAGAACATAAAACCCGAATTCGCGATCGAGGTAGAACAGGATAGTCGTTTCAATGCGGCTGCCAAACGCCACCAGCACGGTGGCGAAGGTCAGAGGAATGCCGGCCAGGATTACCAGCGCAAAGGAAATCAAGCGTTCCTTGACCAGTCCCCAGGTCTTGGGGAGCTCGTAGGCATGCCGGAATCCCTCCATCCAGGAGATCATGACGCCGGAGGCCAGCCACAAGGTCAGCAAGGAAGTGGTGAACAGCAGGCCCACCGAGCGCTGCGAACTTCCCCTCAGATAGGCTAACGCGGTGCTGCTGCCCGCGGGAAGAATCCGGCCCACGGCGTAGGAAATTTCCCGCAAATACACCTGGGTGCCGCTGGAGGCGGCCAGTGACGCTCCCACGACCAGCAATGCCGGAAAGAAGGTGAGAATGGCCGAGTAGGCCGACGCTTTGGCAATGGCAAAAGCGTCATGCTGAAAGGCGCGCCAAAAGGCAAGCCGCAGCAGTCGACAAAAGCGCAGCATGGGTGGCTTCAGAGTATTGCGTGCGGGCAGCGGACGCAACCGGGAAGTAGGTCCGCGTTCCTCATCGTGCAATCGCTGGGGGGTAGCGTGCATGGTAGACCAGAAAAATAACGGGGGTGGATCGCCCACCCCCCATTTCTTGAGCCTTACTCCGCGGTCAGTTCCTCGGTCTCGCCTTCGGTACGCATCAGCTCGAGCGCGCGCTCGGCTTCCTCGTAAGCTTGCGAGACTTCCTCCTGCACCTTGGCGGCAGCCTCTTCCATTTCCGGCGAGAGCCGCACGTTGCGGTAGTACTCCATGCCGGTGCCGGCAGGAATGAGGCGTCCCACAATGACGTTTTCCTTGAGCCCGCGCAGGTGGTCGACCGCTCCCTGGATGGAAGCTTCGGTGAGCACGCGCGTGGTCTCCTGGAACGACGCCGCCGAGATGAACGAATCGGTCGAGAGCGAAGCCTTGGTGATGCCCAGCAGCAGCGGCCGGCCGGTTGCCGGGCGCCCGCCGTTGGCGATGGCGTGCTCGTTCTCTTCCGCGAAGCGGAACTTGTCCACCTGCTGCTCCAGCAGGAACTGGGTGTCGCCGACGTCTTCCACTTTGCGCCAACGCATCATCTGGCGGACGATGACTTCGATGTGCTTGTCGCTGATGTTGACGCCCTGCAAGCGGTAGACTTCCTGGATTTCGTTCACCAGGTAAGACTGCAATTCCTTTTCACCCAGAACCGCCAGGATGTCGTGCGGGTTGAGTGGGCCGTCCATGAGCGGTTCGCCCGCCTTGACGCGCTCGCCTTCCTGCACGTTGATGTGAACGCCGCGCGGCACCGAGTACTCCTTTTCGGTGCCGTTATCGGCGACCACGTAGATTTTGCGCTGGCCCTTGGAGACCTCGCCGAACTTCACCGTGCCATCGATTTCGCTGATGACCGCGGTTTCGCGCGGCTTGCGGGCCTCGAACAGCTCGACTACGCGCGGCAGACCGCCGGTGATATCTTTAGTTTTGGTGGTCTCGCGCGGAATCTTGGCCAGCACGTCGCCGGGGTGAGCCGAGTCGCCGTCCTGCACCATCAAGTGGGCGCGTGACGGCATCAAGTAACGCTTGCTGGCCTTGCCCTTGATCACGATGGCCGGCTGGCGTTTCTCGTCGGGCGAATCCGCCACCACATGACGCGACAAGCCGGTGACTTCGTCCACTTCTTCGTGCAGCGTGACCCCTTCCTGCAGGTCCTTGAACTGCACCGTGCCACCGATTTCGGTGAGGATGGCAAAGGTGTAAGGATCCCACTCGACCATCACCTGGCCTTGCTGCACCTGGTCGCCTTCGCTGACCTTGAGCTTGGCGCCGTAGACCACCGAGTAACGTTCGCGCTCGCGGCCCTTTTCGTCGACCACGGCGATCGAGCCCTGGCGGTTCATCACCACCAGATCGCCCGACTTCGCCTTGACCGTCTGCAGGCCGACGAAACGCACCAGGCCGGGGTTCTTGGCTTCCAGACGCGACTGCTCGGAGACACGCGACGCCGTGCCGCCGATGTGGAAAGTACGCATGGTGAGCTGGGTTCCCGGTTCGCCGATGGACTGCGCCGCGATCACGCCCGTGGCCTCGCCCAGTTCAACCAGCCGGCCGGAAGCCAGGTTGCGGCCATAGCACATCACGCAGACGCCGCGTTTAGACTCGCAGGTCAGCACCGAGCGGATTTTCACCCGCTCGATTCCGGCGGACTGAATGGCGCCGGCCAAGTCCTCGGTGATCTCCTGGTTGATATCGACGATGACGTTGCCGTCGTAGTCTTTGATTTTTTCCAGCGACACGCGGCCGACAATGCGGTCGCGCAGCGGCTCGATGATTTCGCCGGCTTCCACGATGCCGGCCACGTAGATGCCGTCCACCGTTCCGCAGTCGTATTCGCTGATGATGACGTCCTGCGCCACGTCGACCAGGCGGCGGGTCAGGTACCCGGAATCGGCCGTCTTGAGCGCCGTATCCGCCAAGCCCTTGCGCGCGCCGTGGGTCGAGATGAAGTACTGCAGCACGGTCAGCCCTTCCCGGAAGTTCGCCGTGATGGGCGTCTCGATGATCTCGCCGGAAGGCTTGGCCATCAAACCGCGCATGCCGGAGAGCTGGCGGATCTGCTGTTTCGATCCGCGGGCGCCGGAGTCCGCCATAACGTAAATCGGGTTGATGAAGCCTTCCTTGTCGCGCTGCTGCATCTGGCCGAACATTTCATCGGCAACTTTTTCGGTGATGGCCGACCAGATTTCGATGACCTTGTTGTAACGCTCGCCGTTGGTGATGGCGCCGTCCAGATACTGCTGCTGCACGCTTACCACCTGCTTCTCGGCATCGCGCACCAGGGTCTTCTTGTTATCGGGAATGACCATGTCGTCAATGCCGATGGACAGGCCGGCCCGGGTGGCAAAGCGGAAGCCCAGGTCCTTAACCTCATCCAGCATTTTGACCGTGGTCTCCAGCCCGAACCGCAAGTAGCAATAGGTAACCAACTGGCCGATCCCCTTCTTCTTGAGCAGTCCGTTGATGTACGGCATGCCCTTGGGCAGGTGATCGTTCAGAATGGCGCGGCCCACGGTGGTATTCAGGAAAGTGCGGTCGTACGCCACCGGTTCGGTGTGCGTCACTTCCTGATCGTCGTACGCGGTGGTCAGGTCGATCACTTCGCCGGTGTAGCGCAGACGGATGGGCGAGAGGGTTTCCACCGCTCCAGCTTCCAGCGCCATCAGCACTTCATCGATATTGGCGAAAGCCCGGCCTTCCCCCTTGGCGCCCGGCTTAGACTTGGTCAAATAGTAGAGACCCAGCACCATGTCCTGCGTGGGCACGGTGATGGGCTGACCGGAAGCGGGCGACAGGATGTTGTGCGATGACAGCATCAGCACGCTGGCCTCGACCTGGGCTTCCGGAGACAGCGGAATGTGCACTGCCATCTGGTCGCCGTCAAAGTCGGCGTTGAACGCGGTGCACACCAGGGGGTGAATCTTGATCGCCTTGCCTTCCACCAGCACCGGCTCAAACGCCTGAATGCCCAGACGGTGAAGGGTGGGAGCGCGATTCAACAGCACGGGATGATCTTTGATCACTTCTTCCAGGATGTCCCAAACAATGGGCTCCTGCTGCTCCACCATTTCCTTGGCTTGCTTGATGGTGGTGCAGTGTCCGGTCTGCTCCAGCCGGTGATAGATGAATGGCTTGAACAGCTCCAGCGCCATTTTCTTCGGCAAACCGCACTGATGCAGTTTGAGTTCGGGGCCGACCACGATGACCGAGCGTCCCGAGTAGTCCACGCGCTTGCCCAGCAGGTTCTGGCGGAAGCGGCCCTGCTTGCCTTTCAGGGTGTCGGAAAGCGACTTCAGCGGGCGATTGTTGGCGCCGCGCAGCACCCGGCCGCGGCGGCCGTTGTCGAACAAGGCGTCGACGGCTTCCTGCAGCATGCGCTTTTCGTTGCGCACAATGACTTCCGGCGCGTGCAGGTCCATCAGCTTCTTCAGCCGGTTGTTGCGGTTGATGACACGGCGATAGAGATCGTTCAGGTCGGAGGTGGCAAACCGGCCGCCATCCAAAGGAACGAGGGGGCGCAGTTCCGGCGGGATGACCGGGACCACATCCAGAATCATCCACTGCGGTTTGTTGCCGCTCTTGCGGAAAGCCTCGACCACCTTCAGGCGCTTGGCATACTTGAGCCGCTTCTGCAGCGAGCTCTCATTCTTCATCTTCTCGCGCAGTTCGGTGGAGAGTCCTTCGATGTCCACGCGCTTGAGCAGCTCTTTGATGGCTTCCGCGCCCATCATGGCTTTGAAGCCGGCGGGCCGGTACTGCTGATCGAGTTCGCGGTACTTGGTTTCGTCCTTGATGACTTCATGCTCTTTTACCGGAGCATCGCCGGGCTCGATGACGACGTAGGCTTCGAAATACAGCACCGATTCGAGGTCGCGCAGGGAAATATCGAGCAAATGCCCAATGCGGCTGGGCAATCCTTTGAAGAACCAGACGTGCGAGCAGGGCGAAGCCAGCTCGATGTGACCCAGGCGCTCGCGGCGGACTTTCGACAGCGTAACTTCCACGCCGCATTTGTCGCAGATGACGCCGCGGTGCTTCATGCGCTTGTACTTGCCGCAGAGACACTCCCAGTCGGTTACAGGGCCGAAGATGCGGGCGCAGAACAGGCCATCGCGCTCGGGTTTAAAAGTGCGGTAATTGATGGTTTCGGGTTTGGTCACCTCGCCATGCGACCAGCTCCGGATTTTCTCCGGGGAAGCCAGGCTGATGCGGATGGCATCGAAATCAGCGATCGGGTTTGCCATTTCAAAGGGGCTCGAACGGTACAAGGTGATCCTCCACTTCCTGCGGCGTTGCGCTGCCGCGGGCGGCTCCTGAAATCAGTCGCTAGCCGCTGGTGCTTCGTCGCTAGCGAATTCTTTGGCTCACAGCCTCAAGAGCGCGGCTGCGATTCCGTTTCTTTTTCTAAAATCTGACCGCCATTGGTTGCCAACGACGAACGACCAACGGCCAATAACGAATGACTAGTCCGCCGCGCTGCTCAGTACCGGCTTCTTCTCGCCGGCCTTGATCAGTTCGACATCCAGGCACAGCGATTGCAATTCACGAATCAGCACGTTGAACGATTCCGGCACTCCCGGCTCCATGGCGGCTTCGCCCTTGACGATGGCCTCGTAAATCTTGGTGCGGCCATAGACGTCGTCGGACTTCGCCGTCAGCAGCTCCTGCAGGATGAACGCCGCGCCGTAGGCTTCGAGCGCCCACACTTCCATTTCTCCGAAGCGCTGGCCTCCGAACTGGGCTTTTCCACCCAACGGCTGTTGCGTAATCAGCGAATAGGGCCCGATGGAACGCGCGTGAATCTTGTCATCCACCAGGTGCGACAGTTTCAGCATGTAGATGTAGCCGACGGTGACCGGCTGCTCGAACTTGTCGCCCGTCATCCCGTCATGCAAGTAGGTTTTGCCCGAGGTGGGCAGTCCCGCCTGTTCGAGCAGCGCCTTGATTTCTCCCTCGCGCGCGCCGTCGAACACGGGCGAACCCATGAACACGCCGCGGGTCAGGCTTTGCGCCACCGCCGGCAGCTCCTCGTCACTGAGCTGGCCGATGGTTTCGGCCAGGGCCGAATCCTTGAACAGCGCCTTAAGCTCGCGCCGGATAACTTCCTCTTTCGAGTTCTCGGCCAGCAGTTGAGCCACCTTCTCGCCCAGCTTCCATCCCGCCCAGCCCAGGTGGGTTTCGAGAATCTGTCCCACGTTCATACGGGAAGGAACGCCCAGCGGGTTGAGCACGATTTCCACCGGCGTGCCGTCATCGAGGTACGGCATATCCTCATCCGGCAGAATGCGCGCGATCACGCCCTTGTTGCCGTGACGGCCGGCCATCTTGTCGCCCACGCTCAGCTTGCGCTTCATGGCGATGTAGACCTTGAC
>Ga0209415_10002814_pt1 | contig 32564 bp, 22 predicted proteins | sample PeaSoiSIISIP2007_FD_187696 | JGI IMG/M metagenome (GOLD analysis project Ga0209415, IMG submission 187696) | Peat soil microbial communities from Weissenstadt, Germany - SII-SIP-2007 (SPAdes) (version 2) | ecosystem: Environmental > Terrestrial > Soil > Wetlands > Peat | place: Germany... | reverse complement strand
AACAGTTGCGGCGATTGCGGCAGGGCGTAGAACATTCCCGGCTGCACGCGGCTGGGGACGAGATAATCGCGCGCGCCCTCGGGCGTGGAACGCGTCATGAAAGGGGTTTCGATTTCGAAGAAGCCCTGCGAGGCGAGGTTGTCGCGGATAGCCAGAGCGACTTTGTGCCGCAGTTCGATGTTGAACTGCATGGCATCGCGGCGCAGGTCGATGTAGCGATATTTCAAGCGCATTTCTTCGTTGGCGAGCACCGTATCCGAGGGCAGAAAGGGCAGCGGCTTCGAGACATTCAAAATGCGCAGTTCTTCGACTACGAGCTCGACTTCGCCGGTTGGAATATTGGGATTGATGGTGTCGGAATCGCGGCGCTTGACCTTTCCTATGGCCGCGATCACGAACTCGTTGCGCAGCGCTTCCGCCTTTTCGTGCACGGCGGCATTCAGTTCGTAGTTGAAGACGACCTGGGTTACGCCGGTGCGGTCGCGCAGGTCAACGAAAATGATCTGGCCGAGGTCGCGGCGGCGGTTGACCCATCCCATGAGGACAACTTTCTTGCCCGCGTCGGAGAGCCGGAGGGCTCCGCACATATGAGTTCGTCTGAGGTCACCTAAAAAATCGAGCACGTTTTCGCCTTGTGTGGATTTACGGTGGTTAGCCGAATTCAAGATTATAAACGGGACGAGGTCCGGGGTTCGGGAGTCTTGCCCTCAGCGGCTAAAGCCGCAATTGCTTTTGCTGCGCTTACGGCGCGGCTGAAGCCGCGCCCTTTCAAAACGAAGTCAAAACCAGAGTTCTCCCGCAGCCTGCTAGAAGACTCTGCCCAGTTGGAAAAACCATTTCTGGTGGCCGGAATCGCCGACGCTGCCGCCTATGAAAAGGGGGCCGAAGGCGGTTTCGGCCACTACGCCGGCTTCGACATCGTTGGGGAAGCCGGTTTCCGGCGAGAACCGGTACATCTTGGCGACTTCATAGGAGCTGACGACATAGACCTTCTTGCCGAAGAAGGGAGGCAAAGTCAGAAGCTGGCGCAGGTAGCCGGCGCGGAAAAGATAATACTGCTGTCCGTAGAGCTCGTTGGTGCCATAGGCGCTTAAGCGGAGCGGGGCGCCGAGGAAGAAGAGTGGGAAACTGATGTTGTGAACGCCGAAGGTGGTTCCACCCTCTCCAGAAACAAAGATCGAAGCTTTGGAACTGACCCGCTGAAAATCTTCGAGGCGAGCATCCAAGGCGGGAAGGCCTTCGGGCGCGCCGGGGTAGGCGTCATACCAGCGAAAGGTGGCGTCCCCTTTGTAACCTCGGCGGGGAACGATGGGGTCGTCGGTGTGGTCGGTGAAAAAGCGGAGGTGGGTATCGCCGACCCGGCCGCTGACGGACGCAAAACCTGCGCGTCCGAGATTGAGGAGGATATTGGAGTAGCCGATCTGGTATCCGACGCGCAGTTCGGAGAAGCGGTCGAATCCGTAGCCGACGTCCAAGCCACCGGTGTCCTGGTGGAAGCGATACAGGGCGATGGGATCAGTCTGGTTGAAGAACTTGAACCCGGTGTTGCTGACGCTGATGTGAGGGGCAAAGAACCATTTGCCGAGCGAAGTGAAAGGCCGGTAGAGTTCGCTGGATAGGCCGTAATTATTGCCGAAGGCAAAGTCGGTACGCCATTCGGAGCGGTAGCCGGCTAGGTTCAGGAACGTAAGACGGCCGGCCAGGGTGATGGTGACGTCCTTGGGCTCGGAACCGTCGGTCTCAGAGCCGAGTTGGAGAGTGGGGGGCGCGTAGTTTTTTTCGTGGACAGAAACCACCAACCCCGCCTGGCCATTTTTTTCTGTGAGCCAATAATCTACGGAATCAAATCTTCCCATGCCATCCAGTTGATGGAACATGTGCTCCATTTCAGGCACGTTAATGGGCTTGCCTTTTAGCGGTTGCAGGAAGCGCGCCACTTCCTGAGAGGATTTTGGGCTGGTGCCTCGCACCTCTATGAATTGGGGAACGGGAACGCTGGTTTTGAGGCGTTGCTTGCGCTGATCGAGGTATGCGCTCCAAGCGGCATCGTCGAGAGCGTAGGGAGCGAGGATGTTGGCTTTGGCGTCGGCCGCTTGCGAGCCGCGGTCCATGATGTTTCCGGCCTGTTCGTAATCAATGGAATTGAAGGCCTTGAGATCGACGCTGACCACGAGGTCCGCATCGGCTAGGCCCTGCAGTTCATTTTGATGAATGACTACCTCGACGGAGCGTCCCAGCACGCTGAAAAGAGATTGGATCTGGGAGGCATCGGTGGGGGCAGTTTCGAGATGAACAGCGATGACTACGTCCGCGCCCATCTGCCGGACCACGTCGGTGGGTAAGTTGCCGAGAAGGCCGCCGTCCACGTAAACATCATTACCATCGCGGACGGGGGCGAAGACGCCGGGAAGGGACATGGTTGCGCGCAATGCCTGGGCGAGGGAGCCGTGATCGAAGACGAAGGACTTGCCGGTCACGAGATTGGTCGCCACGCAGCGGAAGGGGATAGGAAGGTCGTCAAACGATCCGGTGTGGGTGTAGGGGAGCGTTTCGCGATCGATCAGCAGGCTGACTCCCTGGCCGGAATTCAGGCCCGAGGGGAGAGAGAAGCCGTGTTTCAATCCGACTTCAAGGCGGTTAGGGAAAGCTTGTTGGTCTTCCTTGCGGCGGAAGGATAAGTCACGGTAATTCCCCTGTCCGACGATAATGGCGTTCCAATCCTGGTTGTGGACAATGGCCTTTAATTCTGCGGGAGACTTTCCGGTGGCGTAGAGACCGCCGACGAGGCCGCCCATGCTGGTTCCGGCGATGTAATCGATGGGAATGTGGTGATCTTCAAACCATCGCAGCACTCCGACATGCGCGAGGCCGAGAGCGCCGCCGCCTTCGAGGGCGACGCCGATCTTCAGCCTTTTCTTCGGCACGGCTGGCGCGGCGGTAGACGGCTTGACTGAAGAATCGGGGGCTTGAGGAAACGCGGGGAGCGACAGAAGAAAGCACAACACAATTGCGACGAGGGAAAAGCGCGAGCATGTACGCATTGGATGTCCTGGGGAGATCAGCAATGGCTGGATTTTACTTCAGGGGCAGCGGTGGTGGAATGGGCGGACATGGCAGGCCGAGCTGCGCTCGGCTTGGACGGACGAGGCGCCCGTCCCCTCACGGGGCAAAGCCCCGTCACCACACTCATTCCCTTAGTTGGGTTTGCGGAATTTGCTGTCGGCCAGGTAGCGGAGCATGATGGCGTCGGTGGCGCTCTGGAATTGCTGCTCCATTTCAGGGGCGGCTTGCACGCGGGTGTCCTGGCGCACGGTCTGGCGGAATTTTTCACCCATTTCGGAATCGCTGGTGACAACCTGCATGTAGAACCAGAGGAAGTGGCGCATCTGGTCGAGGGCGGATTTGAGGACCTGGATGGCTTCCATCTCGGGCGGATCGGCGAGGGCTTCCATGAGCTCGGGATCGGTGGGGGCCTGCATGGCGGCGCAGTTGAGTTCGCGCTGGATCACGCGCATGTCCTCGGTGACCCGCAAAATGCGGAGGTGAATCTCTTCCATGCTTTCTTTGTTCTCGCGATCCATAGGGGCCCTTTCCGTCCTACCAAGTCCTTCTCAGAAATCTGTTCAAACCAAGATCGCACCCCGGAGCACAGAGAGGGAAGGTTCCCCGTGTGCATGAGCTTCGGTAATTGAAGTTACTTTAGGTCGAAAAGCCGCACGGGGCAGGCGATTTCAAATGGTCCTGCGGGTTACCTCAGGGGAGAGCCTGAGTCCGGCGGAGCGAATTTCGGGGACTTCGACGATGCGGGTGCCTCGTGCGGGCGACTCCACGGCCTCGACCAGCGCGAGGATCATCTGGTCCAGCGCGACCAGGCCGAGTCGCAGGGCGGTGGCGCGGGTGAATGGGAGCCACTCGCAGAGCTTGTAAAGGGGAAGAAGCGCGTAGGGCCAGCGGTGGCCTGGTCCGAGGACGTACCAGGGGCGGAGGATGGTGGAATTGAGATGTTGCTGGTTGATCATCTGCTCGCACTGGGCGCGCACGGCGATGTAGTCCTTTCTGATGGAAAGTGGAGCGGGCTGGGCGACGCTTAGGTAGATGAAATGATGCACGCCGAGTTCGACACAGGCGGCAATAGCTTCGCGGGCGGAGAGCAGGTCAACGGCGCGAAACTCGGCGGCTTTCGCTGAGGATGGGTGAGGCACACCGACCAGGTGGATGAAGGTGTCAGCCGGGCGAATGAGTTGACGGTAAGTATTGGCGTCGAGCGCATTGCCGGAGACGACCTCACATGCGGCGGGCAGCTTGGCTTTTGAGCCCGAGCGCAGCAGGACGCGCACCCGATGGTCGCGCTCGAGGAGAATGGGAATGAGACTGCTGCCGACGTAGCCGGTTCCTCCGGTGATGAAGACGCGCCGGGACTCGGACGACTTGGGTAAGGACTTGACTTTCAGCAAGAGCCGGATGTCGGAGATGGATGCGGCCACGGCGTTGGTCCTCTCCCAAGGGTCCTTGCAGGCTCTCAGGGCACGGGAAGAAGTTTAATCCAAGGCAGGGGTGGGGTGTGGTACAAACGGTTCGCGATGACATCGGCGCAAACGGGCCTGGTGCAAACTGGCTTGGTGCGGGCGATTGGGCGTTGGAGCCTGGCCGCACTGGCGGTGAATTCGGTTATCGGGAGTGGCATTTTCGGGTTGCCAGCCACGGTGGCTGGGCTTCTCGGCAAACGCAGCGTGCTGGCCGTGTTGATTGCGGGGGCTGCGATGGGCGTGATTATGGCCTGCTTTGCCGAGGTGGCCTCGCAGTTTTCCGAAGCGGGCGGACCTTACTTGTATGCGCGCGCGGCGTTTGGGCGGCTGACGGGAATCCTGGTGGGCTGGATGCTGTACCTGGCGCAGGCGGCGGCTCCAGCGGCGAACGCGAATTTGTTTGTCATTTATCTGGCGGAATTCTGGCCGGGGGCGAAAGGAACGTGGCCGCGCTTTGCGATCCTGACGTTGCTCGTGGGCGTGCTGGCGCTGATCAACGTGCGGGGAGCGCGGCAGGGGACGGTGGTAAGTAACGTGTTTACGGTGGCGAAGATTCTGCCCTTGCTGATGGTGATATCGGCGGGAGCTGCGGTCATGATCATCCATCCGGCGATCTTCTATCCGGCGGCGGGTGCGGCAGCGCCGGTGCCGGGAAGCGCGTGGATGAAGGCTATGGTGCTGCTGATCTTCGCATACGGGGGATTTGAATCGGCGATGGCGCCCATGGGAGAAGCGAAGAACCCGGGGCGGGACGCAGGGTTCGCGCTGTTTGTGGCGCTGATAGTGTGCACCGTGATTTACGCGCTGGTGCAATGGGTGGTGGTGGGAGTGCTGGGGCCGGGAGCGACCACGGATCGTCCACTGGCGGAGGTGGCGCGCATCACGATGGGGAATCGCGGAGCGGCGTTGGTTGCGATCGGGGCGCTGGTCTCTGTGTACGGTTATTTGGGCGGCAAGCTGCTGGGAATGCCACGAGTCACGTTCGCACTGGCCAGAGGTGGCGATCTGCCACAGTTGTTTGCCGCGGTCGGCCCGAGATTTCACACGCCCTGGTTTTCAATTCTGTTCTATGCGGCGGCAGTGTGGGGATTGGCGATGGTTGGGAATTTTGTCTGGAATGTGACTTTGTCGGTAGTCGCGCGGCTGTTTTACTACGCGGTGGTTTGCGCGGCGCTGATCGCTCTGCGGCGGAAACAGCCGCTGGCCGCCGGTTTGCGTCTGCCGGGAGGGCCGGTGCTGGCGGTTCTGGGGATTGGGATCACGGTAGCCCTGGCAACGCAAGTGGATTTGAGTAAGTCGCTGATTCTGGCGGCGACGGTGGGGGCGGCGGTTTTGAACTGGGCATGGGCGCGGCGAACGGATCGCGCGAAAGTCTGACGGTTGAGGCGATGCGCGCTGTGATACCCTCTCGGCGAATGCAATCCTGGACATTGGCTCTCCTCCTAGGTAGCAGTTCTTTGCTGGTTGCTCAAGATTCGCAGACTGCGTCCCAGCACTTCGCGGTTGAAAAGAACGTGGCCGTCACGATGCGTGACGGGGTCGTGCTGCGGGCGGACGTTGTGCGCCCGGCGGTGGCGGGAAAGTTCCCGGTGCTGGTCTATCGGACTCCTTATGGGAAGGACGATGCGCAACGGGATTACACGGCCTTCCGGCACGCGGTAGAACGCGGCTATGCGGTAGTAATCGTGGATGTGCGCGGGCGCTACCATTCGGACGGAGAGTTCCGGCCCTATAAAAACGAAGGCCGCGACGGCTATGACGCCATCGAATGGGCCGCGAGTCAGCCGTGGTCGAACGGCGCGGTGGGGACGTTTGGACTCTCCTATCCGGCAGCGGTGCAGTGGCTGGCAGCGGTGGAAAGTCCTCCGCACTTGAAGGCGATGGTGCCGGCCATGACGTTCTCGACGCCGCAGAACTTTTTCTACGCGGGCGGCACGTGGGACATGTCGTGGATGGAGTGGATCTGGGACAACATTGCCTGGGACACTCGGGTGAAGAAGAATCTTCCCGGCCCGCACACGAATGAAGAGGCGCTGGCGGCATGGAAGGTTGAGGGGCCGAAGATGGAGAGCGCGCTGCCGTTGACGGATGTGCCACAGCTTCGGCAGGTGGCGCCGTATTACTTCGATTGGCTGCGGCATCCGGCGGAAGATCCTTGGTGGGATTGGAGTGAACTGCGGAACAAGTACGACCGCGCGCATGCGGCCGTTTTGAATCTTTCGGCGTGGTACGACGATAACTATGGACCAGAAGGCGCAACCACGAACTACGCTGGCTTGCTTAAGTCGCGCGCGGGAGAGAAAGATCCGCGAACTCACTTGTTACTGGGTCCGTGGGTGCATGGGGTGGAGGACACGGGCGAGACTAAGGCGGGCGAGCGCGAGTTTGGGCCGTTGGCGGCGATCGATTATGACAGCGTGATCTTGCGCTGGATGGATCACTATCTCAAAGGAATCGAGAATGGGGTTGAGCGCGAAAAGCCGGTGCGCTATTTCGTGATGGGGGCGAATCAATGGCGCGATTCGGAGGTATGGCCGCCTGCGGCTCGGGAAACTCCGTTCTTCCTCGCATCGGCCGCTAGCGGAGAGCGGGTCGGCAATTTGGCTAAGACACCTGCTGGACGCGGGGCAAGCTTCAGCGAGTTCGTTTCCGATCCGGCCAACCCGGTGGTGAATGAGTATGATTCTTCCGGGGCGCACGACTATCGCAAACTGGCCGAGCGTGCGGACGTTTTGACCTTCGATTCGCCGGTGTTGGAGAGCGATACGGAGGTCACGGGGCCGATTCAGGCGCACATGTTTGTGTCGTGCGATTGCCGCGACCTGGATTTGTGGGTGCGGCTTGAGGATGTTGCTCCGGATGGAACGGCTTTCAACTTGATGAGTCCGGGGCTGGACGTCTTACGGGCCAGCTATCGCGATCTGGCACGTGGACGGCAGTGGCTGGAGCCGGGGAAGGCCTACGAACTGGACCTCAAGAATCTGATCACCAGCAATATGTTCCTGAAAGGACATCGGGTGCGGGTGCAGATTTCGGGCAGCTTTTATCCCAATTTCTCGCGCAATCTACAGAGCGGAAAGTCGGAGGTGGAGAGCGCGGAGATGAAGAAAGCCCGGATCCGCGTGTATCACGATGCCGAACATCCATCGCAGATTCTGCTGCCGGTGGTTTCAGGCGCGAACTAGCGCATGATATTAGGGCGCGGCGGCGCTGTTTTCAAAGCATGGAGGACTCTTGTTGAAGCTTCATTTTGTCTTACTTTTCGTGGTCGGCTCTGTTCTCGGCTGTTTTGCCCAGCGGGAGGCGGTGCTTAAGCAGATTGACTTACCCCATGCCTATTACTTTCGCGAGATGTATCTGCCGCAGTTGACTACGGGTCCCAGTGCGGCGGCGTGGTCCCCGGACTCGCGCAGCCTGGTGTACTCGATGGCGGGCTCGTTGTGGCGGCAGGAACTGGGCAGCCCGAAGGCTGAGCAGCTTACAGCGGGGCCGGGTTACGACTACCAGCCGGATTGGTCGGCTAATGGACAGTGGGTGGTGTTTGCGCGCTACGAGCATGATGCTGTCGAGTTGTGGTCGCTGGATATGCGGGATGGGCAGATGCGAAAGATGACGTCCGGTGGCGCAGTGAATGTGGAACCGCGATTCTCACCGGACGGGAAGCGGGTGGCTTTTGTTTCCACGTCGTATAAGGGACACTTCCATATCTTTACAGGCCAATTCGAAGACGGGTTACTCAGCGACGTGCGCCAACTTACTCCGGAGACTATCAGCTCGTTGCCTCGTTATTACTACAGCCGGGCGGACCACGAGATCAGCCCGGTGTGGACGCGGGATGGGTCGGAAATTCTGTTTGTTTCGAATCGCGGACACATTCACGGTACAGGTGGGTTCTGGAGAATGAAGGCGGAGCCGGGGGGCGAGGCGCGCGAAATCCACTACGAAGAAACCAACTGGAAGGCTCGTCCGGACTTTTCGCCGGACGGTAAGCGCATGGTATATGCGTCCTACATGGGGCAGAGTTGGCATCAGCTGTGGCTGATGCCAGCGGCGGGCGGGGATGCGTTCCCGATTTCTTATGGCGCTTTTGATAACGTGAGTCCGCGGTGGTCGCCGGATGGATCGAAGATCGCGTTTATCTCCAATCGAGGCGGGAACACTTCGCTTTGGGTGCAGACGATTCCGGGGGGAGAGCAGACGGAGGTTCTGGCGCGCGAACGGAAATATTTGAAGCCGATGGGGCGAATTTCATTGCGCGTGGTGGATGATTTGACTTTGCAACACCTAGTGGCGGCGCGAGTTTTTATAACGGGGGCTGATGGATTGGCCTATGCTCCCGATAATGCGTGGATGCACGCCGACGACAGTTTTGATCGCTCGGAGCGGCTGTTCGAGGCACATTACTTCGACACCTCAGGTCGATCTGAGATAACGGTGCCAGCGGGCGACGTCGAAGTGGATGTGATGCGAGGATTCGAGAATCATTTTGAGCAGCGCAAAGTGGAGGTGAAGGCGGATAGCACAGCACAACTCACGGTACGGATCGTGCCGCTTTTTATCGGTGTGGATGAAGTGCCAAATTGGGTAAGCGGCGATGTTCATGTGCACATGAACTATGGGGGAACGTATCGGAATACTCCGGCGCACCTGGTGGAGCAGGCGGACGCGGAGAATCTCGCAATCGTCGAGAATCTTATAGTCAACAAGGAGCAGCGCGTCCCTGACCTTTCGTATTTCTCGCCGAAACCGGATCCGGCTTCGACTGCGAATCACCTGCTGCTGCACGGGCAGGAGTATCACACGAGTTATTGGGGGCATCTGGGGCTGCTGAACCTGACCCGTAACATACTTCTTCCGGGATATGCGGGTTATCCCAATACGGCGGCGGCGAGTCTTTATCCGACGAATGGGGATGTCGCCGACATGGCGCATGAACAGGGCGCGCTGGTGGGATATGTGCATCCTTTTGACAGCTTTCCTGATCCGACGAAAGATGCTTCTCTTACTAGCGAGTTACCGGCCGATGTGGCGCTGGGCAAGGTGGATTACATCGAGGTGGTTGGTTTTTCCGATCATAAGTCGACGGCTGAGGTGTGGTACAAGCTGCTGAATTGCGGGTTTCGATTGCCTACGGCTTCGGGCACGGATTTCATGGGGAACTATGCGTCGTTGCGCGGGCCGGTGGGATTGAATCGCGTCTATGCCGAAGTGCAGCCTGGTCCGCTGAAGATTGAGCCGTGGCTGGCGGCGATCAAGGCGGGTCGCACGTTTGCTACGAATGGGCCGCTGCTGCGGTTTTCGCTGGGAGGGCAGGGGATTGGCGGGGAAGTGCAACTGGAGAAAAAACAAGAAATCAAGTTTTCGGCCGAGCTAACTTCGATCGTACCGGTGGATCATCTGCAAATCGTCTGCAACGGGAAAGTCGCGCGCGAGCTTGCGCTTGATAGCAATCGTACTTCGGCGCATGTCGATGGCTCGATCCCGCTGGAGGCTAGCGGGTGGTGCGTGCTGCGGGCTTTCAGCGACAAGGCGGAGTATCCGATTCTGGATTTGTATCCTTATGCTACGACCAGTCCGGTGTATGTCAGCGTGGCGGGCGCTCCCGTGCGCAACGCGGCGGATGCGGCTTACTTTGTGGCGTGGGTTGACCGGTTGATTGCGGCGGCGCGGAGTAATACTTCGTGGAATACGGAGGCGGAGAAGGAGTCGGTGCTGGGGATGCTGGGAGAAGCGCGAAAAAAGTATGCAAAGATGGCGGAGTAAGGTGACCGTGAGACCTTGTGGTGGAGGCGGGATCCCCGCCTGAAGGCGCGTTTATTCTGATGCGCTGGTGGCATGCCTGAAGGCATGCCCTGATACGGACCTTTGGCGAAAGTAAACTTCATGCGCATCATTATCGCGGGCGGGGGGACGGGCGGGCATGTTATTCCGGCGCTGGCTATTGCTCAACAGCTTAAGAAGCAGTTCGGCGCCGAGGTTCTTTTTATCGGAACGGCTCGCGGGATTGAGACTCGGCTGGTGCCGCAGGCTGGATTTCGCCTGGAACTGATTCAGGTCGGCGCGCTGAAAAATGTGAGCCTGCTGACGCGGGCGAAGACGATGTTTGATCTGCCGCGGGCGATTGCGGCTTCTTCGCGGATGCTGTCGGAGTTCGATCCTGAAGTGGTGATTGGGGTGGGGGGATACGCCTCGGGGCCGGCTATGGTGGCTGCAATTCGGCGGCGGCTTCCTACGCTGGCTTTTGAGCCTAACGTGGTGCCGGGATTTGCTAATCGCATGATCGCGCGCTGGGTTTCGGCGGCGGCGGTGCACTTTGAAGAGACTTGCCGGTATTTTCCCAATTGCAAAGTGACGGGCGTTCCGGTGCGCTCGGCTTTCTTTTCTATTCCTCCGAAGACTGGGGGCGCGCCGACTCTGCTGGTCTTTGGAGGCAGCCAGGGGGCACGCGCCATCAATCAGGCGATGATCGAGTCGCTGGCCGGGCTACTCGCGCGGATTCCGGGGATTCACATCATTCACCAGACTGGGCAGCGCGATTATGACCACGTGCTGGCCGCTTATCAGAAGTCTGGAATTTCGGGAGAAGTCCACAGGTTCATTGACGATATGCCGGACACGTTCGGGCGCGCCGATTTGCTGGTCTGCCGTTCGGGGGCTAGCACGGTTGGAGAGATTACGGCGGCGGGGAAGCCGGCGATTTTTGTGCCGTTTCCGGCTGCGGCTGACGATCATCAGAACGTGAATGCCCGAGCGCTGGAACGCGTGGGCGCGGCGGTGGTGGTCGAAGAAAGTAATCTGGGCGCGGCTTATCTGGTGGATACCATTGCGGCGCTGATTGGGGATTCGGTCCGGCTGCGGAGCATGTCGGCGGCGGCGAAATCGCTGGCGCATCCGAAGGCGGTGGAGGAGATTGCGGAGATGGTTAGACAGCTTGCTGACGGCGCCCCGACCTTTTAACCGCAGAGGACGCTGAGTGCGCAGAGAAAGAACTTAACCACAGAGGTCACGGGGGCACAGGGGAATCCCGAGTCTTCTCTGCGTACTCCGCGATCTCTGCGGTTAAATGGTCTATCATCAGCGTTCACCGGGGACTAAATTTTCATGTTTGCCAAGATTCAGCGCATTCATTTCGTGGGGATCGGCGGCATCGGCATGAGCGGGATTGCCGAGGTGTTGCTGAATCTTGGCTACAGGATTTCCGGTTCCGACCTGCGAAGGTCGGCGGTCACCGAGCGGCTGGCTGCTTTGGGCGCTACCATTTTTGAGGGACACGCTTCCGCCAATATCGCAGGTGCGGACGTGGTCGTGACCAGTTCCGCGATCTCGGTTGATAACCCTGAAGTCGCCGAAGCGCGGCGGTTGCATGTTCCGGTGATTCAGCGGGCTGAGATGCTGGCGGAACTGATGCGGCTGAAGTACGGAATCGCGATTGCCGGGATGCATGGGAAGACGACCACGACTTCGATGGTCGCGGCGGTGCTGGCGGCGGGCGGGCTCGATCCCACGGTGGTGGTCGGCGGGCGCGTGGATGCTATGGGCTCGAACGCTCGCCTCGGCAAGTCGCAATACCTGGTGGCGGAAGCGGACGAGAGCGACCGGTCGTTTCTGAAACTTTCGCCGATTCTATCGGTGGTCACGAACATTGACCGCGAGCACATGGACTGCTACCGGGACATGAGGGACGTCCGGCGGACGTTTCTGGAATTTATGGAGCGCGTGCCGTTTTACGGCATGATTGTTGGATGTAATGATGACGCGGTGCTGCGGCGTTTGCTGCCGCGGGTACATAGGCGCGTGACGACATACGGAACGAGCCGCGGGTCGGATTTCCTGATTCGCATGGGGGCGTCGGCGGCCGGTGGAGAGCACGGCTCGCTCATCCACCATTTCCAGGTAACTTACAAAGAGAAGGATCTTGGCGGGTTCACCCTGCACGTTCCGGGTGCGCACAACGTGCTGAACGCAACGGCGGCGATTGCGGTGGGAACGGCGCTTGACATTCCGGCGGAACAGATTCGTTCCGCACTGGATGGTTTTCGCGGCGTGGACCGGCGGTTTCAGCTCAAGGGCAAGGCGGCGGGCGTCAGCGTGATCGACGATTACGGGCATCATCCGACGGAAATCCGGGCCACGCTGGCTGCGGCCCGGCAGTGCGGATTTCGGCGCGTGCATGTCATCTTCCAGCCGCACCGCTTTACCCGCACTCGCGATCTGATGGATGAGTTCACGAGTGCGTTTGCCGACGCTGACACGCTTTGCCTGCTCGACATTTATCCGGCCAGCGAGAAGCCGATTGAAGGAATTACGGCGGAAGCGCTCGTCGGACGCATTGCCAGGACGGGGAAGGCTGGCGTCGTGTATGCTCCGTCGTTTTCCGATGCGGTTGCCTCGGTTGCCGCGCTTGCCCGACCGGGGGATATGGTGCTGACGCTGGGAGCGGGGAGCGTCTCGCAGTTGGGGGCGATGATTCTGGAGAGGCTGGAGAGTATGGCGACCTCAAAGTTGTCGTGAGTGCGGGCAGTTGCCGAGCTTCGCTCGGCTTGGACGGGCGAGTCGCCCGTCCCCACACGAACTACTCGGCATCCGAACCAACTTGGCAATGTCTCAAATCGCGAAAACCAGTTATAGTAATTCTGCTCAGCGGTTTTCTGTCGACAACTGACTCGAAAGAGTGGCGCGGACATCAAGTTCCACCGCGGTCCAGGAAGAATTGTATCCGCTTCCCGGCGTTTCTCAACGCGAGGCTCCCGAGCGGGAGCTTTTCGACGACGCACGGCTCGTCGATCTGGAAGAGGAGCAGGAATCCCCATTTCTGCGCGGGCAAAAGCGCGTCTCGGTCCGGCGTGGATCCCTTCCCCCAAAAACTGCCCACCGGTTGATGTGGGTTGTACTTTCCCTCGTCATTCTGGCCATTCTGGGAGCCGCGGCTGCGGGAGTCTACCGCTACGGGGAGCACTCGTGGCGATTTCGCATTGCTTCGAGCGATCAGATCGAAGTCGCCGGCGCCGAGCACATCGCGCACGCGCAAATCATGGAAGTGATGGGCGGAGATATTGGCCGCAACATTTTCTTCGTTCCGCTGGCGCAACGCAAACAACAACTGGAGCAGATTCCGTGGGTGGAATCGGCGAGCGTGATGCGCTTCGTTCCCAATCGCCTGCGCATCGAGATTCATGAACGCACCCCGGTGGCCTTTGCCCGCATCGGTTCGCACGTTTCGCTGATCGACGCTGGGGGCACGCTGATGGAACTGGCTCCGGGCGGCAAGCGCAAGTATTCGTTCCCTGTGATTGCGGGCATGAACGCGGGCGAGCCACTCTCGACGCGCGCGGCGCGGATGAAGAATTACAACGAACTGGTGCGCGAGATCGATTCGAGCGGCGCACATTATTCCCAGGAACTGAGCGAAGTGGATCTCACCGATACCGAGGATGTGAAGGTGCTGGCTGCGGATGCGAACGGCGACGTGCTGGTACATCTGGGCTCGGGGAATTATTTGCAGCGCTACAAAACTTACGTGACGCACGTGCAGCAGTGGCGGCAACAGTTCGACAAACTGGAATCGGTGGACTTGCGGTACGACGGCCAGATCATCGTGAATCCTGATCTTAACGGGATGGCGCGGCAGCCAGCATTGACGCCAGCGGCGGCCAAGACGGCGATGGCAGCGGGAGTTAAAACCGCGGCCATCGTGAACTACGAGAAATATGTAACGAAACCCGCGACTCCGGCCGCCGTGAAGAAGGACGTGAAGACTAAGCCCAAAGGTGGGGCGAAAGCAGCAGGTCACCATGCAGCCGCGGGCCATGCTCCCGCCAGTCATGCTGCTGTCAAAGCAGCGCCGGCGAAACCAACGCCGGTTCAGCATGCGCCAGTTACTCAAGCAGCGCTGAAGACCACGGTGAAAACTTCGCCGGCCGCAGTCGCGAAAGATACTGCGGCGCCGCATCCGGTTGCGCCCGCGGCGCCGACCGCAGTTCCCACGGGACAAAAGAAGCCGAGCGCTTTAATTCCCAAGGAGACGCCGCAGAACTAGCGACTTATTATGCCGAGCTTTATTTATGCCGAATCGTGAGCCCAATTTCATTACCGCGATTGACGTAGGCAGCGCCAAGACATCCGTGTTGGTGGCGGAGTTGAGCGAGAACGGATTGCGTTATCGCGGCCACGGCATCAGCGAATCGAAGGGACTGCGCAAGGGCGTGATTACCGAACTGGACAAGGCCGTCAGCAGCATTCAGAAAGCGGTGGAGCATGCGGAAGACGTGGCCGGCATTCCGGTGGAGCATGCGGTGATTGGAATTGCGGGCGCGCACATCCGCGGGATGAATAGCCACGGCGGCATCACGTTTGGCGCGCGGTCGCGCGAGATTGGCCGCGAGGAAATCCGGCAGGCCGTGGACAAGGCGCGCACCGTGCCTTTGCCGGGCGATCGGGAAATTCTGCACTTGCTGCCGCAGGAATTCATTCTGGACGATCAGCCGGGCGTGCAGGATCCCACGGGGATGATGGCCACGCGGCTCGAAGTGCGGGTCCACATTGTGACGGCATCTTCTGGCGCTACGCAGAACCTGGTGACAGCGGTGAACCGGGCAGGCGTCCACGTGGACGACACCATCTTTGAGCCGCTGGCTTGCGCGGACTCGGTGTTGCGGGCGGACGAGCGTGAACTCGGCGTCTGCCTTGCCGACCTGGGCGCCGGGTCGTGCGATCTGATTGTCTTTCAGCAGGGTGCAGTGGCGCACACGGCGGTCATCCCGATCGGCGGCGACCACTTTACCAGCGATCTTTCGGTGGGCATGTGCACGGGACTGGCGGACGCGGAGGCGCTCAAGAAGAATTTTGGCAACGCGGTGCCGACGCTCGTCCCCGTGGGCAACCAAGTCGAGGTGCCGTCTGTCGGAGGGCGGCCTTCGCGCATGATGTCGCAACGCTTGGCCGGCGAAATTCTGGAGCCGCGAGCCCGCGAGCTTTGCGAGTTGCTGCGCGACAACCTGCGCCACGCCGGAGTTCTGGAGCACTGTATCGCGGGATTCGTGCTGAGCGGCGGAGGCTCGCGGCTTCCCGGAATTCTCGACGTGGCGGAATCGGTGTTGCGGAAGACGGCACGCCTGGCCTGGCCGACACCGATGGCGAAGATGCCATCGTTCTTATCCGAGCCGGAATTTGCGACCGTGTTAGGCATGGCGTATTACGGGCATCGTGCTCGGCAAGCTCGCGGGTTGCAGGAGCCGAGTTTTGGGTCGCGCATGAAGGCTTTGTTCGCGGGGAAGGGCGCGTAGAGATTGTGGTGGCCGGGCGAGGGCGCCCGGCGCTCCACTGGCAACTGACTTTTGAGGTGACTTATGAGTGATGACAACGGACTGCGCATCTGCTTTAACGAAGAAGCTCGCAACGACGCTCGGATCAAGGTCATTGGGGTGGGCGGCGGCGGCAACAACGCGGTCAATCGCATGATTGATTCGGGCATGGAGCACATCGAATTCGTTGTGGCCAACACCGACTTGCAGGCGCTGCGAATGTCGCGCGCGGGCACCAAGATTCAACTGGGAGTGAAGCTGACGAACGGACTGGGCGCGGGGGCGAATCCAGAGATCGGCCGTAAAGCCGCGCTCGAGGATTCGGACAAGATCATCGAAATCCTTGAAGGCGCGGACATGGTCTTCGTCACGGCCGGACTTGGTGGCGGCACCGGCACGGGCGCGGCTCCGATCATTGCCTCGCTGGCCAGCGAAATGGGCGCGCTCACGGTTGCCGTGGTGACCAAACCTTTTGCCTTTGAAGGCAAACGCCGGATGCAGCAGGCGGAACGCGGGATTGCCGAGCTCATGGAGTCGGTGGATACCACGATCGTGATCCCCAACGAAAAGCTGCTGGCCGTCGCCGAGAACGCCGGCTTCTTCGAGTCCTTCCGCATCGCCGACGATATTCTTCGGCAAGGGGTGCAGGGGATCTCCGACATCATCACCATTCCGGGCATCATCAACCGCGACTTTGCGGACGTGAAGGCGATCATGGCGGGCATGGGGTATGCGGTGATGGGCACGGCTACCGCGGCCGGCGAGCATCGGATGGTGGAAGCCGCGCAGCGTGCCATCGCCTCGCCACTGCTGGAGGCGGGCGCGATTGACGGAGCCCGTGGCATTCTCATCAACATCACGGGCTCGAATTCTCTGAAGCTGGCCGAAGTGCAGCAGGCTTGCACCATTATTCAGGGCGCGTCGCACGAAGACGCCAACATCATTTTTGGCGCGGTTCTGGACGAGAAGATGAAAGACGTGGTCAAGATTACGGTGATCGCGACCGGCTTCAAAGAGGCCGGCATGCGGCGGACACACCACGAGGCTTACGATCCGGTGATTGTCTCGAGAGAAGTCTTACGCCAGCGGGTTCACTTCGACGAACCCGAACCGGTGGCTGCGCCCGAACCAGTGTTTGTGCCGGAACCGGCATTCGTGGTGGATGCCGTGCCGGCAGCGTTTCAGGAGATGGCGGCGGGTGGCGCGTCGTCGCATGGCGAAGTGATTTCGCTCGATGCGATGCGGTCGGCCCCTCCCAGCTACCAGGTGGAGGATCTCGACGTGCCGGCGTTTCTGCGGAAACGCGGCGAAGTGATGTAAGGAAATCCAGGTTTCAAGGTTTCAGGGTTTCAAGGTTTCAAAGTTGGCCGCAATGACAGGCGATGGCATGGACTGGGTCGTCCCTCTGGGACTTCGCGGATTTTTCGCGTCCTACCCCGCGCTGAAGCGCGGGGCTAAGCTGGCTCGCCCCTCAGGGGCTGGATTCGGAAAGCACGGAGACGATCCTTACATCATCACTTTTGCGCGGCGATCCATTCGTTGATCTTAGTTTCGAGCAGATCGAGCGGCAGCGGGCCCTGATCGAGCACGGCATCGTGAAAGCCGCGAATGTCGAACTTGGCTCCCAGTTCTTTCTGCGCTCGCGCTCGCAGTTCGAGAATTTTCATCTGGCCCATCTTGTAGGAAAGTGCCTGCGCCGGCCACGCAATGTAACGATCCACCTCAGTGTTGATGTTCTCGTCGTCCATGGCAGTGTGTTCGTGGAAGTAGTCGATCATCTGCTGGCGCGTCCAGTGCTGGGAGTGCACGCCCGTATCCACTACCCAGCGCACGGCTCGCCACATTTCATTTTGCAGGCGGCCGTACTCGCTGTAGGGATCCTGATAAAAGCCGACTTCCTTTCCCAGACGCTCGGAGTAAAACGCCCAGCCTTCGGTGTAAGCATTCAGATCGAGGTTGTATCTGCGGAACGGCGGCAGGCCGGTGAGTTCCTGCGCGATGGAAAATTGCAGGTGGTGTCCGGGAACGCCTTCGTGGTAGGCGATGGCTTCCACATTCAGCAACAGGCGTTTCTCGGGCGCGTATTCGTTGACGTTAATGCGTCCGGGGCGCGAACCATCCCCGGCGCCGATCCCATAATCGGCAGGCGGGGCGGAGGCGCTGCGGAACGATTCCATGGGCACCACGTCGAGCTTGTTCTTCGGCAGGCGTCCGAATAATTCCGGCAGCTTCCCGTACATCTGGTCGCGATAGTGGGTGTACAGATCGAGCAATTGCTGGCCCGACTTGGCGCGCAGCTTCGGATCCTGCCGGATGTGGTCGTTGAACGATTTCAGATCGTTGAAGCCTTGCGCCCTGGCGATCGAGAGCATCTGGGTTTCAATTTCCGCCACGGACTTCAGACCCAGTTGATGAATCTGGTCGGCGGTGAAATCGGTGGTGGTCTGGTGACGGACGGCGAAGCGATAGCGGGCATCTCCGTCGGGCAAGGCCCATACGCCGGGATCGAGGCGGCCGTGTGGCGCGTAATCGTCGCGCACGAATTTGGCGAATTTCGCAGAGGCGGGGGCGACCTCGTTCTTTACTGCGCCCTCGATGGCTTGGCGGAGACGTTTGCGGTCGTTCTCGGAAATGCGCTCGGAAATGGAGTCGGGAAATTTCCGCAGCGGATCGGTGAAGGGACTTTTGTCGACCGAGTCGTCGGCAATCTGCTGCGCCTGGCTGGACACTTTCTCGAGCAGATACTTTGGCGGCATGCGGTGGTCGCGCAGGCCGTCGCGCATGTGTCCCATGGCTTGGTCGAGTACGCGCGGAATTTGATGTAGACGGGACAGGTAGTCTTCGTAATCTTTTTGGTTGCGGAAGGGCGAATCGAAGGGGAGCGAAGCGTATCCGAGGTGAATGCCGCCGAACTGCGTGGCGGGCATTTCCCAATCTTTGAATTGCGCGGCGTCGAGCGCTTCGCGCAAGCTGCGCAGCATTAAGGCATGGTTGAGTCTCTCCTGCTCCGGAAATCCGGTGACGTCGAGGGCCTCGAAACGCGCCAGCGCCTGACGAGTGTGTTCCAGATCGTCGGCAATTGCCTTGTCGGAAAAATCGCTCAGCCGATCGTTGTAACGATTATCTCCAACCTGGGTGGCGAGTTCAGGCTGAGTGCGGAACGTGTACTCCCACTCATCGGCGAGCAGACGATTGAGTTCGGCGCGCCGGGCTTCGAGCGTTTGTTCCGCAGCATGGGCGAAGAGAGGGACGACGAGAGCTACGGCAAAATAAAAAAACACGAGCGCTGTTCGCAAGATGCAGACCTCCGCAAGCGTCCATCAGGATACGCCGTCTGAAAATATCAGAAAAACGGGCAGGCGGGGCAGGTTGCTCGCGGCCACAATGTGTCGCTTAGCGGTTAGAGTTCTTTAACTCTTCGCTCAGTCTGATATCCGGATGTGCAAACCGGTGCGTAGTCGGAGTACCTTTCGAGGTAACAAGATGATCTGGTTACCAAGGTGTTGGCACCTCCACGGAAATCACGTTAAATGCAATTGTTTCATCGAGTTATCGCGCGGATTACTCTGGTACAAGCTGGTTACTTTGCCATTGCGCCATAGCACTTAAATCGCCTACTATCGGACAGTTGCGGGAAATGCGCCTTCGGGGTGGAGATTTGGCGAGACTCTTGCATCTATTGAACTAGGCCGACAGATAAGGTAAGCACTAGATTGGCCGAGTACGACAGGGAATGGTGAAGTGAAAGTTAAGGCCTGGTTTCTTCGTCTCGCATTTGTCACTGGAATAGCGCTGTTGCTGGAAGCGAGTGGGGTCGCGGCCAGCGTTAACCCCAGCACGCTTACGCCGCACAAGAAGGCGCACAGCGTAACCGAGAACCAGCATGCCAAGAAGCGCATGCGGACCCTGGCACACGCCCGCACGCCGGGCTCGCAGTATGCCGCGGGCACGCGTTATTCCGGTACTCACCGCCGCCATCATTATTACGAGCGTTTCCACACCAGTTCGTTCGCATCCGACATCGCCGAAGGTGACGTGACCGCGGGGGAAGACCCGGTGGTACGGCAGGCCGCGATCGATGCTTTGGGCAACATGAATGGCACGGTGGTCGCGATTGAGCCCACCAGCGGGCGCGTGCTCGCCATGGTCAACCAGAAGCTCGCGCTTTCAAGCGGCGCGCAACCGTGCTCGACGATCAAACTTTCGGTGGCTCTGGCAGCATTGAGCGAGGGCGTGATCGACGAGGAAACGGAAGTCAGGCTGGGACGCCGCAGCCGCATGAATCTTACGGAAGCGCTGGCGCTCTCGAATAACGCGTACTTCGAAGCGGTCGGACGCAAGCTGGGTTTCGAGAAGGTGCAATACTACGCGCACCAGTTCGGGCTCGGCGAGCTTGCCGGTTATCACATTCCGGGCGAGCAGTTGGGCACTTATCCGGAAGAAGAAATCCCTGCCAAACTTGGGGGCGTCAGCAAAATGTGCTCGTTTGGCGAGGGCATCTCGATGACTCCGCTGCAGCTGGGTGCGCTGGTGACGGCGATCTCCAACGGCGGCACGCTCTATTACTTGCAACATCCGACTGGTCCCGATGAGGTTGCGAACTTCCAGCCCCGGGTCAAGCGGCATCTCGATATCGAACCGGTGATTCCTGAACTTTCCGACGGCATGGCCGGAGCGGTTGCTTACGGCACCGCGCGCAGCGTGCGTTTGAACTTTAACGAGGAATCGATCTTAGGCAAGACGGGAACCTGCTCACATGCCGGCACGCGCTTCGGATGGTTCGCCTCTTACGCCAACACCGACATCGGACGAATTGTGACCGTCGTTTTCCTGCAGGGCGGGCGTCCTACCTTCGGGCCCAAAGCAGCGGAAATTGCGGGACGGATGTACCGTAATCTTTACGATCACAACTTCTTTGTGGCGGGAGAGACGGGAATCCTTCCGGCGGCAACGGTCGAGAAGGCGAGCAGCGGCGGTACCGACCCGCAGTAATTCTTCCAATTCCTAGCCCCTGAAGGGGCGTCTTCTTTCGATAATTTGCGGCATCGCTAAAGCGATGCCCTGATACGAACCTGGACCGGCGGGGCTTTGCCCCGCTGGACGGACGAATGCGTCCGCCCCTACGTGAGTTGCTTACCGCTTGACTTCGTCCTTTGCAACCACTCCATCCCTGATAGAGACGATGCGGTGCGCGTATTCGGCGATATCGTGCTCGTGCGTCACCAGGACGATAGTGTTGCCTTCGGCGTGCAGGCGATCGAACAGCGCCATGATCTCGTTTCCGGTTTGCGAGTCGAGGTTGCCGGTGGGTTCGTCGGCGAGGATGATGGCCGGCTTATTGACCAGAGCACGGGCGATGGCTACGCGCTGGCGCTGTCCGCCAGAGAGTTCGTTGGGCTTGTGGGTCATGCGGGATTCCATGCCGACCGAGGTCAGTGCGGCTTTGGCGCGCTCGGCGCGCTCTTCGGAGGGAACTCCGGCATAGATCAGCGGCAGCTCCACGTTGTGTAACGATGTGGCGCGGGCCAACAGATTGAAAGTCTGAAAAACGAAGCCGATTTCCTTATTGCGGATGCGGGCCAGTTCGTCGTCGTCGAGTTCGCTGACCAGTTGTCCGTTGAGCCAATACTGGCCTTTGGAAGGCGAGTCGAGACAACCGATCAGATTCATCAGCGTCGATTTGCCGGAGCCGGACGGGCCCATGATGGCGACGTATTCGTTGCGCTGAATGCGGAGGTTGACGCCACGCAACGCATGCACCTGCTCCGATCCCATATCGTAGGTCTTCCACAAATCCTCGGTCGCGATCATGTAGGAGTCGGGTGCAGCCCAATTCGCGGGCTTATCGATTGGCAAAATCTCGGCAGTCGCCATCTTGTTCTCCTTCTCCGGATCGGGCTCGGGCACGCAGGCTCCTACAGGGCCGTTCTTTGTTGGACGTTCTAACTGGTTAGAGGTTAGGTGTCAGGTCTCAGGTGTCAGGTCTTAGGTCTTAGGAAAACCCCAAGTTCAAAGACCTGAAACCTGACACCTTTCCTAGCTGCTTTCTTCTTCCTTCTTCGGGGCCGAGTTGTCTATTTTGACGCTCGTTCCCGGCTTTAGTGTACGCAAAACCTTATAGCTGCCGGTGATTACTTCGTCACCTTCTTGCAGGCCCTTGACGACCTCGATATCGGTGGTGCCGCTGATGCCGGTATCCACCGGAACAAACTCCGCTTTCTTTTTGCGGATCACGAATACGCCCTGTATTTCTTCTTTCTGTTTCGAAGCGTCGACCGGAGCGCTGGCAGCCTGTACGGCGTTCTTCCCTGCATCCTTGGGCAGGAGATCGGCTTGGGTGCGGACGGTGAGCGCCTGGATGGGGATGCTGAGCACGCTGTTGCGGGTCGCGGTCGTGATCTTGGCGGTTGAGGAGAGGCCGGGACGCAGGTCGGCTGGCGGATCGGTTAGCGTCACTACGACCTTGAAGTCTTTGGCTTCCTCGCTGGTCGAGGTGGCCTGCGAGGTCGCGACACCAGTTGAACGCACGATGGCGTTGTCGCCGATTTCACTGACGACGCCGTGGAAGACCTTGTGGGGGATGGCGTCAATGGTAACTTCCGCGGGCTGGCCGAGGTGCACGTTGACGATGTCGGTCTCGTCCACCTTAACCTCGGAGGTGATTACGGACATATCGGCAATCGTCATCAGAGTGCTGCCGGGGGAATTCTGGATTCCGATGACCACGGTCTCGCCCTCGCGCACGGGGAGATTGGTGATGACTCCGTCAAAGGGCGCTTCGTAGGTGGTTTTTTGCAGCACGTCGGAAACCCGAGTCAGGTTGGCCTGATTCTGGGTGATGTGCTTGTCCATCGAATCTTTTTGCGCCCTGGCTTGGACGACGCGAGCTTCGGCTTGGGCTAAGCCGGCATCGGCGGACTCCCATGCAGCTTTCTTGAGGTCGTAATCCTGCTTGGCGATGAGGGCGGCGCTGTACAGACCTTGGGCACGGTCCCAGTCGAGCTTGGCGTGGACGGCGTCGGACTTGGCGCGATTGAGGTCGGCGAGCGATGTGTTGAGGGCGGCGTCGGCGGCGGCCGCGTCAGTTACGGCTGCCTGTACGGACGCGCGCGTGGCATTGACGTCGGCCGAGGACTGGACGTTCTCCAACTGCGCCAAGAGTTGGCCTTTCTGCACGCGATCGCCTTCCTTGACATGCAGCTTGATGATCTTGCCGAAGGCATTGGCTCCGATGTTCACGTAGGTCTTGGGCTTGATTTCACCTGAAGCGCTCACCACCGAGGCCAGGTTCTGCTTCTGCACTTTTCCGGTCTGCACCGTCACTACGTTTTTCTGGCTCTGATAAACGGTGACAGCGACAATGATGCCGAGCAGCAGCGTCGCGCCCACTCCGATCAAAACTTTTTTCCAAGTCTTCATGACTAAATGGGTACGGTCAACCTAACCCCGGGATCTAGTTACAGAACGGCCAAAACGCATCACGGTTGCACATGAACAGTTACGTTCAGAGGAGGGGGAAAGTTCCGAACCTCCCTTGGAACAGGCCCTTCCCAGCGTTGCTCCGGTTGGCTAGCTTAGGAGGCCGTGTCGCAATTCATTATATCGTGCCCCGTGTCCGGACAACTGTCCCGCATACTCGACCGCAAAGCACGGATTCTTAAGGGGCTTAGAAGACGCGCTTCGGGCAGGAAATCTTTTTTTGCCAGGCCACTTCTTCTTGCCTTGTTGTATCCAATGAACATAGAATTAGGCTACTGACGTTTTTAGTGAGGTAGGCCCTTCTATGTTTTCAGCAGGTTTCCGATATCGCTGCTCGGTAAGTGTGCTGGCTGGCTTGATGGCATTGGGTTTTGCCGCCGTTTCCCAAGCGCAGGACAAGGACGCGAAAGGCTCTGAAAGCCAGACCGATCCTTTAAAGCGTCCGATTCCAGAAAAACAGAGGAAGGCCAACGCCAAGGCGCTCAAGATTGAGTTGAGCAAGACGTATAAGAAGTGGCTGGACGAGGATGTGCGCTGGATTATCACGGACGAAGAGAGATCCGCCTTCATGCAGCTCTCGAACGACGAAGAGCGCGATCAGTTCATCGAAGCTTTCTGGCAGCGCCGCGATCCCACTCCCGACACGGAAGAGAACGAATTCAAGGAAGAGCACTACCGGCGAATCGCGTATGCCAACGAGCACTTTGCGGCGGGCATACCCGGCTGGAAGACCGACCGGGGCCGAACCTACATCGTGTTTGGGCCGGCGGATGAGATCGAGTCCCACCCCTCGGGTGGCAGCTACGAGCGCCCCATGGAGGAAGGCGGCGGCGAGACTTCGACCTTCCCGTTTGAAACCTGGCGCTATCGCTACCTGGAAGGGATTGGGCAGGAAGTGATCATCGAGTTCGTGGATAGTTGCATGTGCGGTGACTATCACATGACTATGGACCGCTCGGAAAAGGACGCCTTGAAGTACACCCCGAATGCCGGCCTGACGCTATATGAGCAAATGGGGATGGCGAACAAAGCTGACCGATTCACCGGCGGAAACGGTATCGAGCAGCTCGGCAGCTCTCCGTTCAATCAGGATTTGCAATCCAAAGAATTCGACCGCCTGGAGCAGTTTGCCAAACTGCAGGCGGCGCCGGCGGTGAAGTTCAAGGATCTGGAAGAAGTGGTCAGCCACAAGATCAGCGTTAACCTGATGCCGTTTGACGTGCGCGCCGACTTCGTGAAGGTGACCAGCGACACGGTGCTGGTGCCGGTCACGATTCAGATCAAGAACCGTGACGTCACTTTCCAGAACAAGGATGGGGTGGAGCGCGGCACGGTCAATATCTTCGGGCGCGTGACCACGCTCACGGGCAAGATCGTACAAACCTTTGAAGACACGGTGCAGGTCGATGTACCGGCGGAACTGCTGCCGAAGACCGCCGAGAATTCTTCGGTGTACTGGAAGGCGCTGCCACTGCGCATCAGCCAGAATCGATACCGCCTGGACATCGTGGTGAAGGACGTGAACGGAGATCGTACCGGGAGTTGGGAGCATGCGATCCAGATTCCGGACTTCAGCGAGGACAAGTTGAGCAGCTCTACGCTGATCATTGCCGACCAGATGGAACCGGTCGCTACGAAGAATGTGGGCACGGGCAATTTCGTGATCGGGACGACAAAAGTGCGGCCGCGCGTGGCGCCTTCCGACGGCAAACCTATTTCATTCAAGCGCAATCAGAAACTGAATTTTTGGATGCAGGTTTACAACCTGAGCGTGGACGAAAAAACCCACAAACCTTCGGCTACATTCGAATACAATGTGACCGACGCCAATAACAAGGCGGTTATCCATACCGTCGAGTCGACAGACACCATGGGCAATGTGGGTGACCAGGTGACGCTGCAGAAGACGCTTTCCGCGGCCAACCTGCAACCGGGTTTGTACAAGATCGAGATCAAAGTGAACGACAACCTTTCCAAGCAGATGGTGGATCCAACGGCAACCTTCGCCGTCGAGTAAGCTGCTGCTTGGTTTCCCAGAGGTGGTGGGCGAGATGTTCCGAAAGCTCGGGTTCCTCGCAGTCGTCGCTATTATGGCCGCGGCCATGCCTGTTCCGGCATGGTGCGGGACCGCCTCCGGCACGATCTCTGGATATGTTCGCGATGGCAGCGGCGCGCCGCAAATGGGCGCAGTGGTGGAAGTGCTCGGTTCGGCTGCTCAGGCGCTGAAGGTTTTCTCCGACGATCGTGGTTTCTACTCGGTTGCGAGTCTGCTGCCCGGAACCTACAGCGTGAAGGTGAGTGCGCCTGCATTCCTCCCGTCGCTGCGTGAGAAAATCGATGTGCATGCCGGTGCGAAACTGATCGTAAATGTCACGCTCACCACGCTGTTCGAGGCCATCCAGTTGGTTCCGCTGCGCAATGCGGTGGACGATGACGACTGGAAATGGACGCTTCGGTCGGTCGCAAACCGGCCCATCCTGCGCGTGCTCCCCGACGGTACCACCGTGGTCGCGCAGAGCGGGGAGTCCGCCGCGGACCACGATCTGAAAGGTGCTTTGTCTTTCGTGGCGGGGTCGCCGGGGCAGGGTTTCGGCTGCCCTGCGGATATGAATGCCGGTTTTGCCGTGGAGCGTTCGCTGTTATCGAGCGGTACCGTGCGCCTTAACGGCAATGTCGGTTATGGAGCGGACGGGCAGAGCATCCCGGCAGCAGTTCTTCGAACGACCTACACGAACCGTTACAACGGTGTGTTCGAACCTTCGCTGGCCATTACCGCCCTCCGGCTGAATTCACCTGACCAGTACTCGATGCCGGGCGCCGCACTGCAAGCGCTGTCGGTAACCAGTTCCGATCGGATCGTCGTGGGCAATAAACTGGAAATGAAGTTCGGCAGCGAACTGCAAGCCATCCAGTTTATGGGGCGGGTGAACGCTTTCAAGCCCTTCGGGTCGGCCGATTTGCACATCACTCCGAATACCGTGCTGGAATATCAATACGCGAGCTCGGTCCCGAACATGCGACTGGAAGATCGTTTGGGTGATGGCCGGTTCGGGGACGATGGTTTGGATTCAACTTCGGCGGACCTGAGCGAAACCGCGCCGCGTATGAGCATGACCGGGTTTTTGCCGGCGGTGGAGCGGGACCGTCACCAGGAAGTGTCGATCTCGCAGCGCGTCGGCAAGAACAATATGCAGGTCGCGTTTTACGCGGACAGCACGGTCGATCCGGTGCTTACCGGAGTTGGCGAAATGCTGCCGGGCGGAATAATGGCCGAGTCAGGTGAAGTGCTGCCCGATGTGTACTCGGGCACTTTCAGCTATCAGGGGAACGATTACGCGACGCGGGGGATGCGGGTGGTGCTGCAGCGGAAGTTGCTGTCCGATCTGACCGCAACGCTCGATTATGCTTACGGAGGCGTGCTCGACCTGTCGCGCCCCGACGTCCAGCTGCAGGATGCGCGGGAGTGGATTCGCGCGGAGCAACGCCATGCCGTGGCAGCCAAGTTCAGCGGCACCGTGCCTAAGGCGAAGACGCTCTGGGTCGCCTCTTACCGTTACACGGGCGGCCATCATGCGTTGACTCCTGTCGATCTGTTCGACAGTTCGCCCGGCCAGTCCGATCCTTATTTGAACCTCTTCATCCGGCAACCGATTCCAGCGAGCTTCCTCGCAGGACACATGGAAGTTCTTATGGACCTGCGAAATCTTCTCGCCCAGGGGTATGTGCCGGTGATGGGACGGGATGGACGCACTGTTTATCTGGTGCAATCGGCGCGTTCGGTGCGTGGCGGCGTGGCCTTCAGCTTCTAGAATCCCGTAATTTCATCCGTTATTCCGTATTTCTGATAAGACTTTCGGCGATTGCGAGCGCGGGCGTCCGCACTTTAGCGGGCTGTCGTTGTACCCGCGCAATCTGCGGCCGAGGTTTCCGCCCAGATCACCTTCCCCAAACCTGGCTCTGTGAGGTTGCGCACAGATGTTTCGCGCACGCAGGTATATAATTCCGCGCATCTCAAGTGGACATGTGTTTGCTACTTGCGGAGCGTGGGTCTGTTCAGCGCCCGCGATTATTCAGGAGGACCGGAATGAAACTGCGTTTATTGGTAGTGTTTATTCTTCTTTCGACGACCCTGCTCGTGGGGCAAACGTTTCGTGGCACCATCCTCGGATCGGTCACCGATCCCTCGGGAGCAGTCGTAGCCGGAGCGACGATCAAGATTCGCAACCTGGGCACTGGTCAGGAACGCACCACCACGACCAGCGCCGACGGCAGCTACAACGTGTCTGAGTTGCCCATCGGAAGCTACTCCGTAACCGTGTCGCAGACCGGCTTCAAGACTTTTGTAGCGACGGGAGTGGCAGTTGACGTCGCCACCGAACGCCGTGTGGATGCCGCCCTCAAAACCGGACAGGTGGACACCCGGGTTGAGGTCAATGCGGAAGATTTGCCCATGGTCGAAACGACTTCGAACGAACTCGGTGGCGTGCTCACATCCCAGTCCGTCGAGGACATGCCCGTCAACGGCCGCGACTACACCAAGCTGATCTATCTCAACCCTGGCATCGCCGGCTCGCCCGACCAGATTTCCGATTCCCCCGGGTCTTTGGGTGAGTTCTCGATGAATGGTTCGCGCGGCCGCGCCAACAACTTCCTTCTCGACGGCACTGACATGAACGACGGCTTCCGCAACGACCCGGCTATTAACCAAGCAGGTGTATTCGGAGATCCGGCGACGATTCTGCCCCTAGACGCCGTTGAGGAGCTGCGCGTCCTTTCCAACTACCCGCCCGAGTACGGCCGCAATTCCGGCGCCGTGATCAATACCGTCACTAAGAGCGGCACCAACAACCTGCATGGTTCTTTGCTTGAGTACAACCGCACCAGTGCGGTCGGCGGCGCGCGCAACTTTTTCAATAGCACAGGCCCGTCGAACCCATTCCACAACAACCAGTTCGGCGGCTCGCTCGGCGGACCGATCATTAAAGACAAGGCCTTCTTCTTCGTTGACTACGAAGGCCAACGTGAATCCGGCGCGCAAGGGGGAACGAGCTGCGTACCAACAGGTAGCGCGCCCGACGGCTCGCTCAGTCCCAGTGATTCCAGCAACCCGGTTATTCAGGCTCTCCTTGCCCGACACCCATGGCCTGCGCCGAATCTCGGTTCCAGCACCTGCCCCAACCTCGCGCTCTCCACGCTGTTCAATAACCGGGTGGACAGCATGATCGACAAGGTGGATTACAACTTCAACCCCAACAACATGCTGACCGGCCGCTACTATTTTGGCGACAGCGATCAGAGCTTCCCGTTTGCGCAGTTAGCGGGTGGGTTGCTGCCTGGCTTCAACACCACCACTCCCACGCGTGTGCAATTGGTCTCCATTTCATACGTCAAGGTAATGGGCAACGCTCTGAACGAAGCGCGCCTGGGCTGGAATCGCTTTGCCGAGGGGTTCTTTCCCGAGGATGACAACTTCAATCCGTCTTCTATCGGCCTCAACACGGGCGTGACCTCGCCATTTGATTTCGGTTTGCCGAAGATATCCGTTACCGGTTTCGCTCCGCTCGGCGCCACCAACTCGGTGCCGCGCAACCGAGTGGATTCCAACTGGCACTTTGTTGATGACTATGGCTGGAAACGGGGCCGTCACGATTTTAAGCTGGGCTATGAATTCCGCCGCACTACGATTGCGTTAATCCAGGACAATACGTTTCGTGGAAAGCTCTCCTTCAGCGATCTCGCATCGTTCCTGGCAGGCATTCCGAGTAGTGGCAAGATCGCAGAAGGCGACACCAAGCGCCATTCCTACGAAAACAGCCACGGCCTCTTTATCCAGGACAGCTTCCGCTGGACGCCCCGGCTTACCTTGAACTACGGCGTCCGCTGGGATTACTTCGGAGTCGTAGGCGAGAAGAACAACCTCTTCTATCAGCTTGATCCAACCACTTCCTCCAACGAGGCTCCCGCCCCTCAGCTCTATGACAAGGACCTCAATAACTTTGCTCCACGCCTCGGTTTCGCCTATGACCTTGCGGGCAAAAGCAAAACCGTGATTCGTGGCGGCTGGGGCCTGTTCTATGATGCATTCTCGCAGGACATCTTCCTGGGCCACGCTCCCTATAACTGTGCCTTTTGTCCAGGGCCGACATACTCCGGGATCGGGCCGGCCGCGATTGGATCGGCCCAACTTGTCCCCGGCGGCGGCGCTCTCAGTGCGACATCCCCGGTATTTGCTGCAACCTCTCCCCTGGGCGACTTCTTTGGCACGAACGCAAACATTCGGACTCCGTACACCCAGAATTTCAATCTGAATGTGCAACAGCAGTTTGGAAAGACTGTCGTGGAAGTGGGCTATGTGGGAGCGCGCGGTACTAAATTATTCCGCTTCCGCGACCTCAACCAGCCCAGTCAGGCGCAGATCACCGCCTTCGATTTGGGCCAATGCGCCACTTGGGGACAGACCGCGCCAAACTGCTATATCGCAGGCTTCGACGCGCCGGATCCGGCGGGAGACGCCAACGTCCCCCGGACCGCGTATCCCGCTTTGTATTACGTAAACCGGGAGGAATCCTCGGCGAGTTCCACCTACCATGCGTTGCAAACCAGCATGCGGATCAACAGCTGGCGCGGGCTTAACTCCACCCTCAACTTCGTCTGGTCGCACTCCATCGATAATGCCAGCGACCTGGAGGATTTCATTCCCAACGCTGCCCAGCCGAATAACAGCTTTTTCCCCAGCTTGGAGCGGGGAAATTCGAACTTTGATATCCGCCGCCGCCTCACCTGGAACTTTGGTTACGCCCTTCCCAAGTTCAGCGGGCGTGCGTCGAAGCTGAAAAATGGCTGGGGAGTGGACGGTGTCTTGAACCTTCAGGACGGTCAGCCCTTCCAGTTGAATTACAACTTCGAGGGCGACTACTCCGGCTCTGGAGAGGGTTTTGACCGGCCCGACGTGGTGGGTCCAATCCGCTATGGAAGCGGCCCGTACAGCGTTGACCTGTCGTCCTTCCAGGTGCCTTGCACGTTCGGCAACACTACCGCGCTTACTAACCCTAACCCTAACCCTCCCCCCGCCACACTGCCAACGACCGGCGATAGCAACTGCCTAGCCGGAACCCGCCATTTCGGCAACATGGGCCGCAACAGCCTGCGCGCTCCAGCTTTCAAAGAGCTGAATTTCTCGCTCTACAAGAGCACGAACCTCACCGAGCACGTTGTCTTACAGTTCCGGGCCGAGTTCTTCAATATTCTCAATCACCCCAATTTCAGCAACCCCACCTTGCCGAATTACATCTCCGATCCGGCGACCAACGGCATCGATCCGGCTACCGGCCGGGGCCTCGCCACCAGCCCGACAGGTACTTCGTTCCTGCCACTCGAGGCCACCGGCGATGTGGGCATCGGCAACCCGTTCCTGGGTGGCGGCGGTCCACGCGGAACCCAGTTTGTTGTGAAGATCAACTTCTAACTGGTAACGGTTCTTCCACGGCTCCTCCCGCGAAATGCGGGAGGAGCGTTCTTTGCGGATAGTTTGCGCTCCCACCTTCGCGCAAACTGGAGTACACTTCCACCGCGGCTCATGGCCAAGACCGACCAACTATGACGGACAAAACCAGGACTTCGGAGAACGACCGGCGGTCAGACCAGCGGGTGCCGATTCGCGTCCCGGTCAAGGTTCGTCACCAGGGCAGCGAGCACGAGGCCGTCACTCGCGATCTGAGTTCATCGGGCATCTTTCTCTATTCCGAGTCAGGGATGAAAGCGGGTTCGAAGCTGGACCTGGTCATTATGCTGCCTCCCGGCCTGGGACTGGGCCCCGGCGGCTGGACGCTCTGCCAGGCTTCGGTGGTGCGGATGGAGGAGTCGGACGGCAAGGGGATGGGCATAGCCGCTACCCTTGACCGCATCGAATTCCTGCCGGAGCTCAGCTCGTAGGAGCAGGTCTCAGGTCTCAGGAACCCCACGTTCTTCGGGCACCATCTCTGGGGCCGCTTTCTCAAGTTGATCCGGCAATTCCCAATAGTTTGTTCGTGAAAATAAAAAGATTGCTTCCCAATGCCCCGTCTGTGGTGCAATAATGCCCGCTTCAAAGGAAAGGCGAAGTTAGCCATCTTTCCCCCAGGTGGACTAGGTCATGTGGATTGAAAAACTGACCCGCGGCATCCTTGAACTGGACACGCCGATCGGGCCTCGATACGTAGAACCGAATCTTGTACAACGCGCATATCTGATTTGGACGTTCCGCAATTTTTTCTCACTGCCGCAGCAAGTGCTACGCCCGTGGGAACTGCGATTGATTGATCGTCTGTTGGGCGAGAACAGGTTCGTATCCCTGTCCGCCGCGGGTGCTGTCGACAGGCCGGTCATTGGAAGAATCGAGCGGCGAGCCCCGGCTTACGCAGAGGTTCTGCCGATGCGCAAGCCGCCGACTCGCGAACCGCTGTCGGGTTCGAGCTCAGCGGTCGCGGAACGAAGCGAGGAAGCGGCGTCGGCGTAATCGCGAGAGCGCGATTTGAACATGGTCGGTTTGAACACGGTCAAGTTCAGCCTGGTTCAGTTGAACGCGGTCTAGTTTGGAGGCGCTTCGTTCTCCTGTGGCGGATTGGGCTTCTGGCCGGCCGGCATCTCGCCGCAAGGTCCGCCCGGGTGCCCGCCTCCGGCATGTCCGCCGGCGTGAGGCGGATTGCGCTGCTCCTGACAGGAGCGCATGGCTTCCCGCTGTTCCGGCGTGATGATGGCATCGATCTGCTCGCGTTCCCGCTGATGAATCTGCTGAATCTGTTGCCGCTTCTGCAGCATCGAGAGCGATGAGTTCGCGCAGACCGCGTCTACTTCCTGGCGCGCCTGCTGCGTAATGGCCTGCCGTTGCTCTATCGCTGATTTGGAAACGCCCGCGACTTCCCAGCAAGGTTCTTGCCGCGGTGGTTTTGGAGCAGCGCCGGTGGGGTTAGGGGGCCCGGTGCGGGTCGGAACCTGGGCGACGGCGCGTTCTAGAAGCGCCGCCGAAAGAATGATTCCGACAAGCAGCAGTGGAAGTACGGTTTTTTGGCACGACATACAATCTCTCCTTTGGAAAATCCAAACCATCCGTAGCCCAAGAAGGTGCAATGCGATTGTAAACAACGTCGTGTTTTTGATGCCAGGAGCGAATGTTATAATCAAAATTTGTCGCAAGGTTGGCGTTAGCAGTGGGCGCGTAGCTCAATTGGCAGAGCAACTGACTCTTAATCAGTAGGTTGAAGGTTCGATTCCTTCCGCGCTC
>Ga0209415_10002813_pt1 | contig 32569 bp, 30 predicted proteins | sample PeaSoiSIISIP2007_FD_187696 | JGI IMG/M metagenome (GOLD analysis project Ga0209415, IMG submission 187696) | Peat soil microbial communities from Weissenstadt, Germany - SII-SIP-2007 (SPAdes) (version 2) | ecosystem: Environmental > Terrestrial > Soil > Wetlands > Peat | place: Germany... | reverse complement strand
AACTACCTCGGCCTTCTTCACCTCGTCTGCGCCATCATCACGTTCCGTCATGTTGAGGTTGTCGGATAAGCTCTTAACCAAAGAATGGGGGCTCGATAATGGGGTAGCTCCTGTGACCTACACTCATACAAAAGCCCGCACCCGCAAACCCCTCACGCGCCTAACGGCCCGGGCAACGAAAAGCAATGACGAGAATACTGCAAACGACTTGAAGCTTTTAGCTGCCTATACAAAACCTTTCGAGGGCGCCGAATGGAGACGGAATCGAGTTGAACAACACGTACCGTTCTATGACGAAAGAGAATGGCGATACGTCCCCGAGCCAACGTTCTTGGACCGAAAGACTTACTCCAACTCATCAATGAGAAGCTCTCTTCATAAGCGGCTTGCGAAAGACTATGCCTTACCAATTCCGCCGGACGCCATTTGGTACCTGATCCTGCCTTTTGCAAAGAACGAAAATAACGTTCTCGAATTACACGACTACATCATGCGGCTCTACGCCCGGCGCTATAGCCGGAAGGATGCGGTGCTAGTGGCCTCGACCATTATGACGGTCGACTGCATACAGGATGACGTCTGAGCGTCGTGATAGATAACATGAGGAGCCCCTTGACAAGACGTACGTCTTCCGGTACGCTTACGACGGAGGCCTTCAATGACCACGCTCACCGCCAGCGCCGCCAGGGCGACGCTCTACAAGCTGCTCGATCAGACGGCCGCGTCGCATGAGCCCGTGCAGATCACCGGGAAGCGCTCGAGCGCCGTCCTCGTCTCCGAGGAGGACTGGCGGTCGATCCAGGAGACCATCTACCTGCTCTCGATCCCGGGGATGCGCGAGTCCATCCGCGCCGGCCTCAAGGCGCCCGCCCGCAAGCTGTCCAAGAAGCTCGCCTGGTGAGCTGGGAGCTCGTCTTCACCAAGCAGGCGCAAAGGGACGCGAAGAAGCTGTCCTCGGCGGGACTGCGGCCGAAGGCGGAAGCGCTGCTCGAAGTCCTGCGCAAGAACCCGTTTCAGAATCCGCCGCCGCACGAAAAACTGCTCGGGGATCTGGACGGCGCGTACTCCCGGCGCATCAACATCCAGCACCGCCTCGTCTATCAAGTCCTATCGAGCGTCAAGACCGTGAAAGTCATCCGGCTTTGGACCCACTACGAATGATTCTCGCGCGCGGAGCGCGGCGCTTCGCGGGCGGAAGCGAGCGGTCCGAAACATAGGAGGCGCCTCGAAGCGCCGAGCGCGAAGGGCGCGCGGAATCAGACTCCAGGGTCGGGTGGACATGGAGCGCGCGGAAGACTTTGAAGATGCTCCGCCATTCTGGATTGCCGCGCCGCGAGAGCATGCGGTGCAGGCTTTCGCGCTTGAGGTCCGAAGCCTTGGCGACGCGCGCAATCCCGTAGGCTTTCGCGACGAGGGCGAGCGACGTGAGGACCAGCTCCGGATCGTTCTCGTCGAAGGCGACCTGGATGCAGGCGTTGAGGTAGTCGAGCGCGCGGTCCGGATGCTCCCGGTATTCCTGGAGCTGCGCGTCCTCGTGGGAAACGTAAGGAAGTTTCTTCATCATGACCTTCTCCGGTAGTCCGCCGCGTACTCCACGGCTTTCAAGATGTCGGCCTGCTGCGATCCCTTATCCCCGCCGTAAAGAAGGATCACCACCACCGAACCCTCGCGCAGGTAATAGACGCGATAGCCCGGCCCGAAATTTATCTTCAACTCCAAGACGCCGTCGCCGACGGACCGAGAGCGCCCGAAGTTGCCGTTCTTCATCCGATCGACGTGAGCCGCCACGCGACCGGCGACGGAACTGGACAACCCGAGGTGCCACTCGGTGTACGGAACTTTTCCGTCGGACGTTCAATAGCGTCGAAGCTCCATAAAATCAGGCGCCCGTCTTAGTGTAACGTATACGTTACTCGGCGTCAAGGACCTGTATCGGCGCCGTCGCACTTCGTATAATAGAGGGGTCGTTCTCGCCTAACCGCCGACGACCACGATGTCCGATAAACCCGAGTTCGTACACCTGCACAACCATTCCGAGTATTCGCTCATGGATGGGGTGATCCGCCTGACGGATGCCAAAGGCGGGCCGTCGCAGGCGATCAAGGATTTGGCGGCGTCGGGCGCGAAAGGGTTCGCGGTGACGGATCACGGCAATATGTACGGCGCGATCGAGTTCTACTCGGCGGCGAAGGCGGTGGGGCTCAAGGCCATCCTCGGCTGCGAGATGTATATTTCGAAAGGGACCCGATTTGATCGCGGGCATTCCCAAAAGGAAAACTGCCATTTGACCGTGCTCGCGAAGAACTTCGAGGGCTACCAGAACTTGATGGAGCTCTGCTCGATCGCGTTCAAGGAGGGTTACTACTACGACCCGCGCATCGACAAGGAACTGCTCGCGAAGCATTCCAAGGGTCTCGTCGTCCTCTCCGGCTGCCTGAAGTCCGAGCTCAACCAATCGATTTTGTCGGGCGATCTCTCGCAGTCCGAGAAGCTGGTCACGTGGTTCCGCGACAATCTCGAGGCCGACAGCTACTACCTCGAGATCATGGACCACGGCATCGACAAGCAGAGGCAGGTGACGGCGGCGCTGATCGAGCTCAACCGGCGCACGGGCATACCGCTGGTCGCCACCAACGACTGCCACTACGCCGTCAAGGGCGACAACGACGCGCACGACGCGCGCGTGTGCATCGCGACGGGGCGCAAGCTCGCCGACACGGAGCGGCTCAAGTTCGAGAGCCACGAGTTCTACATCAAGTCCCCCGCCGAGATGCACAAGCTCTTCGGCGGCTTCGCGCCGCAGGCGCTGGCCAGCACGCTGAAGATCGCCGAGATGTGCAACTTGAAGATCCCGATGGACCAGCTTTTGCTGCCCGAGTTCAAGGTTCCGGACGGCTTCACTCAGGACTCGTACTTGGAGCATCTCTGCGTCGAAGGCTTGAAGGAACGGCTGCGCGGCGCCTCTCGCCCAGAATACACGGAGCGGCTGAACTACGAGCTCGGCGTGATCCGCCGCATGGGCTTCTCCGGCTACTTCCTCATCGTCTGGGACTTCATCAAGCACGCGCGCTCCATCGGCGTTCCCGTCGGGCCCGGCCGCGGCTCCGGCGCGGGCGCGCTCGTCGCCTACACGCTTCGGATCACGAACGCCGACCCGATCGAGCACAAGCTCCTGTTCGAGCGCTTCCTGAACCCGGACCGCAAGTCCATGCCGGACTTGGACATCGATTTCGCCGACACCGGCCGCGACAAGGTCATCCAGTACGTGCGCGAGAAGTACGGCGAGGACTGCGTCGCGCAGATCATCACCTTCGGCTCCCTCGGCGCCAAGCTCGTCGTGCGCGACGTCGGGCGCGTGCTCGACATGCCGCTCCAGCAGGTCGACGAGATCGCCAAGAAGATCCCCGTCGGCCCCAACATCCACCTGCACGAGGCCATGCAGAGCCCGGAGATGCAGGAACTGGCGAAGGACCCGCAGGTCAAGCGCCTGCTCGAGCTCTCGCTGAAGCTCGAGGGCCTCAAGCGCCACACCGGCGTGCACGCCGCCGGCACGCTCATCACCAAAGAGCCCGTCGTGAAGTACACGCCGCTCGCCAAGGGCGCCAAGTCCGACGTCGTCACCACGCAGTACGACGGCGACGTGTGCCCGAAGCTGGGCCTGCTCAAGGTCGACTTCCTCGGCCTGCGCACCCTCTCCATCATCGACGACGCCGTGAAGTTCGTGCAGAAGCGGCACGACCCCAAGTTCGACATCGACGCCATCCCGATGGACGACGCGAAGACCTTCGAGATGCTGCGCACCGCCAAGTCGCTCGCGGTGTTCCAGCTGGACTCGCAAGGCATCCGCGACCTTCTGTTCCGCATCAAGCCCACCGTCTTCGACGACGTCGTCTCGCTGATCGCGCTGTTCCGCCCCGGCCCCATGCAGTCCGGCATGCTCGACATGTTCGTGGACCGCAAGCACGGCCGCGAGGCCGTCGCCTACGATCACCCGCTGATGGAGACCATCCTCAAGGACACCTACGGCTGCATGGTCTTCCAGGAGCAGGTCATGGAGATCTCCAAGAAGCTCGCCGGCTTCACGCCGGGAGAAGCCGACGGCCTGCGCAAGGCCATGGGCAAGAAGATCCCCGAAGAGCTGGAGAAGATGCGCGACAAGTTCGTGAAGGGCGGCGGCGCCAACAAGGTCGCGCCCAAGCTGGCCAACAAGATCTACGACCAGATGGTGAAGTTCGGCGGCTACGGCTTCAACAAGTCCCACTCCGTCGCCTACGGCATCGTCGCGTATCAGACCGCGTACCTGAAGACCAATTTCCCGATCGAGTTCATGACCGCCGTCCTCACCTCGGAGATCGGCCACTCGTCCATCGGCGCCGAGGACAAGGAGAACAAGCTCGTCACGTACCTGGACGAGGCCAAGCGCATGGGCCTCAAGGTCCTGCCGCCCGACGTCAACAAGTCCGAGTCCAAGTTCGACATCCAGGACGGCGCCATCCGCTTCGGCCTGCTCGCGATCAAGAACGTGGGCTCGGGCGCCGCCGAGTCCATCGTCAAGGCCGCGCGCGAGAAGCCTTTTTCGAGCCTCGACGACCTCTGCGCGCGCGTCGACCTCCACGCGATCAACAAGAAGGCGCTCGAGTCCCTGACCAAGGCCGGCGCGCTCGACGTCCTGCGCCCCGCCGAGCCCGCCCCCGCCGCGCGCGCGCGCCTGCTCGGCGAGATCGACGAGGCCGTCGGGCGCCAGCAGCGCGTGAAGGCCGACCTCGACGTGGGACAGGGCCTGCTCTTCGGAGCGACGCCTCCGCCCCCGCAAGCCGGAAGCGCCGCGGCCGCCGGCGGCGGCATCAAGCCTCTCTCCGAGCACGACACCCTCGCCTTCGAGCGCGAGGTCCTCGGCTTCTACTTCTCGGGCCACCCCCTGCTCGCCGTGAAGGCCCAGCTGCGCGCGGCCGCCACGCACGAGATCTCGTCGCTGACGCCGGCCGTGACCACGCCCGTGCGCCTCTCCGGCATGATCAGCAAGATCCGCAAGATGGTCTCCAAGAAGACCGGCGAGCCCTGGATCATCTGCACGCTGGAGGACCTGACCGGCGAGGTCACCTTGCTGTGCTTCCCGCGCGTCTACGCGACGGGCTTGGCGCACATGGCGAAGATCGGCGCCTTCGTCGCGGCCGCCGGCCGCCTGTCCTTCCGCGGCGAGGAAGCCGAGGGCGCGTCCGCCGAGCTCATCGTCGACGAGATGTCGCCGCTGGACCTCGCCGTCTCGCGCTTCGCCAAGCGCCTGCGCCTGCGCTGCGACCCGACCGTCGGAGCCGAGAAGCTCGAGTCCCTGCGCGACGCCCTGGAGGCGCACCGCGGCCCCTGCGCGGTCGTGCTCGAGCAGGAGACGCCCGAGGGCCTCGCCGTGCTCGAGATCGACGCGCGCGTGACCTTGAACCAGGCCCTGTTCGAGGCCGTCGAGGGCCTCCTCGGCGAGCGCTGCTGGCGCATCGACGCCGGGCCGGCGCCCGCCCCCGTCGCGCCGCGGCGCTTCCCCCCCAAGGCTCCGGCGGGCGACTAGCCCGGACCCGTCGCCGCGGCTTTTTTAGAAAACGGATTTAACCACAGAGACACAAAGACACAGAGAAAAAAGAGAAACGGCAAAGCGTCGTTTACTCTCTTCCGTTTCGCCGTTCTCTGTGTCTTTGCGTCTCTGTGGTTCATCCGTTCGCCGTTCGGGCCTTCGGCATCGCGCTCAGCCCCCTTGAATCCCGCTTCCCTATAAATTGCTAGAATCCGTCGTCTCACGAAACGCGGAGAAATCATGGCGGATCGAAAGCGCATTCTGGTCGCAGACGACGACCCCGACCTCTTGGACCTGCTCAAGATGGACTTGAGCTTCCAGGGGTACGAGGTGCTGGACGCCGCCAACGGCAAGGACGCCCTGCAGATCGCGCTCACCCAGCAGCTCGATCTCGTCCTGCTCGACGTGATGATGCCGTACATCGACGGCTACCACGTCGCCTACGAGCTCACCAACAAGCTCGGCAACAAGGCCCCGCGCATCATGATCATGACCAGCCGCGACACCGTCAAGGAGAAGGGCATCGCGCTGATGAGCGGCGCGATGGAGGTTCTGCAGAAGCCCTTCGAGATGACCAAGCTGCACGAGCGCGTCGCCGCCCTGCTGGCGAAGCCCGCGTGAGACGCGGCGGCCGCGCGGCGGGCCGGCTCGTCCTTTTCGCGGCGGCCCTTCTGCTCGCGTCCGCGGCGCGCGCCGACGACGCGACCGTCTCCTCGCCGAAGATCCGCTCCAAGTCGTCCGCGACGGCCCCGGCCGACTCCACGCTCCAGCCGGACACCGACGTGATCGACGCCCCGACCTCGGCCGTGCTCGACTACGGCGGCTACTCGTCGCGCTCGCGCTTCTACTCGCAGGGCGGCCTGCTCGAGTACGTCTCGTTCGGCGTGTACCCGAGCGTCAACATCGGCGCCTCGGCCGCCGTCGACGGCCTGATCGGCAACGAGAAGGAGGTGCGCGTGCGCGCGCCCGCCGCCCAGATCCGCTGGCGCTTCTACGACGGCAGCGAGACTTTCCCCTCGCTCGCGATCGGCTACGACGGCCAGGGCTACCTGTACAGCCAGGCGAACCACTGGTTCAACGAGCGCCAGCGCGGCGCCTACCTCGTCGCGAGCAAGGAGATCGGCGTGCCGGGCCTCCAGCTCCACCCCTCGTTCAACGTCTCCGACTTCAACTCGAACGACATCTTCGGCTCCCTGCCGCTCACCTACAACTTCCGCGACAAGGTCGAGCTCCTCGCCGAGTGGGACAACATCGGCGACAAGGCGTCGAACAGCCGCGTGGACCTGGGCCTGCGCGCGTTCATCACGCCGGCTTTCCAGGTCGACTTCGCGGTGCGCTCGGTCGGCGTGGGCGGCTACTACTCCGACGGCCAGCCGCGCGGGCCCGAGCGGATCGTCCAGCTCAAGTACACGGGAAATTTCTAGGACCTCGGAGAAACGGAAAAACAGCATGGCCAAGCGCATCGCGATCCTGACCGGCGGCGGAGACTGCCCCGGGCTGAACCCCGCCATCCGCGGCGTCGTGCTCAAGGCCGCGAAGCTCGGCTACGAGTGCGTCGGCATCCAGGAAGGCTGGAAGGGCATGATCAACGCCGACGCCAAGCCCCTGAGCCCCGACGACGTGCGCGAGATCGTCGGCAAGGGCGGCACGATGCTGGGCACCTCGCGCACGAACCCGTACAAGAAGGAAGGCGGAGTCCCCAAGGTCCTCGAGACGTTCAAGAAGCTCGACCTCCACGCGCTCGTCGCGATGGGCGGCGAGGACACGCTCGGCGTGGCCGCGAAGCTCTTCAAGGAGCACAAGGCCAACGTGATCGGCGTGCCCAAGACGATGGACAACGACCTGAACGCGACCGACTACACCTTCGGCTTCGACACCTCGGTGACCATCGCCGTCGACGCCGCCGAGCGCCTCGTCGACACCGGCCGCTCGCACCGCCGCGTGATGGTGCTGGAAGTGATGGGCCGCCACGCGGGCTGGGTCTCCTTGTACACGGCCATCGCGTCGGGCGCGGACTACTACGCGCTCCCGGAGCGCCCCGTCGACGTCGCCGACATGTGCGCGAAGGTGAAGGCCGCGCACGCGAAGAAGAAGGTCGCGCTCGTCGTCGCCTCCGAGGCCGTCGACATCCCCGGCGAGAAGAAGGACGAGAAGCTCGACGAGTTCGGCCACATGATCCTCAAGGACCGCGGCGTCGGCGAGCGCCTGGCGAAGATCATCGAGGCCGAGACCAAGCTCGAGACGCGCCACGCGGTGATCGGCCACATCCAGCGCGGCGGCTCCCCCACTTTGTTCGACCGCATCCTCGGCACGCGCGTGGGCGTGAAGGCCGCCGAGCTGGTGCACGAAGGGAAGTTCGGCAACATGGTCGCGCTCAAGGGCGACGCCGTGGTGCCGGTGAGCCTCGAGGCCGCGACCGCTCAGCTCAAGACCGTGACGAAGGAGTGGCTGAAGTTCGCCGACGATCTGCTTTAGGAGGACGATGACCTCCCCGGAAGAAAACGAGCCGCGGAAGTTCCAGCGCAAGACGGTTCTCGTCAAGCGCTCGCTCCAGCTCAAGTACATCGGCATGGTGTTCTTGAGCGTGCTCGTCGCGTCCCTGATCGTCGGCGGCGACGTCTACTACTCGCTCGCGCGGGTGGTCATGACGGAGTGCCCCGTCGCCTCGGACCGGCTCCTGCAGTTCAACGGGGTCCTGTTCGTGAAGGGCGTGCTCTACCTCGGGCTCATGCTCCTCGTCTCGCTCTACGTCTCGCACCGCTTCGCGGGCCCGATCTACCGCTTCGAGAAGAGCGCGCAGACGATCGCGGCCGGCGACCTCACTCACCGCGTCTCCCTGCGCACCGGCGACGAGCTCATGGAGCTGCAGGAGGAGTTCAACGGCATGACCGCGAGCCTGCAGTCGCTCGTGCAGAAGGACCGCAACCTCGCCGCGCGCCTGCGCGAGCGGCTCGACGAGATCGCGGCGAAGCTCCCCGAGGGCGCGGACGGGGCGCGCGAGGAGCTCAAGGACCTCAAGCTCGAGCTCGAGCACCTGACGAGGTCCTTCACGGTCTGAGCCGATGAGCCGACGCCTCCTCGCCGTCCTCGCCGCCGGCCTCCTCGCCTCTTCGAGCGCGCTCGCGCAGGCGCCCGCGCAGGCCGCGCCGGGCATGCCCGAGCGCGTCTACACGCTCGAGGAGGCCATGCGCCTGCTCCGCAACGATCCGCGCCTGCAGTCGGCCGAGCAGGACGTCATCATCGCCGACTCGCGCGTGACCGAGGCGCGCCTGTCCTTCCTGCCCGAGGTCGGCGTGCAGGGGAGCGCGACGAAGTACAACTCGATCTATCCTTTCGCGCTCGGCGGCGACTTCCGCAACATCCTGCTGTTCCCGCAGGGCCAGCAGTTCGGCGCCGAGGGCGAGAACCTCTACTCGGGCCGCGCGTACATGAATCTGTCGCTGTACGAGGGAAAGCGCGGCCTGAACACCTACAAGCTCGCGCTGGCCGCCTCCCAGCAGGCGAAGACGAACAGCGACTCCGTCAAGAAGGACCTCGTCCTCCAGGTCAAGGAGGCCTTCTACCGCCTCCTGCTCGCGCAGGAGAAGGTCAAGTCGAACGAGGACTTCGACCGCGAGGTCGAGGAGCTGAGCTCGGACTCCAGCCTCGGGCCGTGGGAGGCCGTCGAGGCGCAGACCTCGCTCGCCGCCGCGCGCGCTCGCGCCTCCGAGGCCGAGCACGAGCTCGAGACGGCGCGGCTGAACTTCCTCAAGACCCTGAACCTCGAGCTCGACACCCCGTTCCGCGTCACGGGCGAGCTGAAGACCGAGCCGGCCAAGATCGAGATCGAGAAGGCCGTGCTGTGGGCCATGGACCTGCGCCCCGAGCTGCAGTCCCAGACCTACAAGGCGCAGATGGACGCGATCGGCGTGAACCTCGCGATGAGCCGCCGCTACCCGAGCGTCTATCTCGCCGGCGACTACGAGCTGACCTCGTCGGATTTCCCGCTGAACAAGAACAACTGGGACATCTCGGTCGGCTTCAAGCTCCCGTTCGCCTACGACTTCTGGAGCCAGATCCAGCAGAAGCGCGCCGAGCAGCGCCAAGGCCAGCTCGCGCGCGCGGAGCTCCAGGACCGCGTGCGCCTCGAGGTCCGGCAGGCGGCGGAGAGCCTGCGCTACTGGCAGGACGAACTGCCGCGCCGCGAGCAGCAGTGGAAGCACGTGCAGGAGCTCTTCCGCGCGGCGGCCGGGAAGGCCGGCAGCGTGCTGGCGAAGATCCGGGCCCGCGAGGGCCTGACGGACCTGCGGCTGTCGTACCTGACCGCCGTGACCGAGCATCTCCTGGCCCGGGCGCGGCTCGAGCGCGCCGTGGGCCAGGAGCTCGCTCCTTGACGCGGCTCGCCGCCCTCGCGCTGGCCCTGCTCGCGGCTCCCGCCCTCGCGGCACCCGACCTGTCCGCCGACGCGCTCCTGCAGGACCACCTCTGGCGCGAGGTGCGCACGGCGCCCGCGGACGGGCGCCCGAAGGTCGGGCTCGTGCTCTCGGCCGGCTCCCTGCGCGGCGTCGCGCACGTCGGCGTCATCAAGGTCCTCGAGCAGGCCGGCTTCCCGATCGACGTCGTCGCCGGGACGTCGATGGGCGCCGTCGTCGGCTCGTTCTACGCGGGCGGCATCGGCGTCGACCAGATGTGGAAGATCGCCTCGAGCCTGCACATCGACTCGGGCAACGACCTGTCCAGCCGGCACTTGATCTCCCTCGTCCTGTTCGACCGCCTGCTGTCCTCGGAGAACACCGAGAAGACCATCCGCGAGAAGCTCCACGGGCTGCGCTTCGACCAGGCGCCGAAGCCCTTCGCCTGCGTGGCGATGGACATCTACACCGGCGAGGCCATCATCTTCCGCGACGGGGAGATCGCGCCCGCCGTGCGCGCGAGCATGAACCTGCCGGGCATCTTCCAGCCGCTCGAGTACCGGCACCGCTTCCTCGTCGACGGCGGCGTCGTCGACTACATCCCGATCGACGCGGCGCACCTGCTCGGCGCGGAGTGGGTCCTCGCGAGCGTGACCGAGAACGACTTCACGACGGTGCGCCCGAAGAGCGTGCTCGACGCGCTCGAGCAGGTCATCGACATCCGCGGCTCGTACCTGTCGCGCGAGCAGCGCAAGCAGGCGGACTTCCTGATCGAGCCGCCCGTCGGCGACATCGGCATGTTCGAGCAGAACCGCATCCCGGAGGCGCTCGACAAGGGCGTGATCGCGGCCGCCAAGCGCGTCGCCGCGGCCGAGGAGAGCCTGATCGAGGCCTCCCTTCCGCGTCTGGTCGAGGCTTGGACCGCGGCGGGGACGCGCCGGTGACCGGCCCCCTGCGCCGCGCCGCGCTCGTGCTCGGCGCGCTCGCCTGCGCCGGCGCGGCGTCGGCCGCGTGGTGGCCGTTCGGGGAGCCCTCCGACGGGAAGATCCGCCCGGCCGCGGCGCTGGCCGCGGCCGGCCGCTGGTCGGACGTCGTGGAGTCGCTCGCGCCGCAGTTCATGCAGACCTTGCGGGGAACGGACCTGCGCTCCGCCTACGTGCTGCGCGGCGAGGCGCTGGAGCGGCTGGGCCGCCCCGACGAGGCCCTCGGCGACTATCAGGTCGGGATCGGCCTCTATCCGAAGAGCGTGCTGCTGCTGACGCGCGGCGCCAATCTCCTGCACCGCGAGGGGCTCGACGAGCACGCGCGCGAGTTCTTCGCGCGCATCCTCGCGCTCGAGCCGAAGAACGCCGACGCGCACCTGGGCCTCGCCGAGATCGAGCGGAGGCTCGGCTTCCTCGACCGCTCGGCCGCGCACTATCAGGCCGCGCTCCAGACGCTGAAGACGCGCGCCGACCTGTGGCGCGACTACGCCGAGGTCCTGCTCGCGCAGAACCAGCAGTGGCCGGCCGACCTGGCCCTGCGCAAGGCGCTCGAGCTCGAGCCGCGCGACGCGGACGCCCACGTCCTGCTCGCCTTCGCGCGCCGCGCGCAGGGCGACTACAACGAGGCCCTTCTTCAGCTCGACGTCGCCGCCGGCCTCGGCGCGGGCGTCGGAACCCTTCGCGCCAAGGCCCTCTGGCTTCTCGAGGCCGGCAAGCTCCCCGAGGCGCGCGCGGCGGCCGAGCGCGTCCTGCGCTCCTCCCCGGCCGACGGCGCCGCGCTGTGGGTCCGCGCGCGCGCGCGCCTCGCCGCGGGCGACCTCTCGGGAGCCGAGGCCGATCTCTCCGCCGCCGAGGCGGCGGAGGACGGCGGCTTCTCCGCGCGCGCCGCGAAGGCCCTCCGCGCCGCCCTCGTCGAGCTCAAGGCGCGCCGCGAGGCGGCGCTCTACCAGAAATGAAGCTCCGCTTCTGGAAGATGACCGGCGCGGGCAACGACTTCGTCCTGCTCGGCGGCCTGCCGCGCGGGCGCTCGGGGGCGTCCCTCGCGCGCGCGCTCTGCGACCGCGGCTTCGGCGTCGGCGCCGACGGCCTGCTCTCGGTCGCGCGGCGCGGCGCGCGCGTCCGACTCCAGTACTGGAACGCCGACGGCTCGGCCGCGTTCTGCGGCAACGGCACGCGCTGCGGCGCGCTGTGGGCCGCGGCGCGCGGCCTGGTCTCCGGGCGGCGCTTCGCGCTCGACACGATCCGCGGCCCGCTCCAGGTCCGGCTCACGGGCCGCGAGCGCGCGGAGGTCTCCATGCCGGCGCCGAAAGGCCTCCGCCTCGGCCTGCGCGTGAAGGCGCTCGGCCGCGTCTGGACCGCGCACTTCGTCGACACCGGCACGCCGCACGCGGTCGTCTTCGTCCCGGACGCCGCCGCCGTCGACGTCCGCGCGGCGGGCCGCGCGCTGCGCTTCCATCGCGCCTTCGGCCGCGCGGGCGCGAACGTCGACTTCGCCGAGCGCCGCGGCCGCGCGCTGGTCCTGCGCACGTACGAGCGCGGCGTGGAGGACGAGACGCTGGCCTGCGGCACCGGGATCGTCGCCGCCGCCGCCGCCGCGCGCGCGCTCGGCCAGGCGGGCGACCGCGTGAAAGTCCGCGTGCGCGGCGGCGATACCCTCCGCGTGTCGTTCGACGGCCCGTCGGCCCGGCTCGAGGGCCCGGGCGTCGTCGTCTTCACCGGGGAGGTCTCCTTATGAAGTTCGAAGGCTCCTACTGCGCGCTCGTGACGCCGTTCGACTCCGAAGGCCGCCTCGACGAGGACGCCTACCGCGAGCTGATCCGCCGCCAGATCGCGGGCGGGACCGCCGGCCTGGTGCCGTGCGGCTCGACCGGCGAGGCCGCGACGCTCCTGCACGAGGAGTACCGCCGCGCCGTCGAGATCGCCTGCGCGGAGTCGCGCGGCGACGTGCCGGTCATGGCCGGCATCGGCGCCAACGCGACGTGGAAGGCGGTCGAGGCCGCGCGCGAGGCCGAGAACCTCGGCGCCGACGCGCTGCTTCTGCTGGCTCCCTACTACAACAAGCCCACGCAGGAGGGCCTCTACCAGCACTTCCGCGCGGTCGCGCGCGAGACGCGCCTGCCGGTCATGCTCTACAACATCCCCGGCCGGACCGCCGTCAACGTGGCCCCGGCCACGATCGCGCGCCTCGCGAAGGATTGCCCGAACATCGTCGCGGTGAAAGAAGCCGCCGGCAGCCTCGATCAGGTCTCCGAGATCCTGACGCTCGCGCCGAAGGGCTTCACGATCATGTCCGGCGACGACAGCCTCACGATCCCGATGATGTCGGTCGGCGCGCGCGGCGTCGTCTCCGTCGCCGCGAACGTCGCGCCCAAGCAGACGGCCGCGCTCGTGTCGGCGTTCCTCAAGGGCGACGTCAAGAAGGCCGCGGCGCTGCACTTGAAGATGTTCCCGCTGATCAAGGCCCTCTTCGTCGAGACCAACCCGATCCCGGTCAAGGCCGCGCTCGGCATGATGGGGCTCTGCCGCCCGGAGCCGCGCCTGCCGCTCACGCCGCTGTCGGCCTCCGCGCGCCCCGCGCTGAAGAAAGCGTTGAAAGACTTCGGCCTGCTCTAGGCCTAGGGCCGGCCTCTCTCGCGGATAACCCTGTCCCATCGGTGCGTTTAAGCGCACCGATGGGACACGGGCTGCCGCGGCATGATCGGCCGCGCGTAAACGATATAATGAACGGATCGTGAGCCCGAACGTTCCCGGACGCGCCGTCGCCCTGCTCGGACTCCTCCTCGCCGCGGCGCCGATCGCGCGCGCGCAGCCCATGAGCGCGACGAGCTACGAGCTCCGCGGTCCGAACGGCAAGACGGCCGCCATGCTCGCGATGTCGCCCAACGGCAGCCCCGGCCTCTGGCTGATGGACCCCGAGGGCCGGCCGCGGATGAGCCTCGGCCTCTATCCGGAGAACGACTTCACGCCGGGCCTGGTGCTGACCGACGAGAAGGGCGAGGCCGTCGGGCTGTTCCGGATGGCCGGGCCGAACCACTCGCCGGTGGTCGTGTTCAAGGCCGACGGGAGCGACCGCATGATCCTCGGGCTCGACATGAACGATCGCGGACGGGCGCCGTTCCTGACGATCGCCGGGGAGCCCGGCAACCGCCTGAAGGCCCTCGAGCCGGGCGGCGGCGGCAAGAGCGAGTTCCTGTTCACGGCGCTGATCGCGTTCGCGGCCGGCGCGCTCGGCGGCCGCCTCTCCTCGCGCCGCAAGGACGCGGGAGCCGCGTGAGCGCTCCCGCCGCCGCCGCGCGCCCTCGGGTCGTCCGCGAGGACCGCTTCCCGCCGCAGATCAAGTACATCGTCGGCAACGAGGCCTGCGAGCGCTTCAGCTTCTACGGGATGAAGTCGATCCTGACCATCTTCATGATCTCGCACTACGCGATGCCCGACAACCAGGCGGAGTCGACCTACCACCTGTTCGTCAGCGCGAGCTACCTGTTCCCGATCCTCGGGGCGTGGATCAGCGACCGCTTCTGGGGCAAGTACCGCACGATCATGAACCTGTCGATCGTCTACTGCCTGGGCCACGCGGTGCTGGCGCTCTGGGACGCGCGCGCGGGCATGTACTGCGGGCTCACGCTGATCGCGCTCGGCTCGGGCGGGATCAAGCCGTGCGTCTCGGCGCACGTCGGCGACCAGTTCACCGCGAAGAACGAGCACCTGCTCGAGAAGATCTTCGACGTGTTCTACTTCTCCGTGAACTTCGGCTCGTTCTTCTCGACCTTGCTGATCCCGTGGGTCCTGCCGCGCTTCGGCCCCGCGTGGGCGTTCGGCATCCCCGGCATCCTGATGGCGATCGCGACGTTCGTGTTCTGGCTGGGGCGCGGCCTCTACGTGCACGTGCCTCCGACCGGCAAGACCGGCGCGGCCGGCTTCCTGCCGGTGTTCTGGCGCGCGCTGACGAACCGGGGCGCGCGCAAGCCCGGCGCGTCGTTCTATGACGCCGCGCTCGGCCGCTTCACGCCCGCCGAGGTCGAGGCCGCGAAGGCCGCGTCCGACGTGTTCGTGCTGTTCGCCGCGGTCTCCGGCTTCTGGGCGCTGTTCGACCAGTACGGCTCGTCGTGGGTCGTCCAGGGCGAGAAGATGAACCGCGTCGTGCTCGGCTTCCATCTCGAGGCCTCGCAGATGGCCGCGCTGAACCCCATCCTCGTCATGGTGCTGATCCCGCTGTTCGCCAAGCTCGTCTACCCCGCCGCGCGGCGCCTCGGCTTCGACCCCACGCCCCTGCGCCGCATGTCGGTCGGCATGTTCGTCGCGGCGGGCTCCTTCGCCGCCGCCGCCGCGATCCAGCTCGCGCTCGACGCGGGCCGCGTCCCGTCGATCGCCTGGCAGTTCGTCCCGTACCTCCTGCTCAGCGTCGGCGAGATCATGGTCTCGATCACGGGCCTCGAGTTCGCCTACACGCAGGCGCCGCGCTCGATGAAGAGCACGCTGATGAGCTTCTGGCTCCTGACGATCTTCGCCGGGAACCTGCTGACCGCCTGGATCGCCGAGATCAACACCTTCCGCGGCGCGGGCTTCTTCGCCTTCTTCGTCGGCCTCATGCTCGCGCTCTCCGCCGTCTTCGTGTGGATCGCCTCGCGCTACAAGGTGCGCCACTACGTCGAGGACGGCACGGCGCCGATCGGCGCCGAGGCCTAGCGGCCCGCGCGCTCGCGCGCGACGATCCAGCGCGCCGCCGCGGCGAGGTCGCGGCAGGTCTTGTCGGGCGCGGCTCCCGCGTGCTTGCCGTCGCGCCCGCCCTTGCCCGTGCGCACCAGAACCGCCACGCAGCCCGCGTTGCGCGCCGTCTTCATGTCCGTCGTCGTGTCGCCGACGAAGTAGCTTGACTTGAAATCCAGCCCGAAGCGCTTGCGCGCCTTCTTCAGCATCCCGATCCCCGGCTTGCGCATCGGATGCTTGCTGTGGGCGTGGTGCGGCGAGAAATAGAGCGCGTCCCACCTCGCGCCCGCGCGGGCGAGGCGCCGCTTGAGCTCGCGATGGATGCGCGCGAGCTGCGCGAGGCTGAAATAGCCGCGCGCCACGCCGCTCTGGTTGGTGACCACGACGAGCTTGAAGCCCGCCGCGCGCAGAGCCTTCATCGCGGCGGGCGCGCCAGGCAGGACCTCGAGCTGGTCGACGCGGCTCAGGTAGTCCATCTCGCGGTTGATGGTCCCGTCGCGGTCGAGGAACACGGCGCGGCGCGGCGCGGCTCGTCGTCTCACGCCGCGATTTTAGCTTTTCCGGGCGCGGCCTTGATTATTGCGCCCTGACGGCTATAATCCTGCGAGATCATCCCATGGCCGACCTCGTCACGCGCAACCTGACCATCGTCCTCACGGACATCAAGGGCTTCACCGACAAGACCTCGCACAAGAGCCGCGTCGAGATCCAGACCTTGCTCGACCGGCACAAGGAGATCGTCCTCCCGATCCTCGAAAAGCGCGGCGGCCATCTGGTGAAGACGATGGGCGACGCGTTCCTGGCGACGTTCGAGAGCCCGACGAACGCGGTCCTGGCCGGCGTCGAGGCGCAGGCGGCGCTCGCGGCTTACAACAAGGGGCGCAAGCCCGACGACCGCATCGAGATCCGCGTCGCGATCAACCAGGGCGAGGTCAACGTCGCCGACGACGACATCTTCGGCGAGCCGGTGAACATCACCGCGCGCATCGAGGCGGTGGCCGACGCGGGCGACGTGTTCTTCACCGAGGCGATCTATCTGGCGATGAACAAGAAGGAGGTCCCGTCCAGCGAGGTCGGGCTCCTCCAGCTCAAGGGCATCCCCGAGAAGGTGCGCGTCTATCGCGTGAAGACGGAGCATCCCGTCGAGAACATGGGCGACCCTTTGAAGTACGCGGCCGAGCGGCCGGCTCCGGAGCCGGAGGCGGCCGCGGCGCCCGCGCCGTCCGCGGACGCGGCGCCGGTCCCTTGGGCGCCGCTCTTCTTCGCGATCAGCGTCGCTTTCGCGTGCGCCGCGTCATGGATGTTGTATCCGCGCCGACCCGCGCCCGCGTCGACCGGTCCGACCCCGGCGGCCCCGGCCGCCCCGGCGTCGCCGCGCGCGCGCGCCGCGTCGCCGATCGCGGCGCGCGTCGCGAACAGGACGTTCCCGTCCATCTTCATGGCCTGGGAGCACGTCTCTTCGCCGGGCTACGATCCTGCCGCGCGCGTCGCCGGCCTGGCCCGCTACGACTTCATCTTTTCGGGCGCGTCCACGTTCGGCCTCTATTGGCGCGGATCGCCCTTGGCGCTGTCCGAGGAATTCACGCCGGACAGCGCGGCCAAGGCGCTGGAGCTGCGGCGCGATCTGCTGGCCCGCAATCCCAACATCGTTCTCTTCTTGGAAATCCGGCTCTCCAGCTACGCGAACGACGACCTCCCCGCCGACCACCCTTGGTGGCTTCGCGACGCGCGCGGAGGACGCGTCCCGGCATTCGGGAAGGATAATTTTCAGCTCGACGTCCATTCGCCCGCGCTACAAGATCACGCCGCCGCGCAGTGCCGCGCGGCGCTGCGCACAGGCGGCGTCGACGGCTGCATTTTCACCGCCTGGAACGAATCCGACGCCGACGACATGGCGCTGATGAAAAGAGTCCGCGCGGTCGTGGGCGAGGACGCCTTGATCATGCTGGGCACCGGCCGGGCGCTGACGCTCACGGCGCCGCTCATCAACGGACAATACTTCGCGATCAACTCGAGCGACGACCCCAAGATCTGGGCTTGGAACACGCAGGGCATCGACTGGGCCCAATCCCACCTTCGAGCGCCGAGATTGATCGGACTCTCCGTGACGCGACCCGAATTCCGCCCCGCGGAGATGCGCCTGGCGACGACCCTCGTGCTGACTCATACGGACGGGTACGCGCTGTTCAACGGACCCGCTCGCGGCGGCACCGACTGGACGGGCGCTTGGCCCTCGTTCTGGAACAAGACCTTGGGCCGTCCGATCGGCGCCGGCGCGCCGCGGGGCGACGGCTCGACCGCGCGCGAGTTCGAGGGCGGCACGGCCGTCTATAACCCGCCCACAGGCAAGCCGACGAAATCGATCTTCTCGGAGACTCGGACCAGCGCCGCGACGGGAGAGAAGGCCCGGGCGTTCACTCTCCCCGCCGGCGACGGCGATCTGTACCTGAGGTAGGCGCCCGGCCCGCCCCGACGCTATATAAAGGAGAGACCGCCCGCATGGCCGAGACGCCGAAGTACAACGAGAAGATGATCGCGGCCAAGATGAAGCTGCTCGAGCGCTTCAAGAAGGAGAAGGCCGCGCGCGACGTCTCGCGCGAGCGCCGGCGCCTGCCGCCCGGGCAGAGCTGGACCGAGGGCTTTCCGGTATTGGATCTGGGCGTCCACCCGGATTTCGACCCCAAGACCTGGGAGCTGCGCGTCTTCGGCGAGGTCGAGAATCCTCTGGCGCTCTCCTGGGACGAGTTCAAGAGGCTCCCGCGCGCCGAGTCGGTCTCGGATTTCCACTGCGTGACCACGTGGTCGAAGAAGGACGTGCGCTGGGGCGGCGTGCTCGTGTCCGAGCTCGTCAAGCTCGCGCGGCCGAAGCCGAGCGCGAACTTCGTGATCCAGCACTCGGGCGACGGCTACGCGACGAACACGACGATCCACGAGGCGGCTCAGCCCGGCGCGCTGGTCGCCGACGAGCTCGACGGCGAGCCGCTGCCGCTCGAGCACGGCGGCCCCGCGCGCATGGTGATCCCGACGCTGTACGCGTGGAAGTCCGCCAAGTTCCTGCGCGGCCTCGAGTTCTCGCTGCGCGACAAGCCCGGCTACTGGGAGCTGCGCGGCTACCACAACGACGCCGACCCCTGGAAGGAGGAGCGCCACGGCGAGCCTCCGGCCGACGACGGCTTCGCCGAGGCCGTCCAGGAAAAGTAGAATACGCCATGGCCTTGAAGGAAGCCGTCCGGCGCGCCTCGCTCGCCCTCGTCTCGGCGCTGTTCACCGTCGGCGCGGCGTTCCAGAAGAAACAGGAGCACGACCCCATGCAAGCCGAGAAGACCGCCGGGCGCGTCTACGAGTTCGAGATGAAGACGATCGACGGCAAGCCGCAGAAGCTCGCGGTGTACAAGGGGCACCCGTTCCTGATCGTCAACACCGCGTCGCTGTGCGGGTTCACGCCGCAGTACACCGACCTCGAGAACCTGTACAAGAAGTACGAGTCCAAGGGCCTCAAGATCGCGGCCTTCCCGGCCAACGAGTTCGGCGCGCAGGAGCCCGGCTCCGACGCCGACATCAAGAAGTTCTGCATGACGAAGTACTCGGTCTCCTTCGACCTGTACTCGAAGATCGTCGTGAAGGGCGACGGCATGCACCCGCTCTATCAGTACCTGACGAAGGACTCCGGCTTCCCGGGCGACATCCCGTGGAACTTCTCGAAGTTCCTCGTCGACAAGAAGGGCAAGGTCGTCGCCCGCTTCACGCCGCAGGACGACCCGATGGGCAAAACCGTCGGGGCCGCCGTCGAGAAGGCGCTGGCCGACTAGCTCAGCCGTTCAGCAGGCCGTCGACGACGCGCCCGGCCTCGCGGTACTCGGCCGGCGCGAGCGCTCCCCAGCGCAGACGCAGCCACGCCGCCCGCGCCGCGCGCGCGGGCGCGAGAGCGGCGGACGGCACGAACGTCGCCCACCACAGCGCGTCGCCGCGCGCGGCCGCGCCGAGCTCGCGCTCGAGCAGGGCGCGCGCCTCGGCGGGCTTCAGGGACTTCCAGAGGTAGCCCGCCACCTCGCGCGCCACGCGCGCGCGCAGCTCGGCGGCGACGTCGGCGGGCGCGCCCGAGTTCTCGAGCGCCTCCATCGACTCCGAAAAATCGCGCTGATGATCGCGCGTGATCTGCCCCTCGTGGATGAAGCGCACCGCCAGCGGCTCGCGCAGGACGCCGACCTCGAGGCCGTCGCGGAACATCCGCGCGTAGAGCTCGGTGTCCTCTAAAATACGCAGGTCCTCGCGGAAGTAGCCGGTCTTCTCGAAGGCAGCGCGGCGCAGACAGACCATCGTCGTCACGTACGGCAGCCAGCGGTCGCCGACCGCGTACCAGCCGGGGACCTTCCCCTCCGGGATCTCGCGCGCGGGGTCGAACAGCGGCCCGACGAGCCGGCCCCAGCGCGAGACGTAGGCGTTCGTGAACCAGAAGCCGGCGGACGGGCGCGCGGAGATCGCGGCGGCCAGCGCCTCGAGCCGGCGCGGCAGGAACAGGTCGTCGGAGTCGAGGAAGGCGATCCACTCCCCGCGCGCGGCGCGGATCGCCTGGTTGCGGCAGGCGTGCTGGCCCCTGTTCTTTTCATTGAAGAAGAGCCGCACGCGCGCGTCCGCGGCGAGCGGGGCGAGCGCCGCCCTCGTCCCGTCGGTCGAGCCGTCGTCGACGACGAGGCACTCCCAGCGAGCGTCCGTCTGCGCGAGGACGGAGCGCACGGCCGCGGCGGCCGAGGCCGCGCGGTCGTAGGTGGGGATCACGACCGTGAAGAGCGGCTCGCTCAACGCGGCCCCGAATCCGGCCAGCCGTCGTCGTAGCGCGCGCGGTAGGCGCCGGCCGAGTCGAGCGGGAACAGGATCGCGCGGCGCACGCCGCCGCGCGCGACCGCGGCGACGGCCGCGGCGACCCGCCGCAGCGCCTCGCGCGCCCGCTCGCCCGTCGCGCCGCCGACCTTCGCGTCGATCACGAGCCCCTCCGCCGTCCGCGTCTGGCGCCAGGCGAGCAGGCCCTCGGCGTCGAGCGCGGCGATCGCGTCGAAGCGCGCGGCGAGGCGATAGCGATCGACCTCCACGAGCGCGGGCTCCTCGGCGCGCGCCGGGACCGCCCCCGCCTCGGGGACGTCGCGCGGCGGGGGCGGCAGCACGGGCGCCTTCTCCGGCTTGGTCTCGGAGCGCTGGAGCTCGGCCTCGGTGAGCAGGAGGCTCGGCGAGACGATCGAGGACGGCGCGACCGCGTCGGTGTCCGCGATCTCGGGGTCGTCTCCGGCGGCCATGACGCTCTCCGCCATCACGAGCGGCGTCCCGACGAGGTCGAGGTCGCGCACGCGCTCGACGCGGCCCGTCGCGGCCGAGACGAGCCGGACCTCGGCCAGCAGGCGGATCGAGCCCTGGCCGCCGCTCTGCTGCTGGCTCCAGCCCCGCAGGCGGCGGATCCAGAGCCCGTAGGGCTTTCCCTGGCGGCGGCACTCCTCGCGCAGGAGCGCGACCAGCGCGTCGCGGCTGTGCGGCTCCGAGGACGTCAGGAACAGGTTGCCGGGAACGCCGAGCGGGATCTGGCCGAGCGGCGCGCGCGCGTGCCCGTTCGAGTGCGCGAAGCCCTTGACCGCGTAGCGCGACAGGAGGAAGCCGCGCAGGAGCCCTTTCTCGATCAGCGTCACGCGGCGCGCCGGGACGCCCTGGTCGTCGAACTCGTAGCGGCCGAAGAGCGGCCGGCCGCGGAAGCTCGCGGCGATCGGGTCGTCGACCAGAGTGAGCGTCTCGGAGATGATCCGGTCGCCGAGCCGGCCGCGGAAGGTCTGCGCGCCGCCGGGATTGCGCTGCTCCTCGCCGGAGAGGCTCTGGCCCAGCGCGTAGACGAGCCCGCCCGCGACCGACGCGTCGAGCAGGGCCGGCGCGCTGAACGGCGAGGTCGTCGCGGCGACGCGCAGCTCGGCCAGGTCGTCGACCAGCTCGCGGCCCGCGCGGCCGAGCTCGGCCTCGCTCGGCAGGGCCTCGGGCTCGCGCGCGTGCCAGTCGCGCGAGACCGACTCGCGCAGGCCGTCGGAGCTGAGCGCCACGGCCTCGATCTCGATGCGCGCCCAGTCGTCGGTCTTGTCGATCGCGAGCCCGCTGGTGCCGCGCAGGCGCGTGCGCAGGCGGCGCAGCCCGACGTGCGACTCAGCGTGCAGGACCCACGGCGCGGCGCGCAGCGGATCGGAGAGAGCGTCGTCGAGGCGGCGCAGGCGGTCGACGCTCCAGGCGCGCGGGGACCAGGCCGCGGTGCTCGCGGTCGCGGGCTCGGCCGACAGGTCGTCGGCGTCGTAGTCCGCGCGCCCGCGCGAGACGAGCACGGCCTGCTTGCGCAGGAAGTCGGCCGTCGCGGTCTTGTACGCGCCGTCGAGGATCCGCCAGAGCGCGTGGCGCAGCGCGAACTCGTCGTCGGCGATCGAGACCGGCGTGCCGAGATAGTCGCCGCGCGGGGAGACCGGATGGTTGTCGAGCGCGGGACCGCCGACGCGCACGTCGGCGAGCGCGATGCGCTGGCGCATCGTCGACTCGGCGCGCGGCGCGGCGAGGTCGCTCCACTGGTCCCAGTCCTCGAGGTCCCAGACCGTGAGCTGGGCAAAGTAGATCGGCGGATAGCCCTCCTCGCGCAGCGAGGACTTCGCGCGGCCGAGCTCGGCCGCGATCGCGCGCTCGAGCGCCGGCTCGTCGGCGGGACCCGGCGCGGCGACGGCCGGAAGCGCGAGCAGGACGATCGCGAGGCTAGCGGGGATCATGGAGCGGGGACGGGAGGAGCGGCGGCAGGACGCGGTCCTCGGGCAGGCGCTGGAGCTCGATCTCGGAGACGAGCAGGCTCGGCGCGATCTGGCTGACGGGGACCCAGCCCGACTCCGCGCCGCAGTGGAAGCCGTTGGCGAGCGCGTCGTCGTCGGCGGCCGCGACGATCCGGTTCAGGATCACGAGCGGCGTGCCGACGAGCTTCACGCCGCGCACGAGCGTGCGCTTCCCGGTCTTCGCGTCGACGCGGTAGACGAGCCGCGGCCGGACCTCGAGCGTCTGCGGCGACTCGCGGTTCGTCGGGTTCTCCCCGCCCGAGGAGCCGACGAGCAGGAAGCCGTAGGGCTTGCCGTCGCGGCGCAGGGTCTCGAGGAGCCGCCGCTCGAGCTCCGCGCGCGGGACCGCGCCCTCGGCCGAGACGATCAGGTTGGACATGCGGCCGGTCGGGTGCGAGCGCCAGTCCGCGCGCCCGTGGCCGTTCGTGTCGGGGAAGCCCTTGATCGGCCAGCGCGACATCAGGAAGCCGCGCAGGATGCCGCCCTCGACGAGCGCGACGCGCCGCGCCGGCGAGCCCTCGGAGTCGAACTCGTAGGAGCCGTGCAGGGGCGAGCCCTTGAAGGACTTCAGCGTCGGATCGTCGATCACGCTCAGGAAGGCGGGCAGGATCGGCTTGCCGACGAGGTCGCGGAAGACCTGGCTCTCGTGCGAGTCGCGCTGGCGCTGGCCCTCGAGCTTGTGGCCGAGCGCCTCGTGGAAGAGGACGCCGGACATCTCCGGGTCCAGGATCGCGGGCGCGGCGGCGGCCTCCTGGACCGGCGCCCGCCTCAGCGCGACGAGCTCGTCGGCGACGCCGCGCACCGCGCGCTCGAGCTCGGCGTCGGGCGGCGACTCCGCGAACGCGCGCAGCGGCACCAGCAGGTCGTCCTCCAGCCGCATCCCGTCCTCCGCGCGCGTGACCGCGCTCACGCGCAGCTCGTCGGGCATCTCCTCGGCCGGGGTCAGCAGGCGCGTGCCCTCGCTCGTGACGAGGAAGCGCCGCGCCCACCACGCGCCGACCGTCACGTTCGACTCGTGGATGTCGGGATAGCCGCGGAAGACCGCGCTGAGCCGCTCGGCGAGGGCGCGCAGGCGCGCGCGGTCGAGCGCGGGCTTCGGGAGCTCCTCCTTCTTCTGGACCGCGGGCTCGGCCGAGAAGTCGTCGATCGGCTCGGTCACGAGCTCGGTCGCGCGCTTGGCCTTCTTCTCGAGCCAGCCCGAGACGGCGCCCTTGTAGGCCTGGTCGGTCAGCAGCCAGAACGTCTGGCGCAGGACCTGCGGGTCCATCGGCGAGGGCGTGTTGACGCCCTGGTAGCTGAGGTCGGTGTTGTCGAAGGTCCGGTCGCCGTAGCGCGCCTCCGCGTAGGCGATCCGGTAGTCCTCGACGTAGTCGGTCAGCGCGGCGCCGAGCGTGGCCACGACCTCGTAGTGGCGCGCGTCGTGCAGGCGGTAGGCGAGAAAATAAGGAGGTCCGAAGGAGTCCTCGTGCAGGCGCGCGAGGCTGCGCGACATCTCGGCCTCGAGCGCGCCGAAGACGTCGGCGGCCGGCGCCGGAGCCGAGCCCCAGCTCTCGGCGCGGGCGAAGGGCGCCGCCAGCGCGAGGGCCAAGGCCAGCGCGGTCCTAACCCTTGCTGGGAGCGACCTCATAGCCGGTGTACGGCGGATCGCCGGGGCCCGGCTTCTGCGCCGGGGCCGGCGCGGTCCGCAGGCGGCCCTCCTGCTGGGCGAGGCGGTAGACGATCTGCAGGTTCTTCCCCGCGCGCTCCAGCGACGGGTCGAAGCCGAGCGAGCGCTTGTAGTCCTTCTCGGCCTCCTCGAGATGGCCCGGAGCCTTGGGCGCGGCCTGATGGGCCATGAAATGCGCGTCCGCGAGGAGCGCGTACGTCTCCGCGGCCTCGCGCGCCTCCGCCATGTCCGCGTGGCGGTGCACCCAGACCGTCTTCCCGGAGGCGTCCGTCTCCTGGACGTAGGGCTGATAGGCCAGGACCGTCTTGCGCAGGCGGTCGTGGGACAGGAGGCCGGGGTCGACCGCGCAGGGCTCGGCGCGGATCAGCTCCTCGTAGGTGCGGATCGCCTCGTCGAACTGCCGGCGCAGGAGATAGATCTGCGCGATCTGATAGTAGTTCGGCGCGAAGACCGGGTCGATGCGCTCGTAGAGGCGGTAGCGGTTCATCGCGAGGTCGAGGTAGTGCTCGACCTCCTCCTTGGGCTTGTGGTTCTGTATGGCCCAGTTCGCGCGCCGCAGGTGCAGGTTGCCGACCTGATGGTGCGTCTGGACGTAGTTCGGCGAGAGGCGCCGCACCTCGTTGTACCAGTAGAGCGCGCGGTCGTAGTCGTCCATCGGCTCGTAGCACAGCCGCGTCGACGGGCCTTCGCCCGCGGGGCACGGCGTCGCGGGATCGCCCCAGTTCGGCATGGAGACCTTGACCATGTTGAAGCGGTCCTCGAAGACGTTGCCGAGGAAGTACTTCGACATCACGAAGTCCGGGTTGAGCCGGTTGACGGTGCGGTACTCCGAGATCGCGACCTCCCAGTTCCGCTCCTTCGAGAAGAAGATCGCGAGGTTGTGGTGGATGTCGCCCTGGAAGTAGCCCCAGAACAGGAGCAGGGGCTTGAGCATCGCGATCACGAGGAGGGGCACGATCGGGTTCTCGGACAGGAAGCACAGGCGCAGCATCGCGTAGCCGAGGCCGAGCGAGCAGCCCCAGAACACGCCGCTCGCGAGCCACCACTGCAGCAGCTCTCCGCCGGGCGCGGCCATCGCGCGGTCGAGGGAGCCCATGAGCACGGAGAACTCGCCGAACATCCCGCCGAGCCAGGCCCCCGGCGGCAGGGCGGCGTGGTTGCGGTAGAAGGCGACGTAGAGGAGCGCGCCCGCCGCGAAGAGGCGCGCCGGCCAGATCAGGAAGTCGAAGAGCGTGTCCCACGCGGACGGCCCCGCGCCCGGCTCCACGGCCGCGGGCGTCCGGTCGTGCAGCTCGTAGAGCGCGTGCCCGCGCGCGACGTTGACGATGAGCCCCGAGAGCAGGCCCAGATAGACCCCCGACGAGACGAAGCGCAGGCTCACGTCGAAGAAATTGTGGCCGAGCATGCCGCAGAGCGCGACGAGCAGGCCCGCGAGGTCGAACGCGCGCGGCGGAGGCCGGCCGTCCTTGAGCGCCAGCGACGTCGTCAGCTGGCCCAACGAGCGGAAGCCGACCGTGAGCGTGCTGAGGATCAGCCACAGGAAGATCCCGAAGCCGAGGATGCCGTGATCGAGGAACTCCTCGAGGTACTCGTCCTCGGCGTGGTCGGTCTCGGTGTTGTGCTTGCCCTCGATGTGGAAGATCGGCGGCCGCCGGAACGCCGGGTACAGCGGCGGGAACGCGCCCACGCCGGAGCCGATCCACGGGCTCGTGCGGATCATCTCCCACGTCGCCTCCCACGTGAACAGGCGGAAGTTGATCGAGACGAAGCGCGTCTCCAGGTCGTACGCCGTGTAGCCGATCAGGCTCAGCGCGGCGAGCGCCGCGCCCGCGAGGATGTAGGCGCGCAAAGGCCGGCACTGCTCCTTGAAATACGTGAGCGCGAGCACGCCGAACAGCACGCAGACGAACGCGAAGCCCACCCACGCGCCCTTCGTCCCCGTCGCGAAGAGGTTGAGCAGGAGCAGGGCCATCAGCGGCAGGAGGCTCCAGCGCATGGTCTTCAGGAACTGCATGAGCAGGATCGGGAAGATGATGACGAGGAAGTCCGCGTAGAAGTTCGGGTTCCCGTACGTCGAGAAGACGCGCGGGCCGAACGCGCCGCGCCAGATGAAGGGGTCGATGCCCTTGCCCACGCCGGCCGGGAAGCCGGCGTGCGTGTCGATGAACTGGACCGTGCCGTAGGCGATCGCGACCCAGGCCGCGCGGATCAGCCAGCCGAACAGCCCCTCGACCGCGTCGCGGTCGAACTCGTAGATCGCGATCAGCGCCACGATCATGTAGAACATGTGGCGCAGGAAGAAGTCGATGCTCGCCATCCGGTACGGCGCGTGCAGGAAGGAGAACACGCCGACGGCGAGATACGCGAGGAACGGCGCCAGGCAGACCAGGTCCTGCTTGTTCAGCGCGTGGCGGCCGGCCAGCGACAGGCGGCACAGCCACAGCGTCAGCAGGCCGAGCCCGCCCATCTGCATCATCGTGATCTTCACCTGCGCCGAATCGTACGTGCGCAGGAAGAACAGCGACGAGATCAGGAAATAGAGGACGGGCAGCCAGAGCGTGATCGCCTTGTGGGCGAACGCCTCGGCGCTCGGACGCGCGATCGCGTCCGGCCGCCTGTTCTTGTCGGCCATGAAGCCGGATTTTACTTAATTAATCTCGCGGCGGGGTCGGCGCTCCGCCCGGTCGAAGCGGACCTTAACTCGATGAGGAGCGACCAACTCGGTAGTATCGTTGCGCCTGTAAGTCGCGCCGCGGCGGTTTCGGTAGAGGGGTATGTCGCTCGGAGATGTTTCATATGCGCAAGCGTCGCGTCGACCTTCGCCGCTCGTGTGGCAGCGTCCCCAGCACGCCTACGTCTTCATTGACAAATCCGTCTCGGCCTGCAATATATCGCCATATGCGCACGCCTCGCGTATTGGTCGTGGATGATGAGCCGGAATTCTGCCGCCTCGCCTCCCGCCACTTGGCCCACACGGGCTTCGACTGCCACACGTTCACCTGCGGTGCTGAAGGGCTGAAATTTGCGGCCGCGCAGAGCCCGGAGGCAATATTGCTGGATATCTTCATGCCTGGGCTCAATGGTTTCACGATCCTGAAAGCTCTGCGGATGGACCAGCGCACATCCGCGATCCCCGTCATCTTAGTGACGGGGGACCTTGCGAGCGCCCATATAATGGAGTCCGCGTCTGAGAACATGAACGTGTCTGCTTTCGTGCGCAAGCCGGTCGACTGGACCGCCATGGCCGCGCTGATTCGTCGCGCGATCAGAGCCGTGAGCGGCTCCATCGATCCCGACGTGATCGTCCGCGAGCCTCTCCGCGTCGACGTCAAGCTCCGCCGCGCCTTCGTGAAGGACGTCGACCTCGACCTCGGGCGAAGGCGCTTCGACATCCTCCTCGTATTAGCGCAGCGTCGAGGCGGCGCCACGGCACTCCAATTAGCGGCAGCGTTTCAGGGCGCCACCAACCGGAAAGCCATTCATACGATCGTCCAGACCGCCGGCCGACTGCGAGAAGATCTGCGCCACGCTTGCGGCCGGGAGATGATCGTAAACATCCCCGGCGGCTACAAGCTCCTGTAGACGGCCCGGGGCGGCTCTATCGGACGGAGTCGGCCCAGGTCCGGTAAATATCCGCCGCAGGGGTTGCGGTGTCGATCTCATCGAGGGCCCGCGCTATTCGAGGGTCGCCGGGGGCCCATTGTTGCCCGTCCCGCAATGCCTGAAAGGCCCCCGCGCGATCGCCGCGCTGGAGGCGTATCTGCGCCAAGCCGAGCCAGGCTGAAGGCGTGTACGGGCGGATATGAAGCGCGTCGTCGAATACCTTTTCCGCCTGTTCCGAATGACCCTGCCGCAACTCGAGCCAACCGAGACAGACTCGCGGCGGGATGAGGCTCGGATTCATGTCGATGGCGCGCTGGAACTCCACGGCTGCCTCCGTCTCTCGATTCAAGGCATCGTACGCCTTGGCGAGATTGTGATGCGCTTGGGGATACTCGTCGTCCAAGGCGATCGCCATGCGCAGTTGTTCGATGCCATCCTGCCAGCGTTCTTCGCGCAAAAAAGCCGCCGCAAGATTGTTGTGAATTTTCGCACTCCTCGGTTCGTAGCGCAGGATGTACGAGTTCAAGGTGTACGAATCCCGCCACACGGCGTTAAGCCCGCGAGTGACCGCGGCGCAGGCGCAGGCGAGCGCAAGCCCGGCAGCGATCGCGATCGTTCGTGGGCGTCCGCTTTTCGGGACCAATTGCGAGAAGACGAGGGCCAGTCCCAGGCCCGGAAAGATGAACCAATGATCGTAAAACAACGCATTGATGACGATGAACAGGTTCGACGTCGGCAGCGTCGCGATCACGAACCAGAGAAGCCCGGCCGTGACCGCCGGGTAGCGGCGCCGCGACCAGGCGGCGGCGGCAAGCCAGAGCGCAAGCCCGACGAGGGACTTCCAAACCGATCCGGCGAGCGACTGATACACAACCCAGGAACGCTCGTGGTGCAGGTCCGTCGGCCACAGCCACAATCGGAGGCCCATCGGGAGGGTGGGAAGATATGTGAAGAGGCGGTACAGAGGGTGGGACGCAAACTCTGCCATCGCGCCGTGAGCCGCGGTAGGCGGCGAGTCGAACCGGAAAAGGAGCAGGTGGAACGCGGTGTAGGCAGCGGAAAGAATCCAAAACGGCGCCTGATCGCGCCACTTTGCGGGCCGTCCGGCGGCTTCGCCTTGAAGCCACAACAGCACCGGAAACATGACGGCGTTCTCCTTGGACAGAATCGCCAGGAGAGCGCACGCGAGGGCGGTTTTCGGTCTAGACGCGAACAGCCTCAGTCCTGCGCAGGCGAAGAGGATCGCCATAGTATCGCCGCGGCCGGAAATGTTAGCCACGATTTCCGTCTGCATCGGATGAAGCGAGAAGAGCAAGGCGGCGAGCGCCGCACCCGGGAGCGGCGCGAGGTCAACCAGCCAGTAGAAGACCGACACCGTCGCGGCCGCGTGCAGCAGGACGCTCGTCAAGTGATAGCCCCACGGGTCGAGTCCCCAGAGCCGAAGGTCGAGAAAGTAGGTCAAGGGCAGCAGAGGCCGATAGAGGCCGCCCGAAATGCCGGCGCCTGCCGTGATGGTTTCAGAAAACAGCTTCGGAATCCCCGACCAGGACGCCAAACGCACATTATCCAGGATGTTCGCGGCATCGTCCCAAACGAATGTCGCGGCCATGCAATTGGAGAACACCGCGACGACGATCGCGGCGAGCGCGAGCGCCGCGACCTCACGGTCCGTGATGACGACGCGGATTCCGGTGGTCTTCATTTTCCGACGATGACCTCGTCCAGCACCAATGTAGCAAAGCGGGACAGGGGACCATCAGTTATAGATGGAAGACCTCGCAAGGCGTATTGAATCTCCCACCAGAAGCGTTGGTCGCATAAGAGACCATCGGCGCTTCACGTCGTCAGCAGCAAAATCCAACCTGTGACTTCTGTGACCTGACCCGTTGACATTACGCATTCTCGGGGCTACCGTTTCGACTAATGCGACATCCAATCTCGAAGCCAGTTCAAAATCTAACGAGGGAGAGCATACGTTCATATAGCCGCAGAAGGCCGTTCATGAGTCTCCACCGTTTGAAGTTATGGCCACTGGCTTCGTTGGCAATAATACTGTACGCGCACTCCGCGCAGGCCGCCGAATCAGACGATGCGATACGCAAGAGCCTGAGCACGTTGGAGCGTGTAGCTAACCACATCTATACCCAGCAAGACGCTCTCGATCAAGCGAACGCAAGATATGCGCTGGATCAGCATCCGCTACAAGCCGTTCCCGCTCTCATGGAAATAGTCGCGGACAAGAACCGCAATTGGGGATTTCGAGACTCGTGTCTGCTCATATTGGATCAAGAGAAATACTCCCGCCATCTTCTACCGGACAATTTTCAACAGATTTCGAGCATAGCTGTTGATCAGAAAGAAGATCCCCAATTGCGGATCGATGCAAGCGACATGATACTCCGCGACTACAAGAATGCGCCACTATCGATTCGTCAGGCTATAAAGCAGGCGGCCTTTGATATGAGTAAGGCTAAATGGGGCGCCGGCTTAGTTTATCAACGGGTACTCGCGCACTACGCTGGAGACCCGGATGTCGAGAACTTCCTCCTCGACAGACTTGATACCGATGCGAATAAGAATTCTGCGATTTTGGCATTAGGCAAAATAAGAAGTCAGCGTGCCCTTGAAAAGATTGTAAGCCTTCTAGACTCCGAACAGGCAGGAAAAAGTTTCGTTAAGGTTCGCGCCTACCTTGCCATTGGCGACATCGGAGGAGACAAAGCGTTCGACTACCTCGTGCACTACCGCAAAAAGGAAAAATCTAGCTTAGATCAAGACAGCATCCTCACCGCGATAGGACGCACCAAGACAACACGCGGTCGCGATTTTCTATTAGACCGCCTTCAAAATAATCCTGGCACGGCAGATCTTGTGATTCTCTCAGCGATTAAATTCTCGGGCGATGCCTCCGCGATTCCGACACTTCAACAAGAGCTACAAAAGCCCCGGAGCGCCGAAAGCAAACGTGCCCTGCAAAACACCATCTCGGCGTTGCAGATGGGAGACGATTCGACGCCCTGGTGAAATGGATCATCGATTCCGCAGTGTCTTCTTCGTCGGAGTACTACTCGGAACAGCGAGGGGCTATCCTGTTCGGGCGCAAACCACACTGCCTAATACTGAAGAAGGCGACGTCATTATCAGGCCGTTGGATGGCTTCAATTTGCCAATAGGCCCCATCATTCTCGGGCATGTGGGGATTTTCGAGAGATGGCAGGGGGGCAATGCTGCAGACCCGACTGATTACCTGATTGTCGATGCACAGTGCCAGGCAGGAGTTTTGAACACGGCGATTTGCCTTGCAGAAACCCTCAATGGCGGGGTTGTCACGAATTCAGCCGTCACCGAACGGACCTTCGCCGATTTCTCGAGTTATAACACCGAACTTGCTATTCCCACTACCGTGGGCTATGGAGGCGGCTATACATTGTCCCCCAGCGCAGGCGGCGACTATGCAGGTGCTCGGCTCCAGCAGCACCGATGCTCAAGGTCGGATCGACATCGCCGCGACAACGACGCTTGCGCTGTCCGCGGTCGATCCGCTCTCGAATGGCGTGGCCTCGGGCGTGGGACGGACCGCCTACGTGATCGACGCCTCTTCCTCCATAACGCCCTATACTAGCCCTTTCAACCTGACGGTCGGCACCCACACGGTGAATTATCTCTCGGTCGACAACGTCGGTAATCGGGAAACCTTGCATACCTCTTCGTTCTCCGTGACATCGGGCGTCGTCTCGCCGTACGCGCTCAACCCCAGCACCGGTCCCATCGGCATCCCGTTCGCGATCACAGGTCCCGGCGGCTTCGGCTCCTACGCGGGAGCGAATACGCAGGTCTTCATCGGGACGACGACAGCGCCCTTGTCCGTTTGGAACGACACCAACATACAAGGCACGATTCCCGGCTTGGCCCTAGGCTCCTACGCGGTGACGATCTCGACTCCCGGCTCCGGCGGCCCGGTCTTCACCGCCAACTTCACCGTGACCGCGCTCTCCTCGGCGACGCTGACGACGGCGAGCGGCCCCATCGGCTCGCCGTTCGCGTTCACGGGCTCCGGCTTCGGCCCGTACGCGGGCGCGCTCACGCGCGTGCTCGTCGCCGGAACCACCGCACCTCTCTCCGTCTGGAACGACAACAACATCGCGGGCAATATCCCGTTCGTCTCGAGCGGCACTCAACCCCTCGTGATCCAGCGCGCCACTTCCGACGGCGGTCTTGAGTCCAGAGCCAATTTCCCTACCGGGCCGTGGCCGTTTCTCGACGGAGAATCCGTCGGCGGCGTTTTCGGTGAGGCCCGCGTTTACGGGCCGAAATTGGCAAGTGAGCGCCTGCATGGAATACAGGCGCGAGCGATTCCTCGACGGAGAGAGCCCCTGCATGCGACCTTTCCCCCGAGAGTCGGGCCAGTTGAAAGTTGAGTCCGAAGTGGTAAAACACCCAACGGAGGACTCAAAAAATGGCGAAGCGGAAGACGGAAGAGCAGATCATCGCGGTGCTGAAGGAATCGGAAGCCGGGGTAAAGACGTCGGATCTCTGCCGCAATCACGGGATCAGCGAGAACACGTTCTACAAGTGGAAGGACAAGTTCGGCGGCATGACCATCAGCGAGGCCCGGCGCTTGCGAAGTCTTGAACAGGAAAACAGCCGCCTGAAGCAGATCGTGGCCGACCAGGCGCTGGATATTCGAGCGCTCAAGGAAATAAACTCAAAAAACTGGTAGAGCCCAAGACGAAATGTGCAGCAGCCATGCATGTTGTCGTCAGCCTTGGGCTCAGCGAGCGCCGAGCTTGCCTGCTGGTCGGTCTCTGGCGTTCGACCTTCGATTA
>Ga0209415_10002812_pt1 | contig 32570 bp, 26 predicted proteins | sample PeaSoiSIISIP2007_FD_187696 | JGI IMG/M metagenome (GOLD analysis project Ga0209415, IMG submission 187696) | Peat soil microbial communities from Weissenstadt, Germany - SII-SIP-2007 (SPAdes) (version 2) | ecosystem: Environmental > Terrestrial > Soil > Wetlands > Peat | place: Germany... | reverse complement strand
CCCTCGTAGCCGCCGTTGATGAGGTTCTTCATCACCGAGTTGCCGATCTTGCCGTCCTCGTTGGACGCCCCGATGACCGCCACGGCCTCGGGCCTCATGATGCGGTTCATCTGGCGGACGATCAGCTCCTGCGGCGGCCGGTAGCGCGCGGGCGGCGGCGCGAAGTCGACCACGATGCGCACGTCGGCGGCGATCGCGCCCGATTTCGAGGCAAAAACGGGATTGAGGTCCATCTCTGCGATCTCGGGAAAGTCCGAGACGAGCTGCGAGACATTCTGGATCAGGCCGGCGAGCGCCTCGCGGTTCACCGGGTCGGCGCCGCGAACGCCCTTGAGAATCTCGGCGGCGGCGATCCCGTCGAGCATCGACAGGGCATCGTCCCTCGATGCCGGCGCCAGGCGAAACGTGATGTCCTTGAGCACTTCTACCAGGACTCCGCCCAGGCCAAAGGCCACCAGCTTGCCGAAGGACGGATCGGTGACCGCGCCAACGAGGACTTCCTGCCCGCTGCCCACCATCTGCTGGACCTGCACCCCGAGAATATTGGCCTTGGGGTTGTACGCGCAGGCATTGGCAACAATCCTCGCAAATCCCTTGCGCACCTCGTCGGCGTCCGGCACTCCCACCCGCACGCCGCCGGCCTCGGTCTTGTGCAAGATCTCGGGGGAAACGATCTTGAGCACGACGGGAAAGCCTATCGCCGCAGCCATCTTTGCCGCCTCGTCGGGCGAGCTTGCCACGCCCTCCCGGGGCACCGCGATCTCATAGGCATCGCACACGAGCTTTCCCTCGGGCGCGGTAAGCGATGTTCGGTGATCCGCCTTGACCGTATCCAGTACCCGGCGCACTGCGGCCTTGTCCTTGCTCATATCCCCGTCTCCCGTAGCCTGCAAACGCGCGATCAGCGGCTCCAAGCTTGGCGTGGATCGCGCGGCCGCTCCATGACTGCAGTCAATTTTCTTCCGTCAGTACCGAGCCGGCCGCTCGGCCAGCAGCGGCTCCAGCCGGCTTGCGTGGACACGGCCCTACTGCGCGGCCTTGGCGACAGCGCGGGCGCTACGCTCCTCATCCATGGTCTTGGCAAGGAGCTTGGTGAGCGCGTAGACCGCGTCGATATGCGGCGTCGGCGTTTCGGTGAGCCTTCCGAGCTCGACCACCGAGCCCACCAGGGCGTCGACCTCGGGGCTGCGGCCGGCCTCGACGTCCTGCAGCATCGAGGTTTTGTGCCGGCCGACCCGCTCGGCCCCGGCGATGCGCTTCTCCAGCGACAGGCGAAACGTGATCCCGAGGCGGTTGGCGATGGTCTGCGCTTCGGTCATCATCGCCGCCGCCAGATCCCGGGACAGGGGGAACTGACAGATATCGATCAGGGTGGAGCGCGACAGCGCGCTGATCGGATTGAAGGTCAGATTGCCCCAGAGCTTGAGCCAGATCTCGGCGCGGATGTTGTCGAGCACCGGGGCCTTGAACCCGGCGCGAATGAAGCACTCGGAGATACGTGCCACCCGCGCGCTGGTCGAACCATCGGGCTCGCCGACCGGGAAGCGGTCTCCCTCGACATGCTGAATGACGCCGGGGGCAACCAGCTCGGCCGCCGGGTACACCACGCAGCCGATCACGCGCCTGGAGGGAATCATGGTCGCGATACGGCCGTGCGGGTCGACGCTGTGCACGACCCGGCCGTCGAGGTCGCCGCCATGCTTGTAGAAGTACCAGTAGGGGATGCCGTTTTGCATCGGCACCACCACCGTGTCCGGGCCAAAGAGCTTGGGAACCTCCTCCACCACGTTGATCACCTGGTGCGCCTTCAATGCCAGGATCACCAGCTCCTGCGGACCGGCCTCGGCGTAGTCGTTGGTGGCCTTTACCTGGCCGGCAACTCGCTCGGTGCCATCTTGCCCGATGAGCTTGATGCCGCGTGCGCGAATCGCCTCGAGGTTGGCGCCGCGCACCAGGAAGGTGACGTCCTCGCCGGCCAACGCCAGCTTGACACCGATGTAGCCGCCGATCGCCCCGGCGCCGATGATGGCGATTTTCATGTACTGACCCCTCCCCGTGAGCTATCGGCGGCAGCCGGAGCCTGCGGACGAGCGGATCTCCCCCGCGCGTCGCACAGCGCAACAGGGCTGGCGGGTGCAGCGCCCCGTCAGCCCCGGACTTCCCGCCGAGCCCGGACCGCGCGTCCGGCTTCAGAACTTGTAGTTCACCCCTATCGAGACGCCGACAGGCTTGCACCCGCCCCAGGTCGTCGGGCCGGCGCTGCTGTAGTCGACGTTGATGTAGTTGGTGCCGTCGTGGCAGTCGGTCGTGACGCCGCGGCCGCCGGCGCCCAGGTCATAGTGGGCGTTGCCGTGATTGATCGTCTCGGCGGCGTCGACGTACCAGTACAGCTGCTTGTCGATCCTGCGCTTGTAGGCCACGGTGAACATGTCGGCCGTGTCGTTCGTGCGGGCCGGGTCGAAGTTGTGCTGCCCTCCCGGGTCCCCCGGCGTCGTGCTGGCATGCGCCCAGCCGACACTCACGTTGTCCACCGCAGTGAGGTTCTGGGTCGCGGCGAGCCAGCTTCCATTGCGCTGGCGCTCGTTCTGGAACTGCAACGAGGACGGTACGTTGCGCGTCATGCGCTCGAAGATGCCGCTGACGGTCAAGCCCATGTCGAAGATGTACTGCACGCCGATCTTCATCGCCTGCTCGTCGGCGATGTCGTTGAGGTACGGTGCCGTGCCGCCGTCGTAGGCGAACTGCGCGCCGGCCGGGCCGCATATGAAATTGCCAAGGCCGGCACATCCTACGGGTGGGGACGCGCCGGCGCCGCCGGCGACGTTCGTCAGGTAGTTCGGATCCAGCAAGCCCGGATTGCCGAACGTCGCCGCGCCGAACAAATTGCCGTAGTTCGGGTTGTTCGACCCGATACCGTCGCTGTTGCGGTTGACGCTCTTGTGGATCTCCCAGGCCGCGGTCGCGTAGAAGTGCTCGGTCTCGAACTTCACGTCGACGCTAAAGGCATTGCCAAAGCCGCCGTCGTCGCAGTTCATGGGCAGGTTGCCGCTGCCCGGCACGTTACCTCCGCTGCAGTCTGCGGCGCCGGCCGACTGGACGACGTTGTCCGTGGTGCGGTTTTGTCCCGGCGAGGCCAGCACGTCAAAACTGAACCCGTGCATCCGCGGCGACTCGTACCAGATGGCATGCTCCAGGCGGGTGCCGAACTCGACTCGGTTGTCGCCCCCGGTGTTGCCCATCACGACCGCGTAGTCGCCGAGCATGCCGGAGAAGGGGTTCATGCGGTCGGTCGACTTCTTGTACGGCGCATAGGTCACGCCGGCCTTCACCGCGCCCCAGCTCTTGCCCGCAAAGCCGACGTAGCTGTCGCCCGAGCCGATCGTGCCGCCAACGCTGTTGGTCTGCGCGGTGTAGTTGGTTTTCAGGCCCGACGCGGAGCTGACCGCGAAAGAGGCCTCGAGCTGGTAGACGAACAGGGTTTCGGAATCCTTGATCGCGTGATCGCCGCGATAGCCGAGCACCGACTTGTTGCTCGAGATGGCCGGCATCCAGCCCACCGCGCCGACGGGCCCGGCCCCACCATTCTTCGGGTTGGTGTAGTCGAGGCCCGTGCCGGCCGCATTCAGGTGGTAGGCCACGAAACCGCTCATACCCTTGGTTGTATCCTCGGCCGAGACGTCGAGCGTGCCATAGAACCCGTTGAGTATCTTCTCCAGCCTCGCTTCCAAGGAATTGGGGTCCGTCTTGGCATCGTCCGCGAGGCAAAAGCTCGAATAGCCGCAGGCGGCAAGCGCCACGGCAAGGGCCACGGTGCGCGATCTGTGCATCTTCCTGTGCATCATGTTTCCTTCTCCTTGGGTGTTGTCTTTCTAATGTCCGGCAAGCGTCAACAAATGCCTGCGCCGGTGCTGCACAAAATTGTAGTTTGCGGCGCGACGCCAGAGAATGCGCCAAGCACCCCAATTCCGCGCCAATTCCGCGCATTTACAACTTCACGCGCCGTCGCGACGAATCGCTCCCGCGCGGCCACTGCGGCGCCACGGGACCAGTTCAGAATATCTTTTTCGTCCGGATCTGCGTCGTTGATCGCGGTCAAGATTCGCGGAAAGCACAACGCGTTCGACGCAGGCCGGTGCGCCCGAGCTCAGGGTCGGGGGTGCTCTTGCTTTTGTGGATCCTTGCTGAACGCCCCGCCCTCCTGGAGCCTGGCGACCTGGGCGTTGCTGTAGCCCAGGACGCTGCGCAGGACCTCCTCGGTGTGCTCCCCCAGCAGCGGCGAGCGCTCGATCGGCACCGACGAGTCCGACAACTTGATCGGCATCCCGACGTTGAACCACTTGCCGCGCTCGGGGTGATCGAGCTCTATGAACATCTCGCGCAGCCTGATGTGCTCGTCGTTGGCCAGATCGTTGGTGCTCATGATGGGGCCGCAGGGAACGTCGATCTCGTTCAAGATCCCCATCATCTCCCACTTGGTGTAGCCGGCCGCAAATTCGTTGAGGATGCGCCACATGTCCTTCTGATTCTTGCGGCGGTTCTGGATCATGGCAAAGCGCTCGTCGGCCGCGAGCACCTCGCCGCCGACGCGGCGGGCCAGCGCCGACCAGACCGCCTCCTGGACCACGACGTAGATGTAGTCGTTGGGTCCTCCCGGCTTGCACTTGACGGTGTTGCCGAGTTGGCCCCCGCCCGAATCGTTGCCCGAGCGCGGCGTGTCCCTCATGCCCTCGGTCGGAACCGAGAATTCGCTCAGCGTGCCCCGCGTGAGTCGCTGATGATCGCGGAACTTCACCCGGCACAGGTTCATCACCCCGTCCATCATCGCCACCTCGACGTACTGGCCCTGGCCGGTGCGGTGCCTTTGCTGCAACGCCGCCAGGATGCCGATCGCCAGGTGCAGGCCGGTTCCGGAGTCGCCGATCTGCGCGCCGCTGACGAGCGGCGGACCATCCATGAACCCGGTCGTGCTCATGGCGCCGCCCATCGCCTGCGCAACATTCTCATAGGCCTTGAAGTCGGCGTAGGGGCCGCTGCTGCCGAAACCCTTGATCGACGCCATGACCACCGCCGGGTTGATCTGGTGGATGGTCTCCCAGGAAAAACCCAGGCGATCCAGCACGCCAGGGCCGAAGTTCTCCATCACAACGTCGCACTTCGTCAGCAGGGCGACGAACACCTCCTTGCCCGCCGCGTTCTTCATGTTCACGGTGATCGAGCGCTTGTTGCAGTTGAGCATCGTGAAGTACAGGCTATCGGCGTTGGGCACGTCGCGCAGCTGGCTGCGCGTCACGTCCCCAGTCGGCGGCTCGAACTTGATCACGTCGGCGCCCAGCCACGCGAGCAACTGCGAGGCAGTAGGCCCCGCCTGCACGTGCGTCATGTCGAGTATCCGGATCCCGGAAAGCGCCTTGTCCATCGTGTACTGTCTCCTGTGGCCTGTCGACCGCGGCGGCCGATGGCGCCGCAGACTCCTCTGCGCTGATTAGCAGATTTTCCCGGCTTCGACAACCAGTGTTGCCAATATCGCCTACTTATACATCGTCTGGTTGGTGGTCCCGCTCGAATAGACGTCGCGGTTGATCACCACGTCGACCAGCGCCGGCCGGCCCGACTCGCGCGCACGCTCCAGCGCCGGGCGGATGTCCTCCGGCCGCATCACTCGAATGCCCACCCCGCCCATGGCGTCGGCGAACCTGTCGAAGCGCACGTCCTGCAGGATGTTACCCACGTCGCCCCGCCCAGGGTATTTGCGCTCCTGTCCATAGCGGATCTGGTTCCACGAGGAGTTGTTGCCGATGACGCCGACGAAGGCAAGCTTGTTGCGCACCATGGTCTCAAAATCAAAGCCGGTGAGTCCAAAGGAGCCGTCGCCGAAGAGCACCACGACATCGCGCTGCGGTTGAGCGAGCCGGGAGGCGAGCGCGAAACCCGTGCCCACGCCCAGCGTCCCCAGGGGGCCGGGATCCATCCAGCCACCGGGCCGATGCGGTTTCACGATAGAACCCGAGAAGGTCACGATATCGCCGCCGTCGCCGATGTATACCGTGTCATCGAGCAAGAACTCATTGATTTCGTGACACAGCCGCACCGGGTGGATCGGCGTCTCGTTGGCGCTGATGATCTTCTGATTCTTGTCGCGGGTGCGGCCTTCTTCCTCGCGCAGCAGCTGCAGGAAGGGGTCGTGGCGGCGGGCAAGGTCTCCCTTGGATGCCTCGCACATGGCATCGAGTATCGAGCGAATATTGCCGACCAGCCCAAAATCGAAATCGCGGTTGTAGCCGACATTGCGGTAATCCATGTCCAGGATCACGATCTTGGCCCGTTCGCTCAAGCGCCGGCCGTATCCCATCCGAAAGTCCAGCGGCGTGCCGACGAGGAAGATCAGGTCGGCCTGCTCAAACGCGGTCTTACGGGAGGGCATGAAGTTGTAGGGGTGCTCGCGCGGCAGCGTGCCACGCGCCGCGCCATTGACGTAGACGGGGATGTTGAACTGCCGGGCAAAGCGGTCCACCGCGTCGTGTGCGCGACAAGTCCTGGTCTGCGTGCCAAACAGCACGACCGGGCGCTCGGCCTGGGTAATGACGTCGGCTACCTGCGCGACCAGATTCCGATCGCCGATGAACTCGGGCACGGGACTGCCGTCGGCACCGCGCACGCGGAAGTTCTTCGGGATGCGCACCTTGGCCGCATCGACCCGGCCGTCAAGGACATCGTGCGGGATCTCCAGGTATCCCGGTCCCGGCGCCCCGTTCCACATCTCGCGCAGGGCGTGACCGATCATCTCGGCGCAACGCTCCGTTGTCATGACCGACGAGGCGAACTTGCTGATCGGGGTCATCATCGGCACATGCGGCAAGTCCTGCAGGGCACCCATACGGTACTGCTTGAGCGGCCCGCCGCCGCCCAGCAGCAGCATCGGACTCTCGGCGCGGAAGGCATTCGCGACGCCGGTAACCGCGTCGGTCGTGCCCGGTCCCGCCGTGACTACGGCGCAGCCGATGCCGTTGATGCGCGCCGTCGCGTCGGCCGCATGGGCGGCTACCTGCTCGTGGCGCACGTCGACGATCTTGATGCCCTCGTCCAGTGCGCCGTTATAGATGTCGATGATATGTCCGCCGGAGATGGTGAACAGATGCTTCACCCCCTCCTGCTTGAGCATTTTCGCAACAATCTGCCCGCCGGTGATGGTTCCAGGCGCCGCCGCGCCCGGTGCCGGGCCTGCCTTTTCTACCGCTACCGTGTCCATGACATTCTCCAGAGGAATTTCCTCCACGCGGCAAGTAGCTTCCGGCAAAGATCGCGTGGTTCCGTGATGGCCCGTGATCCAAGGTTCGAAGCGTCGCCACGCAAGATCGTGATTTCCTATGATCTACTCGACGATCCGGTTCGATCGTTCGGCATCGCAGCACGATAGTGAGCGACGCTCGGCGTATCATTGATCGGTGTCAATTTTTTCCTGTCGCATGGCACGGTAGTTCGGATTTCCCGTCTGGATCGAGGTCGAGCATGAGTCGTATCGCCAATCACCCGCAGCGCGAGGAGCTTCGCGCGGAACTGGCCCGCAACGTCGTTCTGGCAGAACTCAGCCCGGATGCAACGCTCGAACTCGAACCCCACCTGATGATCGTCGATTGCCGCAAAGGCGACCACCTGCTGCTGCAAGGGACGCAGGAGATGGAGCAGTACTTCATTCTGGAGGGAGTGATGAAGCGGGTAGTGACCAACCCCGCCGGCAAAGAGATGATCCTGCGCTTTACGCGCGAGGGCGACATGGAGACCAGCTACGCGGCCTGGCGACTGCATACCCCGGCACCCTACAGCATCAGCGCCGTCACCAAAGCGCGGGTTGCCAAGCTGCCGCTGCCGCAGTGGGTGGCGTTCCTGGAGCGATACCCGCCGATCAAGTCGATCTTCGAGTACGAGGTCATGCGGCACATGAGCGACATCATGGCGCACATCATCACCTTGCACCTGCTCGACGCGCCAGGTCGGGTACGCCGCTTTCAGCGCAAACTGCCCGAGTTCTCGGACATCCTGCCAAAGAAGGAGCTGGCCTCGTATCTCAATCTTTGCGCCGAAACCCTCAGTCGACTGAGCCATCGCGGCAAGATTCAACTCCCGTAGCCGAACGCCACCTGGCCGACCAGGGTCACAGCCATTGCCCAAAGCACGACGCGAACGAGTCGCGCAAAGGTCTGCGCCGGGATGCGCCGCTGCAGCCCGAAGCCGACCACCAGCGCCAGCACCGAAATCAGGCTCAGTGGCAGACTCAGCATCAGCATCGCCGGTCCGAGCTGACCCGAGGAAACCAGGGCGACAGCCTGCGCCGAGCGGCCCACGAGAAACGACAGGTTCAGCGCCTGGGTCATCACGACCGGCGCCAATTCGAGCGAGGAAAAGTAGATCAGCAGCGGTGGAACCGTGACATTGACCGTCCCGGCGAAAAATCCGCCCAGGGATCCGAACACCAGTGGCGAGAGGCGCGGGAACTGCTGCAGGCGGCTCCAGTTGATCCCGCGCAGTCGGGTGAGCAACAGGTGCGCGACGATCAAGGCGGCCAGCATCAGCTTCAGCACCCGCAGATCGGCGAAGGATAGAACCCAGCTACCGGCGATCGTCCCCAGGAGCACGTAGGCAGCGACCGGCCAATACCGGCGCAGCGTCGCGGCCCAGTTCGGGCCGCGGACGATGCTGATCACGTTGAGGACGAGGTTCGGCAGCAGAGTTGTCAGGACCGCTGTGCGCACATCCGTGACCAGCGCCACAAGCGGCGTGGACAGCAAAGGAAATCCGAAGCCGATTGCGCCGTGGGCCACGGCCGCGAAGATCGCGGCGGCGACAATCGCCAACCACGTCCACGCCGGCCATTGTCCCAGGGCGTCGATGAGCACGCAGCGAGCTTACCTCACGCCCTGCTCTCGGCCGCGACCGACGCGTTGACGCGCTCGATGAGGGCGGTGCGCACCGGTCGTATGACGAACCAGGCCAGCAGCGCTGCCACCGCGTTCAGAGCGCAGGCGACCAGGAAAACGGCATGCCAATTTCCGGTGGCGGCGGTCAACATGCTCGACAACGGCACCAGCAGCGACGCCGTTCCCTTAGCGGTGTAAAGCGCTCCCGCGTTGGCCGCAGCGTACTTGGTGCCGAAGGTATCCGTGCAGGTCGACGGGAACAAGCTATAGATCTCCCCCCAGGCAAAGAACACGAGTCCGCTAAGAATCACGAACGCGACCGGATCGTTGCCAAGCGAATACAGCATGAGTATGCCTACCGCCTCCAGCGAAAAGGCAATCAGCATGGTCTTCTCGCGGCCGATGTTGTCCGACACCCAGCCGAAGAAGGGCCGCGTCAGCCCGTTGAGCACCCGGTCGATGGACAAGGCGAAGGTGAGCGCGGGCAAAGTGAGTCCGATGAGGCTCACCGGGACATCAGCGATCTTGAAGTCCTTGGCGATCGGGCCCAGCTGTGCGACGGCCATCAGCCCGCCGGCGGCAACGCAAATGAATGCCACGTACAGCAGCCAGAAGGAAGGTGTCCTCAGTATTTGCAATGTTGTGAAATCGCGCTTGGACTGCGGCACGGCGGGAGCGCGCGCCGCCTTGGCGGGCTTGTTCGGCGCGGACACGGTGACGGCGCGCCGCGGATCGGTGAGCCCGAGGGCGACAAGAAACACCACGAGCCCCTGGATAATGCCAAAGTACAGGAATGCGGTTTGGTAGCCGTCGCTCTTGATGAGCGCCGAAATGGGCAAGATCGTCAGCGCCGAGCCCGCGCCGAAGCCGGCCGCTGTCAGTCCGACTGCCAGGCCCCGCTTGTCGGCAAACCATTTCACCGCATTGCCGACACAGGTCCCGTACACCGCACCAGCGCCAATGCCGCTGATCGCCGCGGCGACATAGAGAAACGTGAGCGAATCGGCCATCGAATTCATGACCCAGCCGATCCCGCAGAGTAGTCCGCCAACAAGCACCACCGGCCGCGGGCCAAAGCGGTCCACCAGGTAGCCCTCGATCGGTACCAACCAGGTTTCCGTCAAGACGAAGATCGTGAAGGCAACCTGGATCGCCGCCTTGGTCCAGCCGAACTTATCCGCAATGGGGTTGACAAACAGCGTCCAACCGTACTGCAGGTTGGCAATCATGGCCATGCAGACGATCCCAAGAAAGAGCTGCAGCCATCGATACGAAGCCGGCCTCGTAATCGGACCGCCAGACGGCATTGCCATTGTGTTCGCACTCATTGCTGTCTCCTTGCTACTAAATTTTTCTCATCGCCATCGCTTCTCCCTGGCCGCTCGACTCATGCCCTCGTCGAGCAAGCACGGGGGGCGCGGCTACCGCGGCTACCGGCCCGAGCCGGAGATTGCACGAAGGCGTCCGCACAGTAAGCGGGCCGAGGGAACGTTCGCCTTGATTGCGGTCAATTGTTGCGATGCGATCAGGCCGTCGGCCGCCGCGATCGCAAAGAACGGTTCGCTCGCAACCACGAATGGTGCATGCCATTATGGCGGAGGCCACGCATATCGTAGAGAGCTTACTTCGTCCAGTAATCGGCAGCGGCGTAGGTCTGCTTCAGGTGGTCCACGAAGAAGCGAACCTTGGCCGGCACGTGCGGCTGCGGCGCATACACTGCACGGATATCGTAATCCGGCAGTGCGAATTCATCGAGCACGGTAACGAGTTCGCCCCTCGCGAGCTCGGCCTGGATTTCCCAAGTGGAGCGCCACGCTAGACCCAGGCCCTCGCGCGCCCAGCGATGCAACAGCTCCCCATCGTTGCAATCGAGCATTCCCTGTACGCGCACAGTCACGGCCCGATCTTTTTGCCGGAACGACCAGGATCCGGGTTGGCCGGCGCTGGGGGTGATGAACAGGCATTGGTGGCGCGCAAGGTCATCGAGCGTTCGCGGCGTTCCGTGCCGCTCCAGGTAGGCAGGCGAGGCGCATACCACGCGACGGTTGCGCGCCAGCCGCACGGCAACCAGGTCCGCATCGATCGCGCTGCCGATGCGCACCCCAAGGTCGAAACCCTCGCGCACCAGGTCCACGACCCGATCGGTGAGATCGAAGGAAACCTGCACTTGCGGATTGGCGGCGAGAAATCCCGGCGCGTGCGGGGCCACGTGCTTGCGACCGAAGCCCGCCGGCGCGGTCACGCGCAGGTGCCCCACTGCCGTGTGCCGACCGGAGCTGATCAAATCCTCAGCGGTTTGCAGTTCGCCGAGCATGCGTTTGCATTGCTCGACGAACACGGCGCCTTCCTCGCTAAGGACCAGATGGCGCGTCGTCCGATGCAGCAGCTTCACGCCCAGACGGCGCTCCAGCGCGTCGACCCGCCGACCCAGCATTGCCGGCGTGATGCCGATCGTGCGCGCCGCCTTTGCCAGACTGCCATTGTCAACCGCGCAAACAAACGCCTCCATCTGTTTTAGCCGGTCCATCGCATTCCTTATTCGATATCTTATGTATCGATTTTAGTGACTTTTTCTGCTATTGCCGAAACCAAAAGTGCGTCATAGGATGTCCCGACACGTTCTCTGGAGCAGGCTATGGCAAAGATGACGGCAGTCGATGCTGCGGTTCACGTATTGCGGCGCGAGGGTGTGAACACCGCCTTCGGCGTGCCGGGAGCCGCGATCAATCCGCTGTATGCGGCGATGCGCCGCGTCGGCGGCATCAACCACATCCTCGCGCGCCACGTCGAGGGCGCCTCGCACATGGCCGAGGGGTACACGCGCGCAGCGGCCGGCAACATCGGCGTGTGCATCGGCACCTCCGGGCCGGCGGGCACCGACATGATCACGGGCCTGTACTCGGCGGCAGCCGATTCGATTCCGATTCTGTGCGTGACCGGGCAAGCACCGCGCGCGCGCCTGCACAAGGAGGACTTCCAGGCGATCGACATCGCGACCATCGCCACGTCGCTCACCAAGATGGCCATCACCGTGATGGAGCCGGCGCAGGTGCCGCGCGCGTTCCAGCAGGCATTTCACCTCATGCGCTCGGGGCGCCCCGGTCCCGTGCTGATCGATCTGCCCTTCGACGTCCAGGTCGCCGAAATCGAGTTCGACCCGCAGACTTACGAGTCGCTGCCGGTGTACAAGCCCGGTGCAACGCAGGCGCAGGTCGAGAAGGCGCTGCACCTGCTGCTTGCGTCCGAGCGGCCGCTGATCGTTGCCGGCGGGGGCATCATCAATGCCGACGCGTCTGCGCTGTTGGTCGATTTTGCGCAAACGGTCGGCGTGCCGGTAATCCCGACCCTGATGGGATGGGGCGCCATCGCCGACGACCACCCCCTGATGGCGGGAATGGTAGGGCTGCAAACCTCGCATCGCTATGGCAATGCCACGATGCTTGCGTCCGATTTCGTTCTGGGCATCGGCAATCGCTGGGCCAATCGCCATACCGGTTCGGTCGATGTCTACACCAAGGGGCGCAAGTTCGTCCATGTCGATATCGAGCCGACCCAGATCGGGCGCGTGTTCGCGCCCGATTACGGCATCGTCTCGGACGCCAAGCTGGCCCTCGAGCTGTTCGTCAAGGTCGCCAAGTCCTGGAAGGTGCAGGGCCGGCTGAAGGACTTCGGCGCCTGGGCCAAGCAGTGTGCGGCGCGCAAGAGTTCGGTCGACATGCAGCGCAAGACCAACTTCGAGAACGTGCCGCTCAAGCCCCAGCGTGTGTACCAGGGCATGAACCTGGCATTCGGCAAGGACGTGTGCTATGTGAGCACGATCGGCCTGTCCCAGATCGCCGGCGCCCAGTTCCTGCACGTGTTCGGGCCCCGCAACTGGATCAACGCCGGCCAGGCCGGGCCGCTCGGCTGGACGATTTCCGCGGCGCTTGGCGTGCGCGCTGCCGATCCCCAGCGCAAGATCGTTGCGCTGTCGGGCGACTATGACTTCCAGTTCATGGTCGAGGAGCTGGCAGTCGGCGCCCAGTTCAAGCTTCCCTACCTGCACATCCTGGTCAACAACTCCTACCTGGGTCTGATCCGGCAGGCGCAGCGCAACTTCACCATGGACTACGCCGTCCAGCTGTCGTTCGAAAACGTCAACGCCCCCGAGCTCCACGAGTACGGGGTCGACCACGTCAAGGTCGTCGAGGGGCTGGGCTGCAAGGCGATCCGGGTGCGACGTCCGGAAGAGATCGCCCCCGCGATCGCCCAGGCGCAAGCGTGGATGGCTCAATACCAGGTGCCGGTGGTCGTCGAGTTCATCCTCGAGCGGGTTACCAACATCGCGATGGGGACGGAAATCGACAACATCACCGAGTTCGAGGAGCTGGCCACGAGCCGGGCGGATGCTCCCACCGCCGTGGGCTTTGCGCCGCAGATCGCGCTAGACGAGGGGAGCAAACGCGAGGAGCTGGCCACGAGCCGCGCCTGAGCGCGCGGCTCCCGAGCAACCCTCGCCGCCGAAACCATTGCAAGACTAGCCCGTCGGATGCCACCGATGGGACAATGCGCACAACGCATCGCCAAGGGCCCGCCATGCCAAGATTTGCCGCCAACCTGACCATGCTCTTCAATGAGCACGAATTCACCGATCGGTTCGAGGCCGCGGCCAAGGCCGGCTTCCGTGCCGTCGAGTACCTCTTCCCATACGCCTACCCGAAGGAGCAACTGGCCGAGAAGCTCGAGCGCTTCGGGCTCCAGCAGGTGCTGCATAACCTGCCTGCCGGCGACTGGGCCAAGGGCGAACGGGGCATTGCCGCCCTGCCCGATCGCGTCGGCGAGTTCCAGGACGGCGTTGGCAAGGCGATCGACTACGCCAAGGCCCTGCGCTGCACGCAGCTCAACTGCCTTGCCGGAATCCGTCCGGCCGGCGTGCCGGCGGAGAAGATCCGCGAGACCTTCGTGACCAACCTGCGCTTTGCCGCCGACCGGCTCAAGGCCGCCGGCATCCGCCTGCTGGTCGAGGCCATTAATACCCGCGACATCCCGGGCTTCTACGTCAGCGGCACACAGCAGACCGTTGACCTGATCGACGCCACTGGCAGCGACAACGTTTTCCTGCAGTACGACATCTATCACATGCAGCGCATGGAGGGCGAGCTCGCGGCGACCATGGAAAAGCACTTGCCACGCATCGCCCATATCCAGCTGGCCGACAACCCGGGCCGCAACGAGCCGGGCAGCGGGGAAATCAACTACCCGTTCTTGTTCGCGCTGCTCGACCGGATCGGCTACGGTGGCTGGATCGGCTGCGAGTACAAGCCGCGCACCACGACGGCCGAGGGACTGGGCTGGTACCGCGCCTGGCGCAGCTAGCCGGGCAATCCGCGCCGCGCGGCGGTCGGCGCCCTTGCATCGGCCGTCGCGGCGCGACGTAAAAGAGGGACGACACGGGAGACACCCGGGAGGAAGCGATGAGCAAGGTTGGATTTGTCGGTCTGGGCATCATGGGCACGCCCATGGCGAGTCACCTGATCAAGGGCGGTCACGAGCTGTACCTGTACAGCAGGTCCTCGGTGCCGCGGGAGCTGGTCGATGCGGGCGGCAAACCCTGCGCCAACGGCAAGGAGGTCGCGCAGCAGGCCAACATCATCATCACGATGGTGCCGGACACGCCGCACGTGCAGTCCGCGCTGTTTGATGCCGGCGGCATTGCCCAAGGACTGTCTCGCGGCAAGATCGTCGTCGATATGAGCTCGATCTCGCCGATCGCGACCAAGGAGTTTGCCAAGCGCATCGAGGATCTTGGCTGCCAGTACCTCGACGCCCCGGTGTCCGGCGGCCAGATCGGCGCCAAGAACGCGACCCTGTCGATCATGGTCGGCGGAGCGGAGCAGACCTTCGAAAAGGTCAAACCGCTCTTGGAGCTGATGGGCAAGAACATCACGCTGGTCGGAAAAAATGGTGACGGCCAGACCGCGAAGGTGGCCAACCAGATCATCGTCGCCTTGAACATCGAGGCGGTCGGCGAGGCCCTGCTGTTTGCCGCCAAGGCCGGCGCCGACCCTGCCAAAGTGCGCGCCGCGCTGATGGGCGGCTTTGCGTCCTCGAAGATCCTCGAGGTGCACGGCGAGCGCATGGTAAAGCGCACCTTCGATCCGGGCTTCCGCATCGAGTTGCATCAAAAGGATCTGCACCTGGCCTTGTCCAGCGCGCGCGCCCTGGGGCTCGCACTGCCCAACACGGCTATGGCCCAGGAACTGTTCAATGCCTGCACCGCCCGCGGCGGCAAGGCCTGGGACCACTCGGCCATGGTGCGCGCCCTCGAGGCGCTGGCCAATTTCGAGATCGGCCAGAAGGCCGCGTGAAATTCGGCGGCCGACACTCCATGCGCTGGCAACGGATCCTTGTGGCGCAAGCGGCAGCGACGTGAGATTGCCGCCGCGCGAGTTCCTGCGCCAGCTGTTTGCCGCCGCGGTTGCCTCGGCGCAACCGGCGCTGTGCGTCCCGCCGCACCTGCCAGCGGCACCGCGGAGGCGCACGATCGTGATCGGCGCCGGCAAGGCATCGGCGGCCATGGCGCGCGCCGTGGAGGACAACTGGCCCGGAGAGCTCTCGGGCTTGGTCGTGACGCGCTACGGCTACGTGGTGCCCTGTACCGAAATCGAGATCGTCGAGGCCGCGCACCCGGTGCCCGACGCCTCGGGCTTGACCGCCGCGACCCGCATGCTCGACATGGTGCGAGGACTCGGCGCCGACGACCTTGTTCTATGCCTGATCTCCGGCGGCGGTTCGGCGCTGCTGCCCGCGCCGCTGGCCGGCCTTACGCTGGCACACGAACAGGCGGTCAGTCGCGCGCTGTTGCGATCGGGGGCCACCATCAGCGAGATGAACTGCGTGCGCCGCCACCTGTCGGCGATCAAGGGTGGCAGGCTGGCCGCCGCATGTCACCCGGCGCGCGTCGTGACGCTGCTGATATCGGATGTGCCCGGAGACAATCCCATGGATATCGGGTCGGGGCCCACGGTTGCCGACCCGACGACCTGCGCCGATGCGCTCGCGATCCTGCAGCGCTACCGCATCGAAGTACCACCCGCGGTGCTCGATGTTCTGCAAAGCGGTCGTGGCGAGAGCGTCAAGCCCGGCGACGCGCGCCTGGCGGCGACGGACTTGCGCATGATCGCGACTCCGCAGGCAGCGCTCGAGGCGGCGGCGCAATGCGCCCGCGATCGCGGAATCGAGGCGCACATCCTGGGCGACGCGATCGAGGGCGAGGCGCGCGACGTGGGCAAGGTGCTGGCCGCCATCGCCAACCACGTGTGCCAGTACCGGCAGCCGTTTGCGCCACCATGCGTGCTGCTCTCGGGAGGGGAAACAACGGTGACCGTCACCAGCCAAGGTCGCGGCGGTCGCAACGTCGAATTCCTGCTCTCGCTGGGAATCGCGCTGCAAGGCGCGCCCAATGTCTACGCCATCGCCGGTGACACGGACGGGGTCGACGGGGTCGAGGAAATCGCCGGCGCGTACCTTGGCCCGGATACCCTGGAGCGCGCCTGGGCCCTCGGCCGCAACCCCAGGCACAGCCTTGCCAGCAACGACGCGCACAGCTTCTTCGAGGCCCTGGGCGACTCGATCATCACTGGGCCTACCTTTACCAACGTAAACGACTTTCGCGCGATCCTCGTCCTCGACGAGTGAAGTCGGTAACGCCAAGGACCGCGGAGCCGCACAGATGGTGCCCGCCGCGCGATGCGCGGGGCGCGGCGTCGGCTGCGCAGCGGTCCCTAGTGGGCCGACGCAAGCCGGCAAGCGTCCCCGGCGCGCCGGCAGGCGAGGATCTGCTGCTGCAGCACGACGCGCGTGGCCTCGGCGGCGACCAGCGACAGGCTGTCGAGTTGCATCAACTGCGCAGCCGAGGGCTTCACCGGCACGGCCAATGGTCCGAAGACGGCGGCAAACGCATTGGCATCAATTGCTATTTGATACTCCCCGGATGATGGGACGATTGCCTTGTCGGCCGCGGCAACGGCGGACGCCGCAGCCACCGTGCCGGCGGGCGTTGCCGCAGCCGGAGTTGGCGACGGTGGCGGCGCCGCGCCAGCCTTGTTGTCCAAAACCCGCTGCCCCTCCGGGCTCAAGGCGCTGAATTCGTTGCCCCCATAACCGCCGCGGACGGTATCGAAAGGAAAGCGCGAGTCGCCCGTGACCACCGGAGCACCCGCACACCCGCAAAGCAACCATGCAACCAACAAAACCACGTACCGTGACTTTCGCATTATCGCCTCCGAAGGGGAGAGATTTTTGGCCGAGCTGCGCGCTACCCCATCAGGCTTGGACCGCGGCTGTCCGATCGAGTGCGAGCCGACTCTCCCTCACGCGAGTATGGCATGGCGCCCCTCAGCGGTCCCGCGCCGGGCCGCCACGCCGGCCGCTTGCGATGACGGCGCCCGGCGCGTCGTCAGGATAGCGGCCCGTACGCAGCCACTCGAGCGGTATCGGCCACAGGGTCTTTTCATAGCGGTCGCTGAAAAAGGCAAAATGCCCGATCGAGGCCTGCTCGATCGACTCGGGCGCGATGCGCACATGCGTTGCCGGGCTGTTGGTGAAGTAGCCCAGCAAGCGTTCGATGGCCGGCACGGTACCGAACTCGTCGTCCGTCACGCTCAACGCCAGAGTGGGGGCCGTGACCGCGGCAAACTGCTTCATCAGCGCTGCGCTGTCCGAATGCGGCCGCGTACCGCGACGGTACTCGCTATCAAACCGCCGCCTTGCCCTGCTCCAGTCGCGCACCACGCCCCTGGGCGTGTCCTCGAGCCAGCCCAGCTTGCGCCCCGGGAAGTAGCCGACCAAGGCCGTCAGCGCCGGCATGAAGAGATGCCACTTGAGCAGCATCTTGTAGCGCGCCCTCGGGGCATAGTCGCGCCAGTACGCATGCTGTGCTCCCATGGTGACGATGCGGCGGATCAGGTGGTTGGAGGGCGCAAAACCGATGACAAAGCCGCCGATGCTGTGCGCCACGACATCGATCGGCTGGCCGGGAAAGGCGCGTCGCGCGTACTGGAGCATAGCCTCGAAGTCCAGCCGCCCCCAGTCGATCCACGACGCCTCGAAGCGCCGCAGCGAGCGTGGCCGCGAGGCGCCGGTGCCGCGATAGTCGTAGGTGATGACGTCAAAACCATGGTGGAAGAGAAATTGGGCAAAGCGCGCGTAGTAACCGCAGCGCACCGATGTTGCCGCATTGACGATCACGACGGACCGGGTCCCGGCGCCTGGCGCCGGGTGCCGCCAGAGGAGCCCCCCGATCGGGTACCCATCGGCCGCCTGCACGATCAATGCCTCGGGCATGCCACCCCTTCGTGCATTGCCATTGTCTTGTTCCGATGAATCTCGCTCGCTGTTTCATTGTAAAGTGGCGCGACACTGCCAATGGGCGGTGGCAATGTCGCATTCTGCAAGGAGCTTCCCCCGATGAGGATGACCACTGCCGTTTTGCTGTTGTCCCCGCCACTCGCGAGTCTCGTTGCTGGCTGCACTTCCCTGCCCGCGCCGCAGGTTCCAGACAAGCTGCGGGTTCCCGCGGGGCAATCGGTCTCCCTGGAGGCACGGGCCAGCGGTGTGCAGGTCTATACCTGCGAGGCCACCAAGACCGACCCGACCCGCGTTTCGTGGGTCTTCAAGGAACCGCAAGCCGCGCTATACGACCGTAACGGCAAACCGATCGGCAAGCACTACGCGGGCCCGACCTGGGAATCGACGGACGGCAGCAAAGTCGTCGGGGCGCTGGTCGCACAGGACCCGGGACCGGATGCCACGGCCATTCCGTGGCTGCTGCTGACCGCCAAATCCACTGCCGGCGGGGGCGTGTTGAGCGCCACCAAGAGCATCCAGCGGGTGAACACGGTCGGCGGCAGGGCGCCGGCGGAGGGCTGCGACCCGACGCTGGTGGGCAACGTGGCCCGGGTTCCGTACCAGGCCACGTACTACTTCTTCGTTGCGGGGCGCGGCGAGCAGGACGCAACGAGCGCGGCGCACTACTGAATCATCGCCTCAGGGATTGCCGAGGAAGTCGCGCTTGCCGAGCTCCACGCCGTTGTGCCGCAGGATGTCGTAGGCCGTCACGGCGTGGAAGTAGAAATTCGGCAGCACGTAGCCGGTAAGGTACTGCAGGCCGTTGAACGTGACATCGTGGCCGCGCAGGGTGAGAACGATCTTGCGCTCTTCCGAGCCGTCGATGCGATTGGCCGGTACCGACTCGATGAACGCGATGACCTTGGCAATGCGCTGCTGCAGCTCCGCAAAGCTTTGCTCGGTGTCCTCGTGCTTGGGCACCTCCATGCCGGCTAGGCGGGCGGCCGCGCCCTTGGCGTTGTCGCAGGCCACTTGCACCTGGCGCGTCAGGGCGAACATGTCCGGATACAGCCGCGCCGAGAGCAGCACCGCCGGGTCGATCTTGCGGGCGGTCGCATACGCCTCGGCCTTGGTGAGAATCTCCGAAAGGTTCTTCAAGGTGTTAGCGAGGCGGGGTACGCTCGCCGTGTACATCGTGATGGGCATGGTGTTTCTTCCTATGTGAGATCGGTGTTGCCGATTTTGCCAAACTAATCGACCCAGGTTTGCCGGACGGCGCCCTACGGCATCGCCTTCATAAGACCAGCGGCCGATCCGGTAACTCGTTGGTGCGCGTCTGGCCCGGCGCCAGCGGAAACGCGCGCTGCAGCAGCGCACCGACCTCGCGCACGGCGGCAACCGCGCCCGCCTCGTATGCGCCGACCTTGCACCGCTCCTTCAGTTCATGGCAAATATGGTGCCAGACTTGCGGCTCGACCAGGCGAGCAATGCCGCGATCGGCAACGATTTCCACTCCCCGGTCCGCAAGTTCGATATAGATCAGCACGCCGTTGTTGTGTTCGGTGTCCCACACCCGCAGCTGCGAGAACAGCGCTAGCGCCCGGTGCCGGACCGGCGCGTTGCGCCGCAGGAAGGCCCAGGGCAAGGTCCCCTCCACCACGAAACGGATCTCGCCGCTGTGGCCGGCCTCGGCCAGCTCAATTGCCGCCCCGATCGACGCCAGGACGCGGGGCGGAAACGCGCTCCGCACGGCCAAGGGCGTGGTCACCGCGTGCGCGAGCCAGCGTCCAAGCCGCGATTTGCGCCTTGCGAGCAGGCTGCTGGCAGGATTCGAATTCATGTCGGTCACCAGCTTCCCGAGGCGCCACCGCCCGAGAAGTCGCCGCCACCGCCACTGCTAAAGCCCCCGCCCCCGCCACCGCCACCGCCGAAGCCGCCCGGGAAACCCCCGCCACGGCCTCCCAAGACCTGCGTGACGGCCATCATCGGTCCGCCGAAGCTTGCGAGCACGAACACGAGGACGCCGGCGATGGCGCCCAGTAGCAGCGACGAGAGCAGGTAGGCCACCACTGCCACGGCCCCGCCCGCGGCCAGCAGGGCCCCAAGGACACCAAACACGCGGCGCAGCACGATGCCCAGCAACACCCCGCCGATGACGAAGGGGACCAGCCCGCGTATGGCCTGCTCGCCCTGTGCCGCGCCGCGGCCGCCGTCGCCACGCTCGACCTGGCCGCTGACCGCACCCGGCGGCAGCCCCTCCGCCACGATGAGCCCGAACAAGGCGTCGAGCGTTGCCGCAAGCCCGCCCGCGTAGTCCTTGGCGGCAAAGCGCGGCCCCATCTTCTCGCGGATCACGCGGGACGCAATGACATCGGGAATGGCCCCCTCGAGGCGCCGCGCGACGTCGATGCGCGCCGCGCGATCCTGGACTGCCACGACGATGAGCACGCCATCGCCGATACCCCGGCGGCCGATCTTCCATGCCTCGCCGACGCGGTGGGCGAAGTCCTCGATCGGCTCGGGACGCGTCGACTTCACCAAGACGATCGCGATTTGCGAGCCATGCGTGGCCTCGAAGTCGGCGAGCTTGTTCTCGAGTGCCGCTCGATCGGCCGGGGCAAGGTAGCCGCTCGGGTCGGACACGCGCGCCAGCGGCGGCACCAGGAGCAAGCCATCGGGGCCACGCGTCGTGTCGGCCGCCAGCGCGGCCGGCAGCACGAACGCGAACAGCAGGGCGAGGCTAGCGATCGAGAAGCGCATCCGCCACGTCCGGCCCCACGACGCCTGCGCCGTGCATCACTTCTTTGGGACGCCAAAATCGACGGTCGGCGGCTTTTGCACTGCCTGCTCGTTCTCCACCGTGAACTGCGGCTTCTCCTTGTAACCCAAGGCCATGGCCGTGAGATTCTGCGGCAGCTGCCGGATGAAGACGTTGTAATCCTCCACCGCCTTGATATAGCGGTTGCGCGCGATCGAGATCCGGTTCTCGGTCCCCTCGAGCTCGGCGCGCAGATCCTGGAATCCCTGGTTGGACTTGAGGTTCGGGTAGTTCTCCGATACCACGAGCAGACGCGACAGGGCCGAGGACAGCTCGCCCTGCGCCTGCTGAAACTTGTGCAGCGCCGCCGCGTCGTTGGCCAACTCGGGCGTCACCTGAATCGAGGTTGCCTTGGCGCGCGCCTCGATTACCCGCGTCAGCGTTTCCTGCTCGAAGTTGGTTTCGCCCTTGACCGAGTTCACGATGTTGGGGATGAGGTCGGCGCGCCGCTGGTACTGCGACAGCACTTCGGCCCATGCCGCCTTGACGGCCTGGTCCCTGGTCTGAATTCCGTTGTATCCGCACCCAGGCAGCAAGACCGCCAGTGCCATCAACCCGCACAGCCGCAGCATTCGCATCGATCTCTCCAACGATTCCCTTGGGCAGAGCCGCAGCATGGCGCAAACCGGGCGCAACGGCAATAGCATTGCCGCCGCGCAGCGCCCCGCGGCAACCAGGAGCTGCTTCAGGCGAGCAGGACGATCTTGCCGACGTGCTCGCTGCTTTCCATCAGCGCGTGCGCCTGCGCCGCCTGCGCAAACGGAAAGGTGCGGTAGACGACGGGCTTGACCTTGCCGACCTCGAGCAGGGGCCAGACGTGCTGCTGCAAGCGGCGCGCGATTTCCGCCTTGACCGTCACGGGGCGCGAACGCAGCGTCGAGCCGGTGATCGTCAGCCGCTTGACCATGATCTCGAGCAGATTCACCGTGGTCTTGGCGCCGCCCATCGTATTGATAAAGACCAGGCGCCCGTCCTCGGCCAGCGCTGCCGTCTCCCGCAACAGGTAGTCGCCGCCGATCATGTCGAGAATGACGTCGACCCCGCGCCCGCCGGTCTCGGCCTTGACGATGGCCACGAAATCTTCGGAGCGGTAATTGATCGCACGTTGCGCCCCCAGGCGCACGCAGGCGGCGCACTTGTCCTGGCTACCGGCGGTGGCGAACACGCGGCTTCCCAAGGCATTGGCGATCTGGATGGCGGCCACGCCGATGCCGCTCGAGCCGCCCTGCACCAGGAAGCTCTCCCCGGGCCGCAGCCCGGCGCGATCGAAGACATTGCTCCAAACCGTGAAGAAGGTTTCCGGCAAAGACGCAGCCTCGATGTCCGTCAGGCCCGTTGGCACGGGCAGGCACTGCGCTGTCGGGGCAAGACACAGTTCGGCGTAACCGCCACCAGCCACCAGCGCGCACACGTGGTCGCCCACGGAAAACGCTCCTGCGCCGTCGCCCTGCTCGACGATCTTGCCGGCGACCTCGAGTCCGGGGATGTCCGAGGCGCCGGCCGGCGGCGGGTACATGCCCTTGCGCTGCATGACATCGGGACGGTTGACGCCCGCGGCGACGACCTCGATGAGTACTTCGCCGGGCCCCGGACGCGGGCGCGGCCGCTCGCCCAGTCGAAGTACCTCGGGCCCTCCGGGTGCAGCAATCTCTACGACTCGCATGATGCTGTGTTCCTCCCAAGGCTCCACGCGCGCGGAGCGCCAGCTATCGGGCAGCGGGCCGCCGTTAGCCCGTGTTGCGCAGACCCGCCGCGATCCCATTGATGGATATGTGGATCGCACGGCGGGCCCGTTCGTCGATGCCTTCGGCGTCGGCGCGATAGCGGCGGATCAGCTCGACCTGCAGGTGGTTTAGCGGGTCGATGTAGGGAAAACGCGCCCGTATCGAATTGGCCAGCACCGGGTTGCGCTGCAGGCTCGTCGATTGCCCGAGAATCGACAGCAGGTGCCGCAGCGCAAGCGCGTGCTCGGCCTCGATGGCACCGAATACCGCCTTGCGCAGGCGCGAGTCCGAAACCAGCCCCGCATAGCGCGATGCTACTCCCAGGTCGGTCTTAGCGAGCACCATATCCATGTTCGACAGCAGCGTGGCGAAGAAGGGCCACTCCCGCACCATGCGCCGTAGCAAGGCCAGTCGCTCCCCGGCATGCTTGGGCCGTTCGCCCAGCCAGGCCTCGACCGCGCTGCCAAACCCGAACCAGCCAGGCAGCAACAGACGACATTGCCCCCACGAGAATCCCCAGGGTATGGCTCGCAGGTCCTCAATGCGCCGCGTCGATTTGTCGCCCCGCGGCCGGCTCGCCGGACGGCTGCCGATGTTCAACTCGGCAATCTCGGCGATGGGTGTCGCGGAAAAGAAATAGTCGGCAAAACCGGACGTCTCGTACACCAGCCCGCGATACGCGCGGTAGGCCAGCTCGCTCAAAGCGTCCATCGTCGATTCGAACTGGCGCTTGAGCGACGCGACGGTCCGGTTGTGCTTGAGCAGGGGCGCGAAGGATGCCTCGAGGGTTGCGGCCACCAGCGTCTCGAGGTTGCGTCGCCCGGTCTGCGGGCTGGAGAACTTGTTGGCGATGATCTCGCCCTGCTCCGTGACGCGGATCTGGCCGTCCACCGTGCCCGGCGGCTGCGCCAGTATGGCGTCATAGGTGGGACCGCCGCCGCGCCCCACGGTGCCGCCGCGGCCGTGAAAAAGGCGCAAGGGGATCTGCGCCTTGTGGAACAGCGCGACCAGGGCGACCTCGGCCTTGTAGAGCTCCCAGTTCGAGGTGAGGAATCCGCCATCCTTGTTGCTGTCGGAGTATCCCAGCATGACTTCCTGGGCTGCGTTGGCGCCCATCGGATAGAACCGCACGAGGTCGCGCAAGGCCAGCGCAGATTGCATGATCTGCGGAGCATTGCGCAGGTCGCCGATCGTTTCGAACAGCGGGATCACGTGCAGATCGACTTCCGCGGGCGCGCCCCGCCGCGAAAGACGGGCCAGACCCGCCTCCTTGAGCAGCACGACCGTTTCAAGCAGGTCGGACAGCGACTCCGTGTGCGAGATGATGGTATTGCAAACCGCCCGCTCGCCATAGCGCTCGCGCGCCCTGCGTGCCGCCGCGAATACCTCGAGTTCCCGGCCTGTCTCGTCCGAATAGCGGACATAGGGCGAATGCAGCAGGCGCGGGTGACTCATCTCGGCGGTGAGCAGGGCTACGCGCCCATCTTCGTCCAGGCCGCCGTAGTCCTCGCAGACGCCGGCCCCGCGCAGCAATTCGGCGATGGTGCGCTCGTGCACGTCCGAGCTCTGGCGCAGATCCACGGACGCCAGGTGAAAGCCGAAGACATCGATGGCGCGGCGTACCCGGCCAAGGCGCGGCTTGATGAGCGCCGAGCTGCCGTGCCCGGCGAGCGACTGCACCACGATGTCCAGATCGTCGGCAAATTCGCGCGGCGAACGGTACGGCTCCGCGCGCCCGATCTCCTGACGCAGCACCGTGGTATGCCCCAGCGCCCGGGTACTTGCCGCAAGGCGCGCGTAGACACCGACGAGCGCACGCCGGTAGGGTTCGGCCGCGCGATGCGGCGAACGGTCCGGGGACTTGTCGGCCAATTCCAGCAGCGGCTCGCTTACCGAGGCCAGCAAGGACGAGACCGAGAGCTCGGCGCCGAGCGCGTGCACTTCCTCGAGGTAGAACTGGAACAGGACCGCCGCCTGGCGATCCAAGGCGTGGTCCAGGGTCGCCGCATCGACGTTGGGATTGCCATCACGATCTCCACCGATCCATGAACCCATCTGCAGGAACGGCGGCAGGCGGACACCGGCATTGCGCCGCCGCCCGCTGGCGCGCCCCGCGCCAGCCGCTACGAGCCGCTCCTCCAGGTCCCCGTACAGGCGCGGAATCTCGCGCAGGAACGTCAAGCGGTAGTAGGAGAGCACGTTCTCGATTTCGTCGGCGACGCTCAGGCGCGAATCGCGCAGCATGCGCGTCTGCCAGAGCGTCGTGACGCACGCCCGTATCAGCTCGGCGTTGGTGCCACGTTCGCCCTCCGTGAGCGGCGTGCCGCGCTCGGCGAGCAGGCGCTCGATCTCGCGTTCGGTATCGAGGATGCTCTTGCGCTGCACCTCGGTGGGGTGCGCGGTGAGCACTGGCACGATCAGCGCCCGGTCGAAGAACTGGATCACGCGATCGGCCGATACCCGGGCTGCCTCGAGGCGGGCGAGCGCGTACGCGGCGCTGCCGGGCTCGGGCGCTGCACCTGCCAGCTCCTGCGCGCGCCGCATCCGGATCAGGTGCTGGTCCTCGGCAATGTTGGCCAAGTGAGAAAAATAGCTGAATGCGCGCACGACCGAGTTGGTCTGGGCAGGGGTGAGGCGGTTGAGCAGGCGGTACATCTTCGCCCCCGCGGTCGGATCCGTGCCGCGACGAAACTGCACGGCCAGACGCCGCACCGTCTCGACCAGATCGAAGATCTTGGGCCCCGCCTGCTCGCGGATCACGTCGCCGAGAATGCGTCCCAGGAAACGAATGTCTTCGCGCAGCGCATCGTGCCTGCTTGGGACCGGTACAGATGCGGTTTCACTCATCGGTGGCAACCCGGCAATGGATCCATGCGCCGCGGTCGATCGCCGTCCCGAAGGGGAGCGTGGAGAGGCGCACGCGTGCTGGGACGCTGCCCCGCGCACGGTCCGAAGAATATCAGTCGATCGCCTCAGCCGCTCGCGCCCTTGCGCGATTGTCCGAGCGTTTCGTTGCGCGCATCCGACGCGCCCGCCGTCGTCGCGGTGGCGGCGGGCACCAGCCGTCGCACCGCCGCGACGACGTTTTCCTCCAGGCCTTCCCCGCCGGCCGCTACGTGCAGGCCGATCGCCTGCAGCATGCGCCGTTCCCAGAAGCGCTTGAGATGGTCGGCGATCCCCGTGACCGCCTCTTCGCGTCCCCCCTGCGAATTGAAGAACGCACCAATTTGGTTCGCCATCGTCACCAGGCGCTCGATGTTCATGTGTGCACCGGCTTGCGCTGTTCGACGAGGCGGATCTGCTGGTCGGAAAAGCGCCGGAACTGCTCCTGCCACTCGGAGGGATGCGAGACCAGCGTCACCTGGACCGCGGTGACCTTGTATTCCGGGCAGTTCGTCGCCCAGTCCGAGTTTTCCGTGGTAATCACGTTGGCCCCAGAACCCGGGAAGTGGAACGTCGTGTACACCACGCCCGGCTGCATGCGCTCGCTCACGCGCGCCCGCAGGACGGTTTCGCCGGCACGGCTGGCGATGCCTACCCAGTCGCCGTCGCCGATGCCGCGGTCCTGGGCATCGTGCGGGTGGATATCGAGCCGATCCTCGTCGTGCCAGGCGACGTTGGCGGTGCGCCGCGTCTGGGCGCCGACGTTGTACTGCGACAGGATGCGGCCGGTAGTCAGGATCAAGGGGTAGCGCTGGTTCACCTTCTCATCGGTCGGGATGAACTCGGTGACGACGAAGTGGCCCTTGCCGCGCACGAACTCGTCCACGTGCATCACCGGGGTTCCCGCCGGCGCCCGGTCGTTGCACGGCCATTGAATACTGCCGAGCCGATCGATGGCGGCAAAGGTGATCCCGGCAAAGGTCGGCGTCAGCCGCGCGATCTCGTCCAAGATCTGCGACGCACCCTCATAGTGCATCGGGTAGCCCAGGGCGTTGGACAAAGCCACCGTCACCTCCCAATCGGCCATGCCGGCCAGCGGCGGCATGACCTTGCGCACCCGCGAGACACGCCGCTCCGCGTTGGTGAACGTGCCATCCTTTTCCAGGAACGACGACCCCGGCAGGAAGACGTGCGCGAACTTGGCCGTCTCGTTGAGAAACAGGTCCTGCACCACGAGGCATTCGAGGGACGTGAGTGCGGCGGTTACGTGTTGGGTGTTCGGGTCCGATTGCGCGATGTCCTCGCCCTGCACGTACAGCGCCTTGAAGCTGCCGTCGATCGCGGCGTCGAACATGTTGGGGATGCGCAGGCCCGGTTCCCTGACCAGCGTGACCCCCCAGTCGGACTCGAACAAGGACCGGGTCCTGTCGTCGGAGATGTGCCGGTAGCCCGGCAGCTCGTGCGGAAACGATCCCATGTCGCACGAACCCTGCACATTGTTCTGACCGCGCAAGGGATTTACGCCGACGCCCTCGCGACCGATGTTGCCGGTCGCCATCGCCAGGTTGGCGATCCCCATCACCATGGTCGAGCCCTGGCTGTGCTCGGTCACGCCCAGGCCATAGTAGATCGCGGCGTTGCCGCCGGTGGCGAAGAGGCGGGCGGCGCCGCGCGCCAGCGCCGCAGGCACGCCCGTGACCGACTCGGTCGCTTCCGGCGAGTTGCGCGGCTCGAGAATGAACTTCTTCCAGGTCGCGAACGCCTGGTCCTCGCAGCGGGCAGCGACAAAGTCCTCGCGCAGCAGACCTTCGGCGGCAATCACGTGCGCCAAGGCATTGATCACTGCGACATTGGTGCCCGGCCGCAGCTGCAGGTGGAAATCGGCGTGCACGTGGGGACCATCGACCATATCGATGGCGCGCGGATCCACCACGATCAGCTTGGCGCCTTCGCGCAGGCGGCGCTTCATTGCCGAGGCGAAGACGGGATGCCCATCGGTGGGGTTGGCGCCGATGATCATCATGACGTCGGTGGCGCGGATCGAATCGAAATCCTGCGTCCCGGCGGACTCGCCCATGGTCGTCTTCAGGCCATAGCCGGTCGGCGAGTGGCACACCCGCGCGCAGGTGTCCACGTTGTTGTTGCCGAACGCCGCGCGCACGAGCTTTTGCACCAGATAGGTCTCCTCGTTGGTGCAGCGCGAGGACGTGATCCCGCCGATCGAATCGCGACCGTACTGGCCCTGGATGCGGCGGAACTCGGCGGCGGTATAGGCGATGGCCTCGTCCCACGAGACCTCCCGCCAGGGGTCGGTGATCTTGGCGCGGATCATCGGCGACTTGATGCGATCCTTGTGGGTGGCGTAGCCCCAGGCGAATCGGCCCTTGACGCAAGAGTGGCCGTGATTGGCGCGACCATCCTTGTGCGGCACCATGCGAATGACCTCGGTGCCCTGCATTTCGGCACGGAACGAACAGCCCACCCCGCAGTACGCGCAGGTCGTGATATGGGAGTGTTCCGGCTGGCCGCGATCGATCACCGACTGCTCCATCAAGGTGGCCGTCGGACAAGCCTGGACACAGGCACCGCAGGAGACGCACTCCGAATCCATGAAGCTGCCGCCTTGCCCGGCCGACACGACCGAGGCGAAGCCGCGCGCGTCGATCGTCAGGGCGAAGGTGCCCTGCACCTCCTCGCAAGCACGCACGCAGCGCGAGCACACGATGCACTTGGCCGGGTCAAAGGTGAAGTAGGGGTTGGAAACGTCCTTGGCCGAGGCCAGGTGGTTGGCCCCGTCGTACCCGTACCGCACTTCGCGCAAGCCGACCACGCCGGCCATGTCCTGCAATTCGCAATTGCCGTTGGCACTGCAGGTCAGGCAATCGAGCGGGTGGTCGGAGATGTACAGCTCCATCACCCCCCGCCGTATCCGGGCCAGCGCTCGGCTCTGGGTCCGGACTTTCATGCCCGGTTCGACCACCGTGGTGCAGGACGCCGGGTATCCCTTGCGGCCCTCGATCTCGACCAGGCAGAGCCGGCACGAACCGAAGGCCTCGAGGCTGTCGGTCGCGCACAGTTTTGGCACATTGCTGCCGGCCTCGATGCTGGCACGCATCACCGATGTGCCCGACGGCACCGTCACTGCCGCGCCGTCGATCTCCAGCGTGACGAGAACCTCGGAGCGGCGCAGCGGCGTGCCGAAGTCAAGCGATTCCAACGAAGCCATGATGCAATCTCCTGGTCTGGGCCGCAGCCATCGGGGGGTGTACGCGCTGCCGCCCGCTAGGCCGACTTCAGGGTGGACGCCGGCTCCAGGCCGAAGTCCTCGGGAAAATGATGGAGCACGCTCATCACCGGGAAGGGCGCCATGCCCCCGAGCGCGCACAAGGAACCCGCCGTCATCGTGTCACACAGATCGCGCAGCAATGCGACGTTGCCCTGCGGATCCTGGCGCGCCAGGATCCGGTCGATCACCTCGACGCCGCGAGTCGAGCCGATGCGGCACGGAGTGCACTTACCGCACGATTCAATGGCGCAAAACTCCATCGCGAAGCGCGCCATCTGCGCCAGGTCCGTACGGTCGTCGAATGCCACGACACCGCCGTGGCCGATCATCGCGCCCATGGCCGCGAAGGCCTCGTAGTCAAGCGGGGTATCGAACTGCGATGCCGGGACGTATGCCCCGAGCGGGCCACCTACCTGGACGGCGCGGATCGGCCGCCCCGAGGCCGAGCCGCCACCGAATTCGTACAGCAATTCGCGCAGCGTCAGCCCGAAGGCCTTCTCCACCAGCCCGCCGTGACGAATGTTGCCAGCGAGCTGAAACGGCAGGGTGCCGCGCGATCGGCCCATGCCGTAGTCCCGGTATGTCTGCGCTCCGTCCGCAAAGATCGTCGGCACGGTGGCAAACGAGATGACGTTGTTTAGCACCGTGGGCTTGCCGAAAAGACCCTGCACCGCCGGCAACGGCGGGCGAAACCGCACCATCCCGCGCTTGCCCTCCAGGCTCTCGAGCAGCGAGGTCTCCTCCCCGCAGATATAGGCGCCAGCGCCGCGCCGTACCTCGAGGTCAAAGCGCTTTCCCGAGCCCGCCACATCCGCACCGAGATATCCGGCCGCGCGTGCGAGCTCGATGGATTTGGCCAGCGTGCGCTCGGCATACGGATACTCCGAGCGCACGTACACATAGCCCTGCTCCGCGCCGACGGCGATTCCCGCGATGGTCATCCCCTCGATCAGCACGAAGGGGTCCCCTTCCATGATCATGCGATCGGAGAAGGTGCCCGAGTCGCCCTCGTCGGCATTGCAAACGACATACTTGGTCGGCGACTTCTCCCCTAGTACCGTCTGCCACTTGATGCCGGTGGGAAAGGCCGCCCCGCCGCGTCCGCGCAGGCCCGAGTCCACCAGCGTCTGCACCGCCGCGGCGGGCGCGAGGGTGAGCGCCCGGCGCAGACCCAGGTAGCCGCCGTGGCGCAGGTAATCGTCGAGCGAGAGCGGATCAACCAGACCCACACGCGCAAAGGTGCGCCGTTCCTGCCGGGCAAGGTAGGGAATGCGCTCCGTCAGGCCATGGCCGAGCGCATGCCGGCCACCCTGGAGGAAGTCGCTCGCGAACAGCGCGCCTACGTCCTGGACCCGCACGGGACCATAGGCGACCCGGCCATCCATCGTTTGGACCTCGACCAGCGGCTCGAGCCACAACAGGCCGCGCGAACCGGTGCGCACGAGCTCGATGGGCGTAGCGCGCCGGGCCGCCTCCGCGACGATGGCCTCGACAACGGCCTGTGCACCAACGGAAAGAGCGCAGGAGTCGCATGCAACGAATATGCGAGTCGTCATGCGGTCCTCCGGCATTGGTCGACAATGGCGTCGAGGCGTTGCTCGTCCACCCGGCCGATCAAGTCGTTGTCCACCAGCACTGCGGGGGAGCAGGCGCAATTGCCCAGGCAATACACCGGCTCGAGGCTCAGCGCGCCATCGGCGGTGGTCTCGTGCAGGTCAATGCCCGTTGTTCTGCGCGCATGCTCGAGCAGTTGCTTCGAACCCATGGACTGGCAGGCTTCGGCCAGGCAGATGCGCAAGACGTGCCGGCCAGGGGGACTTTGGCGAAAATGGTGGTAAAAACCGATGACGCCGTACACCTCGGCCTGCGACAGGCGCATCGCCTTGGCGATCGGGGCAACAGATTCGGGCGGCACGTACCCCAACCGGTCCTGGATTTCGTGCAGCAACGGCAGCAGGCCGCCGGGTCGATCCGCGTGCAGCGCCACGGCGGTGGCAACAACAGCATCGGGCATCATCGCGATCCTGGCTCCTTTCGCCTGCAGGTGCCGGCACGATGCCATGCACCATCAAATGAGCATATGCGCTACTTTGCATATATGTGGCAAAATCCCTCGCGGGTACTGTGAAAGGTAGCACTGTTCTCGGGTAGTCGGAATATGCAATTTTTTGCCTATGGGAATCCCGCGGGTGCCGGGCAGGCAAGGTACGCGGCGCCGTGCCGGGCGCGCCGCGGGCAATCGCCGAGCCGCTAATGAGCAAGATCATCATCCAGCCCTCATGGACCTTTTCCAGCGAAACCGGCGAGACTGTTGACCCGCAGCTGTTCCGCCTGCTTCGCGCCATCCACGAAGCCGGCAAGCTCACCGTCGCGGCAAGCCAGGCCCGCCTTTCCTACCGGCATGCCTGGGACCTGCTGGCCCGGTGGGGGCGGTTTTTCGGCACGCCCCTGGTAAAGATGGCGCGCGGCAAGGGTGCGCAGCTCACCTTGCTCGGGGAGAAGCTGCTGTGGGCCGAGCAGCGCAGCGGCGCGAGTCTGTTTCCACAGCTCGAGAACATCGCCTCGGAATTGAACTTGGAGATTAGCCGGGCCCAAAAGGAGGCGCAGTCGGTGCTGCGCATCCACGCGAGTTACGGCTACGCGGTGGAGAAACTTCCCACCCTGATGCGCGAGCACGGACACGCCAACGTCGACCTGCAATACATGTCCAGCGTCGCCGCATTGGCGTCACTGTGTCGCTCCGAGTGCGAATTGGCGGGTTTCCACGTGCCGCTCGGCGACCTCGGCCCGACCTTGTGGGAGCACTACGAGAAGTGGCTCAAGCCGCGCTATCAGCGCATCATCCGGCTCGTGATTCGCACCCAGGGATTGATCGTCCCCAGGGGCAATCCGCGCCGCATAGCCACGTTGCAGGACCTGCGCCAAGCCGGGCTGCGCTTTGTCAATCGCCAGTTCGGTTCGGGCACGCGGATCCTGCTCGATGGGCTGCTGCGGCGCAATTCCATCGACAGCCGCAGCGTCCTGGGGTACGACAGCGGCGAATTCACCCATGCGGCAGTGGCCGCGTTTGTCGCCAGCGGCATGGCCGATGTGGCGTTTGGCATCGAGCCGGCGGCGCGCCAGTTCAAGCTCGATTTCGTGCCCATGGTCCAGGAGCGCTACATGCTGGCGTGCCACAAGGACAGCCTGCGCCTGGCGCCCATCCGGGAACTCACTGGGCTACTGCAGCGGCCGGAGTTCCTGGCGCTGATCGCTTCGGTCGCCGGCTATTCGCCCGACGAACCCGGCCAGATCGCGACGCTAAAGGAGATCTTCCCCTGGGCCGCCTGAGCAATCCGTTCTTGGCCACTTCCCCACCATTCGTCACCAAGCGTACCGATGGCAGGGTGCCGACGTCCTCGAGCGCATTGCCGGCCACGGCGATCCGGTCGCCGTAGTGCCCGACGGCAACTGCGCCGAACAGAGACCTCGAAGCCACGGAGCCGTTGGCCGCTCCTGCCGAAGCTTGCGGCGGCCGGCATACGGCGGCGGCCTCGAAAAAACCGGCTAGCCCGTCTTTCTCAACTCGCGCGTAGAAACGGCTGTTTTTGATCGAAGCGGCCTGGTAAGTGCTTGATCGG
>Ga0209415_10002810_pt1 | contig 32576 bp, 30 predicted proteins | sample PeaSoiSIISIP2007_FD_187696 | JGI IMG/M metagenome (GOLD analysis project Ga0209415, IMG submission 187696) | Peat soil microbial communities from Weissenstadt, Germany - SII-SIP-2007 (SPAdes) (version 2) | ecosystem: Environmental > Terrestrial > Soil > Wetlands > Peat | place: Germany... | reverse complement strand
AACCGCTCGATGCTGCGCGACGAGGCCAAGTGCTTCCTGGACGCCGGCGGCCTGATCGAGATCTCCGACATGGTGCTGCGGATGCTGCGAGTCGCGCTCCCGCCCGGCGATTCCGGTGAGGCGGACGGGCACGCGCTGATCCTGCTGCAGGCGGTCGGCGGCTTCCACGCCTACCTGCGTGCGGTCACCGCGCCCCCCAACGCGCACCCGGTGGCCCGTTTCCTGCTGTTCGAGCCCGCCTACCCCGACAGCGTGGCGGCCTGCGTGGACTCGCTGCACGAGGTCTTCACCAACGCCGATGCCGGCCCCCGCAACTCCAAGCCGGTGCTGCGCGTGAGCCGACTGGCGGCCGACCTAGACTTCCAGCGCCGGGCGCTTCCGGACGGAGCCGAGTTGACGGGAATCTGCGAACAGACCCAGCAGGAGCTGGCGCGCATCGACCAGGACGTGGCCGAGCGCTACTTCGCGGGCGCGCTGTCCGCGAGCCTGCGGAGGTGAGCGCGCGTTGCATTTCGCGATCCGCTTCCTGACCGAGTACCACTACGACGCACCGGTCACCGACAACCTCAACGCGTTGCGGGTCCGCCCCGCGACGACGTCCACGCAGCGCTGCGACGAGTTCCACACCCGCATCGAGCCCGAGGCGCGGGTCAGCCGCTACCTCGACTACTTCGGCACCGAGGTGCTCGAGTTCGGCGTCCCCACCAGCCACGAGCAGCTGACCATCGACGTGCGCGCGCGGGTCGTCACGGCCCCGCCCCCGGACCCGCCCGCGGGATCGTGGGAGAGCCTGCGCAGCCCGTCCTACATCGACGCCGCCGGCGAGTTCGCGCTGCCGTGGCAGGACCAGCCCGCGGTCGCGGGAATCGAGAGCCTGGAGCAGGCACTCGACGCCGAGAGCCCGCTGCAGGCGCTCGAGCTGCTGTGTGATCTGATCCCCGATCGCTTCGAATACAGGCCCGGAGCGACCTACGTGGGATCGCAGGTGAGCGATCTGCTGCAGGCCGGCGCTGGCGTCTGTCAGGACTTCGTGCACCTCTCGCTGATCCTGCTGCGCCGACGCGGCATCGCCGCGCGCTACGTCTCGGGATACCTGTGGGCCGCACCGGAGGACCATGGCAACGATTCGCTGGAGGTGGACACCCACGCCTGGCTGGAGGCGCTGCTGCCCGGCGAAAACGGGCACGGCGAGCCCGTGTGGGTCAGCGCCGATCCCACCAACCGCCGGCTGGCCGACGGCGAGACGCACGTGAAGATCGGCCACGGGCGCTTCTACGCCGACGTGCCCCCCGTCAAGGGCCTCTACATGGGCGGCGCGAGCTCCGACCTGACCGCCTGGGTGACGATGTCGCGCCTTGACCCGCAGGCCAGCGCGCGCGCCTGAGCGGCCGGCCTGCCGCCGACATGCAGCCGCGGCGAGCCCTGGTCGCCGTGCACCCCTCAGCCGTGGTATTCGGCGAGCACGTCGGTGAACGCGAACGGCGCCTGGGCGATGCCGCTGCATTCGTCGGCGCCCGTGTCTTCGCCTTCGCAGGCGCGGTCGCGGTTGACCGACCAGAAGGCCAGGCGCGCGAGATGGTGCTGCTGGGCGAAGGAGAGGATCGTGCGGAAGTCTTCGAGGCTGACCGTCTCGCTTGCTTCGTCGGTGTGGCCGTTCATCGAAGAGATGCCGATGTGCGCGTATGTGACTTCGGCGTCGAGGTGGTAGGCCGCGGCGAGCTCCCGCTCGAGCGCTTCGACGCCCCTGATCGAGGCGTGCCCCATGTCGGTCAGCGGCTTGCCGAAGTCGAACGGCATGACCGTCCAGGCGGTCGGCTGGAAGCCGACCGCGGCCGCGTCGGCGATCAGGCTGCGGCCAGAGGCTTCGGGGCCGCCTTCGCCGGTCGCGAACGTGACCGTGATCTCGAGCCCCGGGTTGGCCGCCTGGGTGATCGCGAGCGCGGCGATCACGCGCTTGCGCACGGTCGCGCTGGCCACCTCGGTGTGCTCGATGTCGATGTCGATCGCTTTCAGCGAGTAGGCGTCGATCACCTTCTGGTAGGCGCCTGCGAGCACCGCCGGGCTCTTGCAGGAGACGCCGAGCTTGCTGCCGCTCCAGCCGCCGAAGGAGACCACCACGTCGCCGCCCGCGCCACGGACGCTCGCGATCGCCGCTTCGTCGGAGCCGCCGCCCAGCGGCCGCGTTCCATCCCAGCGCGGGTTGCAGGCGCCGTGGGAGAGGATGAACGCAAGCGTGAGGTCTCCGATGCCGGTGGCGCCGATCACGCTCGCCGGCGGCTGCGGGTGGCCCCAGCCGAGGTACTCGTACGGCGCGGCCATGTCCACCGGCTGGGCCGCCGCGGCCGGCACGAGAACAGAACCCGCGACGAGCACGAGCGCGCAGAGCACCCCCCGCGCGCCGGAGAGGCTCAGCTTGGCGACGCACCCCGCCATGCGATCGAGCATACAGCCGGCGCTCAGCGCTTGGGCACCTCTATCACGTAGACCAGCCACGGCTCCCGCACGCCCCCAACGCGGTCGTAGACGGCCTGGGCGCGCGCGTTCTCCGGCGCGGTCTCCCATTCAAGGCGCGAGGCGCCGCGCTCGGCGCACAGTCGCAGGCACGCGTCGATCAAGCGCTCGGCCAGCCCCCTGCCGCGCGCCGGCGGAGCGACGTAGAGGTCGTTCATGATCCCGATCCGGCTCGCCTCGGTCGTGTCCCAGCTCCAGAACACGCTCGCGAAGGCAACCGCCTCCCCGCTCCGATCGCGGGCCAGCAGCTGAATGCCCTCGTGCGCGGGATCGGCGAGCAGCGCGCGAGCGAGCGCGAGCAGGCTCTCGCCGCTGGGCTGCGTGGAGTAGAAGTCGCAGTAGGCCTGCATCAGCGCCAGCAGGTCGTCGAGGTCCGCGGCGGTGACAGGCGCAATCGCGTGGGCGTCGGATTGCGTGGGGCTCACGGGAGGGCGGGGACGGATCGCACGTGCGCCATCGTATTTCCCCTGATCGCGCGGGCCACGATGCCGCTCGCGAGCGCCTAGCATTGCTGCGAGCCATGCGCGCGCCCGCAGCAACAGCCCACCTCGCCTTCTACGGCACGCTGATGAGCGGCTTCGACACGCTCGACGAGCTCGGCGTTCGCGCGAAGCTGCGCCTCCTCGGACCCTGCCGCATAGCCGGCCGCCTGTTCGATCTCGGCGAATGGCCGACGCTCGTTCGGGGCGGTGGCGTGGCCCACGGCGAGCTGTTCGAGATCCTCGACGCGAGCGTGTTCGCCACGCTCGACCCGTTCGAGGACTACCGCCCCGGCGATCCCGCTCGCTCGAGCTACCTGCGGGTGCGCGTAGCGTTGCTCGCACCGGCCGTGGAGGCTTGGGTTTATGTAGCCAGCGAAACGCCACCCTCGGCCCGCGAGATCACCTCGGGCTCGTGGCAGACGGGGTGGGCGGCGAGCGCCGCGCGCGCGAAAACCCCAGCAAACATGCTGGATCAAGCCTGATTCCTCGGTCGATTCACGCTTCAGAGTTTTTTTCTTCCCAGGCCTTCCTAACAGAAACGTCAAGCGCTATTCTTCGCAAATTGCGCCAAGGAGATAGGCGCGGATGAAGTGTCGAGGAATGGGCTTCGGCATTCATCAGGCGGCTTCCGCCGCGGAACTGACACAAGGGGGGAAACCGCCATGGATGGAATGCTTGGAGTCCTACGTAGGGGCGTGACGTGGACGCTTGCGGTCGTCGCAATGGCGATCCCGGTGTCCGCGATCCTCCCCCAGGCGGCCAGCGCCGAAAGCGTCGCCAAAACCGCCCTGCTCAACGGCGAATCGATCACGACCGAGGACGGCTTCACGAACGAAAAATCCGAACCGATCAGCCTCGAGCAGGCCGCGGCCGAAAAAGCCGGCTACACCGTGACGGTGGTAAGCGGAGCTGAATGGGACGCGATGAGCGCCGCCCAGTTCGCTCAGTACCAGGTGCTGATCGTCGGCGACCCGCACTGCTCAGTGACCGCAGAATCTGCGGTCAGCGATGCCAGCACTTGGGCTTCCGCGGTGATGGGAACGTCGGGGGCCAGCCCCCTCGTCGGCAACCGGGTCGTGGTCGGGACCGACCCAGAGTGGCACTACCCCTCGCACAACGGCGCCGAGCACCTGGTCCAGGACGGGATCACCTTCGCCGGCGGTGTTAGCGGTGCAACTGGAGCCTACTTCGACACAAGTTGTGGAGACCAATCTGAAGGCAAAGAAATCATGAGCGTGCTCGAACTGCTCACCACCAGCACCGGTCACTGGACCACCAATACCTCGCCCCCGTGCGGAGGCAGTGTCCAGCAAGTCGCGGCCAACCCTGTGTTCGACACTGGCGAAAGCAAGCTGCTCGACAGCGACATCCAGGGTTGGGGCTGCTCCGACCACGTCACCTTCCCGACGTTCCCGGCGGACTGGTTCCCGCTCGCGGTGGCGACCGACACGCCGTCGCATCCCACCTGCGGCACGGATCCGGAAACGGCGACCGAAGTCTGCGGTGAGGCCTACGTCCTGCTCGCAGGGCGCGGGATCGTCGCCGAAGCGCCGAACATCACCCTGACACCCAAAACCGGCAGCAGCCCGGCTGGCGGCACGCATTCGGTCACCGCCTACGTGCACAAGGAAGAAAAACCCGTGGTCGGCACGGTCGTGACGTTCGTCGTCACCGGCCAGAACGCAGGCGTCACCGGAACCTGCACGACGAGCGGCGGAGCCGCCGATCCCGAATGCAAAACCGACGAAGAAGGTAAGGTCGTATTCACCTACAGCGATGCCAAGGGCGCGGGCGAAGATACGATCGTCGGCAGCGTTACGCTCGAAACCCCGGTTGAAGAAATCGGTGCACGCGTCGCCGGCTCGCGCTCCGCGCGAGTGCTCCTTACCACAGAGCAGGCGACGGCCGCCCAGGTCTGGACGCCGGTCCCTGTCGTCACTCCGCCGACTCCGGCGCCGGCGCCCGTGACCGCGGTCCTGGCCGCCAAAGAAGTGAAACCGGCGAAAGGCACGGCGACCATCGCGAGCATCCGCGGCTGCATCGCAAGGTCCAGCTACGTGGCCTCCGTCCACGGCAGCTCGATAGCCTCGGTGACATTCAAGCTCGACGGTCACACGGTAAAGACGCTGCACAAACCGACGTCTGGCAGCACCTACGCTGTCCGACTCAACCTGCGTGCGGGATCGGCGCATCACGTGACGATGCACGTGGTGTTCACCAGCACCAGCAAAACGGCGACCGAGACGCTTCACCAAACGGTGGCGCGCTGCGCCGTGCACCGGGCGCTGCCCAGGTTCACCGGCTGAGAGGTCGACCGATGGTGCGGGCGACGGCCAGTGGGGAAGCCGTCGCCCGCGCTGCCTTCCAGATGAGCACGCCGACTCGATGGTGTGAGCGGTGAGCCCCGGGCGGCGCGGACTGCTGCTGGCGATGTGCGCCGGCGCGGCGTTCACGCAGGCACCCGCGGCGAGCGCGCTGGCGCCGATCGCGCACGGCGCGGGCATCGAAGCGGCTCCTGTGGCCCAGCCGGGCGCGCCGCCGACCACGATTGCGATGGGCTCCCCGACCGCCGCCGCCCCGCAGCAGCCCGCCACCGCCACGCCGGCCGACGTGACGCTGTCCAACGAGCACACGCTGACCACCTGGGCGCACCCGGTCGAAGAAATATCGATCTTCGCCCATCCCAACACGCGTTCGCGCCGCGTGGCGCGGCTGCACCTGGAAACCGAGGACGGCTTTCCCGAGGTCTACCTGCTGCTCTCCAGCCACACCGACGCGGGCGGCCAGCTGTGGATCAGGTTGCGCATCCCCGGACGCCCCAACGGCCGCGAGGGCTGGGTGCTGCGCAGCGCCCTCGGCGGCTTCCACGTGACGCACTGGCTGCTCGTCGTCAACCGCGCCAGGGCGACGCTCACGGCCTACTACAACGGGCACGTGCGCATCGTCGCGCCGGTCGGCGTCGGCAAGCCGAGCACGCCCACGCCGCCCGGGCACTTCTGGATCCGCGAGCGCTTCCGCATCACGCAGCGAAGCAACCCCTACTGGCCCTATGCGCTGGGCACCGCGGACTACTCGACGCTGAGCGAATGGCCGGGCGGCGGGGTGGTGGGCATCCACGGAGACTTCGGAGAACCGCAGCTGATCCCGGGCCACCCCTCCCACGGCTGCGTGCGCATGCGCGACTCGGACATCGCCTGGCTCGCGCCGCGGGTGACGCTGGGCACGCCCGTTGACATCATCTAGGCTCGCGCCTGCGCAGATGCAGATCGAGCACGCCCCCGCGGTCATCCACACGCCCGATCAGCTGACCGGGGAGTGGCTCAGCGCGATCCTCGGGAGCGGCCCGATCGCGGCGCTGTCCAGCGAGCCGATCGGCACCGGGCAGATGAGCCAGAGCCACCGCGTGCGGATCGCATATGCCGAGGAAGCCCAGCCGGGTCCCGCGAGCGTGGTGGTCAAGCTCGCCTCCGAGGACCCCACGAGCCGCGCCACGGGGCAGGGCCTCGGGGCCTACCAGCGCGAGGTCCACTTCTACCAGCAGCTCGCCCCCCGCATCGGCGGGCCGACGGCCCCGTGCCACGCGGCAGCGATCGACGAGGCGGGCTTCTTCACGATCGTGCTGCAGGACGTCGCAGACGGCGTGCAGGGCGACCAGATCGCCGGCTGCAGCCCGCAGCAGGCACGCCTTGCGATGGACGCGCTGGCGGACATCCACGCGCCCGTCTACGGCGACGGCGCGCTCGGCGCGGCGGCCTGGCTGAACGCGCCCTCGCCTCTGAACCAGGCGCTCGTCACCCAGCTGTTCCCGGGCTTCCTGGAGCGATACCGCGAGCGTGTGTCCCCCGAGCACCTGGAGCTCTGCGAGCGGTTCCTGGAGAGCATCGACGCGTGGGGCGCCGACGCGCGCCCGCCGCTGGGGCTCGTGCACGGCGACTACCGCCTGGACAACATGCTGTTCGCGCCGGGTTCGCAACGTCCGCTGACGGTCGTGGACTGGCAGACCGTGTCGTGGGGTCCGATGATGCTCGACGCTGCCTACTTCCTCGCCAGCAGCCTGAGCGTGGCGGACCGTCGCGCCCACGAGCGGGAGCTGCTGCGCGGCTACTACGAGGCGATGATCGAGCGCGGCGCGCGCGACCTCGACTGGGAGGCGTGCTGGGAGGGCTACCGCCAGCAATCCTTCTTCGGCATCCTGATGTCGATCGTGGCCTCGATGATCGTCGTACGCACCGAGCGCGGCGACGACATGTTCATGACGACGCTCGCGCGCTACGCTCAGCAGGCGATCGACCTGCAGGCCACCGAGCTATTGCCGGCGGCGGGCAGCGGACGTCCGCCCGCGCTCGTGCCGGCCGCGGCGGACGAGGGCCGCCACGAGCCCACCGCCGAGCAGCTATGGAACGAGAGCTGGTACTTCGACGCGATCTGCGCCGACGGCAGCCTCGGCGCCTACGTGCGCATCGGGCTCTACCCCAACCTCGGCGTGGCCTGGTACACCGCGTTCGTCTGCGGACCGGACCGGGCGAGCGTCGGCGTGATCGACTTCCAGGCGCCGCTGCCCGCCGCCGGCTCGCTCGCGCTGATGCGCGACGGCTTGCACGCGGACCACGTCTGCGAGCAGCCGCTGGAGCGTTTCGCCGTCAGCCTGACTGCGCGCGGTGAGCGCCACGAGGACGCTGCTGCGTTCCTGCGCGGCGAGAGCGGCACGCCGGTGGACGTCTCCCTGGCGCTGCGCTGGCAGACCGACGGCATCCCCTATGCCTACCGCCTGGCCACCCGCTATGAGATCCCCTGCACGGTCACCGGCACGATCCGCATCGACAGCGAGGAGCTCGAGCTCGCCGGCCCCGGCCAGCGCGACCACTCCTGGGGCACCCGCGACTGGTGGTCGATGGACTGGATGTGGAGCGCCGGTGCCCTGCAGGACGGAACTCGGATCCACGCGGTGGCGTTGCGGATACCGCAGGCGCCGCCGTTGAGCGTCGGCTACGTGCAGTCGCCGGACGGGGAGCTGATCGAGCTCGACGCCGTCGAGGCGCAGGAGCAGGTGGCCGCCGACGGCCTGATCGAGCGTGCGCGCATCGCCACGGGCGTTGGGCTGCCCGCGCTGGGGGTGCAGCCGCTCGCGTTCGGGCCGCTGCGCCTGATCGCGCCCGACGGCCGCGTCGCACACTTTCCGCGGGCGATGTGCCGCCTGATCAGCGAGGACGGTCGCAGCGGCCTCGGCTGGGTGGAGTGGAACCGCAACCAGCCCGCCTAGCAGGCCGCGCGAGACCCAACCAGTGGAGCGTCGGCGAGCGCCTCGTCGAGCGCTGCGGCGTGACCGCGCGCCACGCCGACCGCGCATCTGCCGGGCGCGGTCACAAACCGGCGGCCGTCTGCGACGAGCCCCGTGTGGATGGACAACAGGACATGCAGGCCGGCGGTGCGGTCGCACCGCTGGGGCGGCTCGCGCTGAAGCTGATCGCGCAGAGGTGGGTGATCGCGGTCCTGCTGGAGCTCGCGGACGGGCCGCTGCGCCCGCATGAGCTCGAACGCCGCGTCGTGGGGCTCTCCCATGCCGGCCTCATGCGCCGCCTCGCCGAGCTCGCGCGCAACGGCGTGGTCGTGCACACGCGCAGCCGCGAGATCCCGCCGCGGGCCTACTACGGCCTCACGCGCTGCGGCGAGGAGCTGCTCACGATCGCCGACCGCGCCGCGCGCTGGGAAGAGCAGACCCGCGTCCGCAGCCGGACGCTCCCCGGGGCCTGGGCGCTACGGGTGGTCGCCGACCCGCGCGCGCTCGAGGTGCTGCGCGCGCTGGCGCTCGCTCCCAGCGGTCCGCGCGAGCTCGGCCGCAGGATCGCGCCGGTCGGCCACGCGGCGCTGATGCGCCGCCTGGCGGGTCTCACGCTGGACGGCCTGCTGATCCGCCAAGAGCTGCGCGGCGGGGTGCGCTACGAGCTGGCCGAGGACACGCGCGGCCTCGCGGAGCTCGCGATCCTCGCGATGGGCTGGGAGCTTGCGCGAGATGCCGGCCGCGACGAGGCCCGGCCGAGCGACCTCTTGGGGATGCTGCGCCTGCTCGCTCCCGCCGCGTCCCCGCCGCCCGAGCTTCAGGGCGTCTGCCTGCTGCGCGTCGATGGTCCGGGCGAGCGCGAGCCGGGCCTCTCCTTGGCCGCCGCGGGCGGCTCGCTGCGTGCGTTGCCCGCCTCCCCCGTGCAGCGGCCCGCTGCGATCCTCCAGGGGTCTCTGCAGGCGTGGCTCCGCGCCCTGCTGGCGGGCTCGCCGTCGGCGCTCGTCACCGTGGCCGACCCCGTGCTCGCCACCGGCGTGCTCGACGCGCTCGCGGCGCTGCTGTGCGTCCCACGGCTCGACTCGTTGTTCGACCTCATAAAGATTTCCTAAAGACGCCGTCCATGCGACGGCCGTGCCGAGAGCGCGGCATGCCGTGGTCCGCCAGCTGGACTCTTGCGAGCAGCGGCAGCTTCTCTTACCCGCGTCGCGCGCGGCTGCGCGGTGGCGCTCAGATTGTTTGAATAGTCGGACGCGATCGGGCTTCCGGCATTGCCGCGCGCTGTGATAGGACCCCCTCGCTCCGGGTGGGCCGGGGTCTTGCCACTGAACGGTAAAAGGGGGAACGAGAGATGAATTGGTGTGAATTCCGCCGGGCCGGCCCGCCCGCTGTGCGTGGCGGGACGCTGCGCGCCGGACTGCCGCTCGCCGCGCTCGCCGGTGTCGTGTGCACCGCGCTGCTGGCTCTCGCGCTTCTCACCCCGGGTCGCGCGCTGGCGGGGGCGGGTGTGTTCTGCTCGTGGTGTGACCTGAACCCCCACGCCCACGCCATCGGCAACTTCCGCGGTCACTTCTACGAGACCGAGACGTGGAACTCCGACGGCAAGGGCGTCGGCAGCTGCAGCGGTGTGGGTACGAGCGGCGGCTCATACGCCAACGTCGCATGCCACGGCGACGCCAGCGGTTACAACGAAGTGTATTGCACAGGCTGCAACGGCGACACGAACTGGTGGGCGATCATGCAAGACAACAGCGTTTACAACAGCGTGTTCAGCGGATGGGAATGGTACGCATGAGCGCTCCATCCAAAATGGTTAATACTCACCGCCGCCGTCGTGCCGCGATCGCGATCGCGATCGGCGCCATGCTCGCGATCGGCGCGGGCGCATCGCTGGCGATCGCCGTAACAGCCAGCTCGAACGGCCCGGTCCCACCGACCTCGGAAGCTGCCCCCGCGAACGCCGTCGAGCCCGCGCTTGCCTCCGGCGTGTCGCTGATGCGCCGCGCGCAGAACGCCGCCGACGTCGTGCCGGCAAGCGTACCGGTCGTGTTCTCACAGTCCTCCGGCGCCAACATCGCGCTCGCGCGCAGGGTCGCAGACGGCGCCGGCGCGGAAGCCTGGGTGATCCCGGGCAACGGCACCACCTGCATCCTCGCCCGCCTCGCGCAGTACGACATCGGCGGCGCCGTCTGCACGTCCACCGCCGCGGCGCTCGCGGGAGAACTCGACGTGCAGAGCGCGAGCGCGCAGCTGCCGGGAGCCGAACTGGTCGCGGGCATCGTGCCCGACAGCGTGGGCGCGGTGACGATGACGCTCGCTGACGGCGGCACGGCCAGCGCGGCGGTTCACGAAAACGTGTATCTCGCGCTGGTGCACGGAGCGGTCGCCTCAATCAGCGCAACCGGCCCGCAGGGGCAGATCGCGGTGCCCGCCATGAGCGCCAGCTCGGCTAGCGCCCGGCTGGCCGGGCGCGGCTGAGCGGGCGCGCCTGCGTCACCCAACACGGTGGGTGCCCCGGCTGGCGGGGCACCCACCCGCTCTTAGGATTGGTGCGTGGTCACAGATCGGCCCGTGCTTGCGACGGTCTGCGCATGAGCGATAGGGACGCGGCGGGGAGCGTCGAGGACACACAGCTGCTCCAGCAGGCGCGCGACGGACGCGCGGAGGCATTCGAGGTCCTCTACCGCCGCCACAACCGTGTGGTGCTCGCGTTCCTGGCCCGGCGCGTGGCCCAGCCCGAGCTGGCGGCTGACTTGCTGGCCGAGACGTTCGCAGCGCTGCTGGTGGTCGTGCGCGATCCGACGCGGCGGCTGCCCGAGTCGCCGATCGCGTGGCTGCTCGGAACGGCGCGTCACCTGCTGATCGACAGCTACCGCCGCGGGCGGGTAGAGGCGGCCGCGCGCACACAGCTGGCGATGCAGCCGCTCGTCCTCGACGACGGCGACCTGCGGCGCATCGAGGAGATATCCGCCGAGACCGACATCCTCGCCGAGCTCGCCGCCGTGCTGCCGCCCGAGCAGTTCGCCGCGCTGCGCGCGCGCGTGATCGACGAGTCGGACTACGCCACGATCGCCCGGGAGCTGCGCTGCTCGGAGGCGGTCGTGCGCAAGCGTGTGAGCCGCGCGCTGCGTACCCTGCGAACCGCCAACCCGGAGGCCGAGGGCAATGCCTGACTTCCTCGATCGCCTCGCCGAGGAGCTGGTGCGCGCCGCACGGGCGCCCGCTACAGAGACCATCGCCCCGAGCCTCGCGCGGCCGCGCGTGCGGCGGCTGCGCGGTCCGGGACATGTCCGCAGGCGCTGGCTGCTGGCGGCGCTCGCCCTGCTCATCGCCGGTGCGACCGCCGCTGCGATCGCGACGCGCGGCCGGCCGACACCGGGGCCGGTGCCGCCGCGGCCGGGAGCCGCGCTGACGCTCGTCCCCGACGGCGCGGACCGGGCGACCTTCGCGATCCTGCGTAGGCCCACGAGCTCCGCGGATGAGATCCCGCTGCGGCTGCCGCTGGCGCTGTCGGGATCCTCAGGCGCGAACCTGCAAGCGGCGCGTCGCGCCGCCGCCCCCGGCCCGGGCGAGGCGTGGGTGGTGCCGGGACGCGGGTCTGTGTGCCTGATCGCGGCGTGGCCGGCTCAGCACGCCGGCGGTAGCTCCTGCGTGCCCGACGCCGCGGCCGCCCGCGGCGCGCTCTACGTGTCCTCCGGCTCGGCGCGAACACCGGGCGTGGACTATCTCGCGGGCCTCGTTCCGGACGGGGTCCGGGCCGTCACGGTGCTGCTCCCCGGCGGCCTCGGGACGCGTGTGGGCGTGCACGAAAACGTCTACCTCGTGGCCGTGCCGGGCAACCCGCTGGCGGTCATCTTCGCGGGCCCCCACGGCCCTGTGACGGTGCAACGGGTGGGACTGCCGGACGCCGGCAACGGCCGCTGAGGCGCGTCCGCGCTGCGGCTCTCCCGCGCGCCGTCCGGGCGCTGCCGGCATGCGCCGTCGTGGGTTAGCATCGCGTGGGCCGATGTCAGCAGCGAGCGCTTCCGTGGCGCTGTCGGCGCCCGTGGCCAGGCCGCGTCTGCGCCTGATCTTCGCCGGGCTGATGCTCGTGATGCTGCTCGCCGCGCTCGATCAGACGATCGTGGCGACCGCGCTGCCCACGATCGTGGGCGACCTCGGCGGGCTCGACCGGCTGGCGTGGGTGACGAGCGCGTTCCTGCTCGCCCAGACCGCCGTCATCCCGATCTACGGCAAGCTCGGCGATCTCTACGGGCGCAAGCGCGTGCTGCAGAGCGCCGTCGTCGTGTTCCTGCTCGGCTCGGCGCTGTGCGGCCTCTCGCGCAACATGACCGAGCTGATCGCCTTCCGCGCCGTGCAGGGGCTCGGTGCTGGCGGCCTGATCGTGCTCACGCAGGCGTCGGTGGGCGACGTGGTGCCTCCCCGCGAACGCGGCCGCTACCAGGGCCTGTTCGGGGCGGTGTTCGGGCTGGCGAGCGTCGCGGGGCCGCTGCTCGGCGGCGCGATCGTGCAGACCGTTTCCTGGCGCTGGATCTTCTATGTCAACCTCCCACTCGGCGTGCTCGCGCTCGCCGTGCTGTCGGCGACGCTGCCGCCGGGGCGCGTCAGCGAGCGGCCGTCGATCGACTACCTCGGCGCGGCCGCGCTCGCCGGTGCGCTCAGCGCGATCGTGCTCGTGGCGAGCCTCGGCGGCACCACGTGGGCGTGGGGCTCGCCGCAAACGCTGCTCGTGAGCGCGCTCGGCGTGGCGCTGCTGGTGATCTTCATGGCGGTCGAGCGCCGCGCGCGAGAGCCGGTGCTGCCGCCGGCCCTGCTGCGCAACCGTGTGTTCGCGGTGGCGGGCGCGGAGTCGCTGATCGTGGGCTTCGCGCTGTTCGGCTCGGTCACGTTCCTGCCGCTGTACTTCCAGACCGTGGACGCGGCGAGCCCGACCGGCGCGGGCCTGCGCCTGATCCCGCTGATGGCGGGCGTGGTGATCATGTCGATCGTCTCCGGCCAGACGATCACGCGCACCGGGCGCTACCGAGTGTTCCCGATCGTGGGCACCGCCACGATGACCGTCGGGTTGCTGCTGCTCTCGCGGCTCGACGTCTCCAGCAGCAGCGCCACCGCGGCGCTGTCGCTGCTCGTGCTCGGGCTCGGACTCGGGTCGGTGATGCAGGTGCTCGTGCTCGTCGTGCAGAACGCGGTCGACTACGCGGTGCTCGGCGCCGCCACCTCGGGAGTGACGATGTTCAGGGGGATCGGCGGCGCGCTCGGCGCGGCCGTGTTCGGGACGATCTTCAGCTCTCGCCTGAGCTCGGAGCTGCACGGAGCGTTCGGCGGGACGCTGGGCGCGCAGATAGCCAAGGGAGCCCGCCTGACGGGCGCCCAGGTGGAGCGCCTGCCGCCGGCGCCGCGGGCCGTCTACGAGCACGCCTACGTGAACGCGCTGCAGCCGGTGTTCCTCGCCGCCGCCGGCGTGGCAGCGCTCGGCTTCGCGCTCAGCTGGCTGCTGGAGGAGCGCCCGCTGCGCGAAACGGCCGCCACGAGCCGCGGCCTGGACGACAGCCTCGCCGCGCCCCGCTCCCCGGACTCGCTGGCGGAGATCGAGCGCTGCCTGGCGCGCGCCACCGGACCGGAGCGCAGACGTCACTTCGCCGAGCGCCTGGCCGAGCGTGCGGGCACGCAGCTGAGCCCCGGGGCGACCTGGGCGCTCGTGCGCATCGAGGAGCACGGCCTGGTGGGCGCGCGCGCCCAGGCCGAAGGCGACGGCGTGGCGCCGGAGCGCGTCGCGGCGGTCGTCGGGGAGCTGCGGGGGCACGGGCTGATCGCCGGCGAGGACGGCGGCTCGGCGCTCACGCCGGCCGGGCAGCTCGTCGCCGAGCGGGCCGTGAGCGCGCGGCGCGAGCTGCTGCTCGACGCGCTCGCCGACGAAACCGCCAGCCGCGACCCGCAGGTGGATGAGCTGCTGCACCGCCTGGCGCGAGAGCTGACCGGCGAGCCGCCCCGGGCCGGCGCCGCCAGCTAGGCGTCGGCGCGCTCGGCTGGGACCGGGGCGAGCGAGCGCCCCATCCAAACGTGCGCGATGCCGGCCTCCTGAAAGGTGCCCGACTCGACCGCGAAGCCCGCCCTGCGGTAGAGCTCGATCGCCTCCAGCTGGGCGGCCAGCCGCGCGCGCACGCAACCCCCTTCGCGGGCCCGGTCGAGCGCCATGTTGAGCATGCGCAGGGCCACCCCCCTGCGCCGCCACTCGGCTTCCACGGCCACGCGCCCGACCTTGGCTACGTCCGGGACCAGCAGCAGGCGCAGCGTGCCGATCACCCGCCGCTCGCTCGGGGCGAGCGCCACAAGGTGCAGCGCGTCGCGGTCGAGCCCGTCGTGCTCCTCGGCCAGCGGCACGCCCTGCTCGCGGCAGAAGACCTGCTCGCGGACGCGCAGCGCACCGTCCACGTCCTCGCTCGCGCTCGCCCAGCGGATCGTGATCTCCGGCGCGCTCATGCGGCCTGACGATAGTGGCTGCGCTGCGGCCGCCGGCACGCAGCGGGCCTCCGCGCGGCGGGTAGGGTGCGGGGCATGGATCACCGCTTCGTGGGCCCGCGCTACACCGTCGGGGTCGAGGAGGAGCTGATGATCGTGGACGCGCACACGCTCGACCTCGTGAGCGCGATCGACTCGATCGTCGACGAGCAGCCCCCCTCCGGACAGATCAAGCCGGAGCTGTTGGAGTCGGTGCTCGAGATCGCCACCTCGCCGTGCCCGGACGTCCCCACGGTCGGCGCCGAGCTCGTCTCGCTGCGCGCGCTCGCGCGCGAGCGCGCGCGCAGCCAGGGCCTTGACATCGGGGCCGCGGGGACCCACCCGTTCGCGCGCTGGGAGGACCAGCGCGTGGTCAGCGACGACCGCTATCGGGACCTCGTGCGCTCACTCGGCTTCGTGGCCCGCCAGGAGCTCGTGTTCGGCATGCACGTGCACGTCGGCATGTCTGACGCGGAGGAGGCCGTGCAGGTGGCCAACGGCCTGCGCAACCACGTGCCGTTGCTGATCGCGCTGTCGGCCAACTCGCCGCTGTGGCGCGGCGGGCTGACCGGTCTGATGTCCAGCAGGGTGCCGATCTTCCGGGCCTTCCCGCGCGTCGGGCTGCCGCCCCGCTTCGAGGGGTGGACGGACTTCGAGCGGCGTGTGGAGACGATGAGCAACTGCGGGCTGATCGAGGACTACACCTATCTCTGGTACGACGTGCGCCCGCATCCGCGGCTGGGCACCGTGGAGATCCGTGCGATGGACTCGCAGACACGGGTCGAGCACACGATCGCCCTGAGCGCGTTCGTGGTCTCGCTCGTGAAGCTGCTGACGGAGGAGTTCCAGCGGGGCGAGGTGGCCCCGGAGCCGCCCTGGGAGATACTCGACGAGAATCGCTGGGTGGCGGCTCGACACGGCCTCGACGCCGAGCTGTTCGAGCTCGAAAGCGGCGAGCGGCGCGGGGCCAGGGAGCTGACCGGGGCGCTGCTGGCGCGCCTGGCGCCGCACGCCCAGGAGCTCGGCTGCGAGCGCGAGCTGGAGGGCATGGAGGACCTGCTGCGGCTCGGCAACGGCGCTGCACGGCAGAAGATGGTCTACGAGGCCAACCACGACCTGCGCGAGCTGATGGCCGAGATCGTGGCGAGGACCGCCTGAGCGGTCAGGCTATTCGGCCTGCTGGAGCTGCCCGACGGGCGCGACGGGCGCGGGGCTCGGTCCGAACAGCGGCCAGCGCGGAGCCCCGCCCCCGGCCAGGAGCACCGCGGCGGCCGCGCGCGGACGGTCGCCGGGCCCGTAGAGCTCGCCGTCCTCGCCGCCGGCCGCTGAGCACGGCGGCGAGCGCCCGTCGGCGCCCATCACGCCGTAGTAGAAGACGTGCGCGGGCGCGACCGCCGGATCGGCGATCAGGCCGCGCAGCAGGTAGGCCGCGTCCGAGGCCTGTCGCGCTTCCCCGCGCAGCCGGCCGCGTATGCAGTAGAACGCGGCGACCTCCGTCAACCAGAGCTGCGCGCCCGCGCCATGATCGGGCAGCTCGGCTCTGAGGCGGCGCACTTCGGCGTCGTCGTGGGAGCTGACCGCCGCGTAGGGGTGCACCCCCCAGGCGACGGGGGCGAACGTGAGCGCCCGCTGGTAGGCGAGCTCGTATGCAACCGAGCCGCGCGAGTCTTCCAGGTCGCCCGCTATCACCGTGCACTCGCGCAGCGCCTCGCAGAGCCCGTTCGCGGCGTCGGCCAGCGCCGCGGCGCTCGCTGCGCTCTCGCGCCCCTGGTTGTTGGGCTCGTTCCACGGCTCGAGGTAGGCGACCGGCTGCCCGAGCGCGAGCGCCCCCTCGAGCACCGCCTGCAGCGCCCGCGCATAGGAGGCGAGCGAGGCAGGGTAGACGCCGTCGTAGCTGGTCAGCGCGACGTCCGCGGTGAGGCCCAGCGCGCGAACATCGAGCAGCCAGGCTTCGAAGCGTTCGCGGTAGTCGCCGCCCGGGCTCGGCCCGCTACTCGGTTGACCGATCGCATTCCACTGGAGCACGTAGCGCGCGAGGCTCAGCTGTCCGCGCGGACCGCCGGCGAGCTCATCGCCAAACAGCGCGGCGAGCGGACTGTAGGCAAACTCGCCATCCCAGGCGGGCAGGTTCTGGTCGGAGATCCCGTCGACGTGGTCGGTCGCCGCGCGCGCGGGCGCGCCGGCGAGGATCACAGCGAGGCAGAGGGCCGCAACGCATGTCGCTCGGGTGGTGATCGCGCCATTGTGACCGACCGCATGACCCCGAGCGCCGGCTCAAGCCCCGACCGCGAACAGCCGATCCAGCGGTGTGGCAATCGCGCGCCCCGTCCCCGGCGATGGCCGGCCCGCGTCGCTTGCACGGGCCTCGGCGTCGGCCACGCGCTCGCGCGCGGCGGCGCCGGTACCCCCAACCCGGAGCCCCGCCCCGCCCACGCAGGCGGCTGAAGTCTGGTAAAAGCGGTGGTCGGGCAGACAGAGGGAAGTGACGGTGACGATCCTCAGCACCAAGAACCTGCGGCCGGCGAAGATCCGCAATGCCGCGCGCAGGCGCCTGTTCGAGTACGAGATCCCGCACACGCCGATGCGCCAGGCTCCCGGCGGTTTGATCGAGCTGGGAAGCCCGAGTGGCGGGTGGACGCTGCCCGCGGGCCTGATCGAGCCCTCCTGGCTCTGCTACAGCGTGGGTGCCGGTGCTGACATCAGCTTCGACCTCGAGCTGATCAGCCGCTACGGCATAAGGGTGCGCGCCTTCGACGCCGTCGAGGACTACGTTCGGCTGGCTGCCGAGCAGGCAGGAGGAGATCCCCGCTTCTCGGCGCACCACGCGGCGATCGCCACCAGCGACGGGCCACTACTGATGCAGGTCACGCACGACGCTCAGAGCGGATCTGTGTCCTCAGCCGGCCTGTACGAGTCCCACGACTACATCGAGCTCCCCGGCCGCTCGCTGCGCTCGCTGATGTCCGAGCTGGGTGACGAGCGCATCGACCTGCTCAAGCTCGACATCGAGGGCGGCGAGTACGAGGTGATCCCCACGCTCGACCTGCGCGCGCTCGGCGTGAAGATCTTCGCCATCCAGCTGCACCACACTGGCTCGGTCCGGCAGGCGCGCGGGCTGATCGCGCTCGTGCGAGGCGCTGGGTTCGAGCCGGTCGCCTGCCGCTACCCGGTCAAACTGACCTTCGCCCGCAGTGAGCTGATCGACCTCGGCGCGGCGCCGCCGCTCCCCCGGGCCGGCCGGCGCCGGCGCAGGCCGGGAGGCGCGCCCGAACGATCCGGTCAGGGGCTGCTGCGCGACGGTCGCTCGCACGCGCCGGCCCGCCCACCCTCGGGCGAGGACTAGCGGGCGCTGCAGCCGTGGGCGTCGCGCGCGGGCGCGCGCCCGGACACCGGACGCGGCCCGTGCGAGAAGAACCTGCTCAGGCGCTGGCGAGGGCCGCGGCCTGCTCGCTGTAGCGCTCGCCGCGCTCGGCCAGCTCGACCAGCGAGGCAGGCGGCTCGAAGCGCTCGCCGTAGGCGTCCGCGAGCTCGCGGGCGCGCTCCACGAACGCGGCGGGGCCGCCCCCGTCGGGGCTGGCGGGGTTCTGGTAGCCGTCGATGTACTGCAGCACGCCCCCCGTCCAGCCGGGGAACCCGATGCCGAAGATCGATCCTATGTTGGCGTCCGCGACCGTCTCGATCACGCCCTCGTCGAGGCACTTGACGGTCTCGATCGACTCGATGAACAGCATCCGCTCCTCGAGGTCTCGCAGCGAGATCGTGGACGGGTCCTGCACCGGCGGGAACAGCTGCTTCAGGCCCTTCCACAGGCCGACACGCTTTCCGTCCTCGTAGTCGTAGTAGCCGGCGCCGTCCAGCTTGCCCGCGCGGCCGGCCTCGAGCATGCGGTCCACCACCGTGAAGGAGGAGCGCTCCTGGAAGGTCCCGCCCTCGGCCTCGATCGCCGCCTTCGTCGCGTCGCGGATCTTGCGTGCGAGCTTGAGGTTCAGCTCGTCGCTCAGCTGCAGCACCGGGGCGGGGTAGCCGGCCTGGCCGGAGGCCTGCTCGATCGTCGCCGCGGGCACCCCCTCCAGCAGCATCCCCACGCCCTCGTTGATGAACGTGCCGATTACGCGGCTGGTGAAGAAGCCGCGGCTGTCGTTGACGACGATCGGCGTCTTCTTGATCTGCCTGGCAAGATCGAGCGCGCGGTAGAGGGTCTCCTCGTTGGTCTTCTCGCCCTTGATGATCTCCAGCAGCGGCATCTTGTCGACCGGGCTGAAGAAGTGCAGCCCGATGAATTCCTCCGGGCGCGTGACGCCCTCGGCGAGCCCGGTGATCGGCAGCGTCGAGGTGTTCGAGCCGAGCAGCGCGCCGGGAGCGAGGTGCGGCTCGATCTCGGCGAACACCTGCGCCTTGACGGCAGGGTCCTCGAACACCGCCTCGATCACGAGGTCCGCGCCGGCGGCCGCCGCGGGGTCCTCGCTCGGCGTGATCCGTGCCAGCAGCTCGGCCGCCTGCTCCTCGCTGGAACGCCCGCGCGCCACGGCCTTGTCGAGCAGCCCCGCCGAGTAGGCCTTGCCGCGTTCGGCGGCGTCCAGCGAGACGTCCTTGAGCACAACCTCGATGCCCGCCCTCGCACACACGTAGGCGATCGCCGCTCCCATCATGCCGGCGCCGAGCACGACCGCCTTGCGGGCGGCGTACGGCTCGATGTGCTGCGGCCGGCCGCGGTCGCCGCTGACCTCCTGCAGGTCGAAGAAGAACGCCTGGATCATGTTCTTGGAGACCTGGCCGGTGGCAAGGTCGGTGAAGTAGCGGCCCTCGATCTCGATCGCCGTGTCGAAGTCGACCTGGGCGCCCTCGACGGCGGCCGCCATGATGTGGTGCGGCGCCGGGTAGTTGGCGCCCTTGAGCTGCTTGCGCAGGTTCGCCGGGAACGCCGGGAGGTTCTGCGCGAGCTTCGGGTTCGACGGTGTGCCACCGGGGATCTTGTGGCCCTTGACGTCCCAAGGCTGCACGACCGGCTCCCCGCCGGCGGCTTGCTCCTCGATCCAGGCCTTGGCGGCCGGGACCAGTTCCTCGCGGCTTGCGAGTACCTCATCGACGAGCCCCATCTCCTTGGCCTTGGCGGGACGCAGTTCCTGTCCCTGGAGCAGCAGCGACATGAGCGCTTCGACGATCCCGAACATGCGCACGGTGCGCACCACCCCGCCGCCGCCCGGCAGCAGGCCGAGCTTGACCTCTGGGAAGCCAAGCTTGGCGCGCGGGTCATCGACGATCACGCGACGGTGGCAGGCGAGGGCGATCTCCAGCCCGCCGCCCAGCGCCGCGCCGTTGATGGCGGCCACGACCGGCCTGCCGAGCGTCTCCAGGCGGCGCAGCTGGCTCTTGACCTCGCGCACGCCGGCCGCGAACTCCGCGGCCTGCTCGCGGGTGACCGTCTTCAGGTCGTTGAGGTCGCCGCCGGCGAAGAAGGTCTTCTTCGCCGATGTGACGATCACGCCCTTGATGCTCTCGCGCTCGGCCTCCAGCCGCTCGATCGTGGCGGCCATCGAGGCTATGTACGCCGCGTTCATCGTGTTGGCCGACTGGTTGGGGTCGTCGAGCGTGAGGATCACGATCCCGTCCTCGCCCTGCTCCCAGCGGATGGTTGTGCTCTCAGCCATGATCAGATCGCCTCCACGACGGTCGCGATTCCCATGCCGCCGCCCACGCACAGCGTCGCCAGGCCGTAGCGGCCGCCGGTGCGGTGCAGCTCGTCGATCAGCGTGCCGAGGATCATCCCGCCGGTGGCCCCGAGAGGGTGGCCCATGGCGATCGCCCCGCCGTTCACGTTGACCTTCTCCAGGTCCAGCCCCATGTCCCTCACGAAGCGCAGCACCACCGCGGCGAACGCCTCGTTGATCTCCACGAGGTCGAGATCCTCGACCGTGAGACCGGCCTTGGCGAGCGCCTTGCGACTCGCCGGTGCGGGACCCGTGAGCATGATCGTGGGATCGGCCCCGGACAGCGCCGTGGCGAGGATCCGCGCGCGCGGCGTCAGCCCGAGCTCGGCGCCCGCCTGCTCGTTGCCGATCGTCAGCAGCGACGCCCCGTCGACGATGCCCGAGGAGTTGCCGGGCGTGTGGACGTGCTCGATCTTCTCGACCCAGTGGTACTTCTGCAGGGCCACCGAGTCGAAGCCGCCCATCTCGCCGATCGCGGCGAACGACGGCTTCAGGCCGCCGAGCGTCTGCACAGTCGTGCCGGGCCGGATGAACTCCTCGCGGTCGAGCACCACGTTCTCGTTGAGGTCCTTGACGGGGATCACCGACTCGGCGAAGCGTCCCTCCGCCTGCGCGGCCGCGGCGCGCTCCTGGGAGCGGGCGGCGTAGGTGTCGACGTCCTCCCTGCTGAACTCCTCGATCGTCGCGATCAGGTCGGCGCTGATTCCCTGGGGGACGAACGAGGTGTCGTAGTTGGTCTCGGGGTCCATCGCCCAGGCGCCGCCGTCGGAGCCCATCGGCACGCGCGACATCGACTCCACGCCGCCGGCGAAGACGAGGTCCTCCCAGCCGGAGGCGACCTTCTGCGCGGCGATGTTGACCGCCTCCAGGCCCGATGCGCAGAAGCGGTTGACCTGCACACCGGCCACGGTGTCGGGCAGTCCGGCCTTGATCGCGGCGGTCTTTGCGATGTCCGCGCCCTGGTCGCCCACCGGTGAGACGCAGCCGAGCACGACGTCGTCCACCCGCCGCGGGTCCAGTTTCTCGTTGCGTACGAGCGTCTCGTGCATCAGGCCCACGACGAGGTCCACGGGCTTGGTGCCGTGTAGGGCGCCGCCCACCTTCCCTCTGCCGCGCGGCGTGCGGATCGCGTCGAAGACGAGCGCATCTGTGGCTGCCATCAGTCCTCCTGTGTGGTCGACCGGCCTGGCGCTTGGCGGCCCGGCGCGGGGAGCTCGGGAAGAGCGTCGCGAACGCTAGCACAGAAACATTCATGCACGAACGCAAAAATGCCTTAGGATCGACTGCGATGTCAGCGACCCTCAAGACGAGTGAGCGGCGCAGCCAGGCCCAGCGCAGCGCGGCCACCCGCGAGGCGCTGCTGGAGGCGACCATCGCCTGCCTCGTGCAGGACGGCTACGCGAACACGACGACCAGCCGCGTGGCCGAGCGCGCGGGCGTCTCCCGCGGCGCCCACCTGCACCACTTCCAGACCCGCCAGGTGCTCGTGGCGGCCGCGATGGAGCGCCTGGCCGAGCGCCGGGGGGCAGAGCTGCTCGCCGCCGCCGAGCGCCTTCCCGGGGGGCGCGAGGGCCTCCTGCAGGGCCTCGACCTGCTGTGGGCCGGCTACGCCAGCCCTCTCTACCAGGCGGCGCTTGACCTGTGGACGCACGCACGCACCGATCCCGAGCTGCGTGAGCGGCTCGCGGTCGTGGAGCGTGGCCTGGACCGCCAGACCCTTCAGGTCACGCGGCGCCTGTTCCCCCAGCTCGCCGAGCGCCCCGACTTCGACCGGCTGATCGAGATGGCGGGTGCCACGATGCGCGGGCTGGCGCTGCTCGACACCCTGCATCCCGGCGCTGGACGAAACCGCAAGCAGTGGGGCTACTGCCGCGCGCGGCTGCTGGAGCTGTTCGAGGGCACGGCGCGCGCGGGCGCGTGAGCGCCCGCGAACGCCCTCCTCAGAGCGGAACCCCGGCCGCGACCTTCGGCGCGAAGCCCTTCGACTGGACGTAGATCTGGTAGCGCACGCCTGACTGCAGGCCGGAGATCGTGTAGCTGCGCGCGGCGGCGGGCACGTTGCCTACCCTGTTCAGCCACCGGCTGATCGGACGCGTCACCGGACGCCAGCCGAGCGCCCACGGGTTCCCCAGTTCGGGCGCGCGCCAAATCATCGTCAGGGAGCCCTTGCCGGGCACGACTTCGACGGCGGGCGGCGTCGGGGGTGCTTCCACGATCGCCATGTTCTGGTGCTGGCCGGCGGCGAGGCTGGTTACCGCCGCGAGGCCCTTGACTTCGACCGGGGTGACGCTGTCCGCGATCGTGCCGGTACCCAGCTGACCGTAGACGTTGTGACCCCAGTCGAACGCGCGGCCTTCGCTGACGGCGTCGCTGAAGCCGTAGCCCGCGGAGATGTTGGTGGCGTGCTTGACGCCGACGAGCAGCGGCACGCGGCTGCAGGCGATGACGATGAACCTGCCGCATTTTTCGCGCCCCACCGCACCGCCGAAATCGCTGCCCCATGCCTTGACCGTCCCGTCGCCCATGCGCGCGACGCTCTGATAGGCGCCCGCGGCGAGCTGCACCACGTTGACGAGACCGGGCACCGGCACCGGTTCGGTCGTGATCTCCGGCGCCGAGGGCGCACCGAGCTGTCCGTAGGCGTTGGAGCCCCATGCCATCACGGTGCCGTTGCTGAGCAGCGCCAGCGCGTGGCCCGTCTCGACCGCGTTGCCGGCGCCCGCGATCGCGACGACGTTCGAGAGGTGCATGACGGGGGTCGGCACCGTTTTTTCTTCGGTGGTTCCGTCGCCGATCTGGCCCTGGTGGTTGGCGCCCCATGCGAGCAGCGTGCCGTTGCGCAGCAGCGCGAAGTCGGTTGGGCCGCCCGCGTGGATCGCGATCGCGGTGCTGATCCCCGGCACCGGGATCGGGACGAGGCTGTTGCAGCCGCATTTTTCGCTGCCTTTTCCGCTCGTGCCGTTGCCGAGCTCGCCGTAGATGTCCGCCCCCCACACCATCACCGTGCCGCCGGCGAGCAACGCCATCGCGTGACCGCCGGCGGCCGAGACCGCCGTGACGTTCGTGAGGCCCGGGTTGACCGGTACTGCGCTCGTTTCGTGGCTGCCGATGCCGAGCTCACCGTACGTGTCGCCGCCCCACGTACGAACCGTGCCGTCGCTGAGCAGCGCTATGCCGAAGCCGTCACCCGATGCGAGTTCCTTCACGCCGGTGAGTCCCACGGCCGAGGCCGGGGCCAGCTGGAGGTTGCTCGTGTAACCGAGGCCGAGCTGCCCGTGGAAGTTGCCGCCCCAGCCGGCCGCGGTCGACGCCTCGGCGCCGCTGGGGCTCAGCACGAGCAGGCACGGAAGCAGTGCCAGCACGAGGCGCGCCTGCGTCGTGACGGTGCGCCACAACGCCGCGAGGCTGCGGCGCACGCCCCACCTCGGGACACCGCCCCGCACGTGAGGTTCACCGAAATGCGTGCGGGGGTGACCGTCAAGCCCACCAGCCGAAAGGCGTCTTTGCGGTGGTGGCGCAGGTGCTCTGGACTGCCGTGCCGGCGTTGTCATTTCTCTCACTCCTGGGGCCGTGTGCGATGCGACCGGTGGTACCAATGGCGCACACCCCCTTCAACGGCTCTGGACGCATGTACCGCATCGGGTGGCCCCGTCCAGACAAGGCGCTCGTACGGGCGTCCGTTTTCGGGTGGCGGGCTCGCGTCGCGAGCGGAGTTCGATCGTAAATCCAGGCCTCGCGTCGCTCAGGCGAGCGAGGCCAGGCCCACGACCACGTGGACCTTCAGCTCCGCGGGCGTGCTGCCTGCGCGTACCAGCGCGTCGGCCTGCGCGAGCAGCTCGGCGCGGCGCTCATCGGGCATCGCGGCCACCCAGCTGAGCGAGCACAGGTAGTCGACCATCCGCTCTGGTTGCGCCGGCTGCGAGCTCGTCACACGGATCTCGCGCAGCGCCGTCCACCCTCCGGCCGCGCTCACCGCTTGCTGCCAGGGAGGCCCGTCGAAGTGGGGATGGGCGGGGCGGGCACCAGCTATCAAACTGCCGAGCTCATGAGCCCAGGAGGCCCCTCGCCAGTCGGGCACGCTGCTCAGGAGTGCGAGGCCGCCCCCCGGGCGCAGGACGCGGCGGATCTCGGCCAGCGCGGCGGGCTGATCGAACCAGTGAAAGGCGTCTGCGACGGTGACCGCGGCGGCGGACCCGTCGCCGCGCGGGATCTCCTCGGCGAGCCCGGCGAGGGCGCGCTCGACTCCCAGACGCTCAGCGAGCACCTCGCGCAGCGTCTCCAGAGGCTCGACGCCGATGACGTCGAGGCCGGCCGCGAGCAGCGCCCGGCTGAGCTTGCCGGTACCCGCGCCGAGGTCGAGCACAGGGTCGCCGGGGGCGAGGCCAAGCTCGGCTGCGATCGCTCCGACGACCGCCGGTGCGTAGTCCGGACGTCCGCGCTCGTAGGCTTCGGCGACCGACGCGAACTGGCGTGCGAGAGGGTGCAGGGCCATGCTCAGCGACCCGCCAGCGGCGCCACGTAGCGCAGGAAGGGCTCCACCGCGAGCTTGCTGCCGGTGGCCGACTCGACCAGCGGGATCGTGTCCAGGCGGCGGCCGTGGCGATGCACGTGCTCTCCGAGCCAGCGCCGGATCGAGGCTACCTCGCCGCGGCGCAGATCCTCGTCGCGGGGGCCCAGCTCGGCCTCGATCGCCTCCCACAACTGTGCCGCGATCAGGGAGCCGAGCGCGTAGCTCGGGAAGTACCCGAAGCTGCCCGCGCCCCAATGGACGTCCTGCAGGCATCCGAGCGCATCCGAGGGTACCTCTACGCCGAGCAGGCGGCGCATCCCCTCCCGCCAGGCGCCGGGAAGATCGAGCACGTCGAGGTCGCCTTCGACCAGCGCGAGCTCGAGCTCGAAGCGCAGGATGATGTGCAGCGGGTAGGTCAGCGGGTCGGCCGAGACGCGGATCAGCGAGGGCGCGACCCCGACGAGCGCAGCGTGCAGCTCGGCGGCCTCCACCGCAAAGCCCCCAGCGGCGAGCTCGGCTGCGAGCACCTCCGCGAACGCCGGGCTGCGCGCCACGTGGTTCTCCCACAGCTTGCTCTGGGACTCGTGGATCGACATCGAGGTGCCGTGGCCGAGGTTCGTGCGCTCCAGCGCCGGGTCGATCTGACGCTCGTAGAGCGCGTGGCCGTACTCGTGCAGCGAGCTGAGCAGCGACTCGACGTCGCCGTCGCTGTAGCGCGTGGTCACGCGTGTGTCCCGCGGTCCCATCCAGGTGGTGAACGGATGCGCGGAGACGTCTACGCGCCAGCTCGCCTCATCCACCCCCACGCGCCGCAGCGTGCCGGCCACCGCGGCGCGCTGCGCGGCCACGGGAACCTCGAGCGTCCGCGGCGGAGAGTGCAAGTGCGCCTCGGCTGCCAGCGGCGGCAGGCGCTCGGCCAGCGCCGCGAACAGCCTCCTGAGCTCCTCGCTCGTGAGCCCGAAGTCGTAGTCCCCCAGGAGCGCTTCGTAGGCGCCCTCCCCCTCCCCCGCCAGGCAGCGGCCGCGGGCCCGCGCGAGCTCGACGTTGCGGCCCAGGGCCGGGGCGAAGGCCGCGAAGTCGTCGGCCGCGCGGGCCAGCCGCCAGGCATCCTGCCCCTCGGCGCTCGCGCGGGCCAGCTCGGCGGCGAGCTCGCTCGGCACGCGACGAGCCCGCTCCCAGTCGCGGCGGGCGAGGCGAACGATGTCGCGGTCGAGCGGCTGCAGCTCCTGGTCCTCGAGCTCGTCCAGCCAGCCGCCGATCTCCTCGGCGGTGGCGCGCTCGTGGCTGAGCCGCGCGAGCGTGCCGAGCTGCTGCGCCCGCCCGGGCGCCCCGTCGGCGGGCATCATCACGTGCAGATCCCACTCGGCGAGCATCTGCAGCGCGCCGAGGTCTGCCAGCTCGGCCAATCGATCGCGCAACTGTTGCAGGGTGCTCACGCGCTGAAGGGTAGAGCCGCGGCTCAGGCCGGGCGTGCCGACGCGCCGCCGTCCGATCCCCCGGCGCGCTCGCGCAGCTCGATGCGCCGGATCTTGCCGGTCAACGTCTTCGGCAGCTCGTTGACGAACTCGATGATGCGCGGGTACGCGTAGGCGGACAGGCGTGCGCGCACGAACGCTTTGATCTCCTCGGCCAGCTCCTCGGAGGGTTGGTGGCCCTCGGCGAGCGTGATGAACGCCATCACGACCGCGCCGCGCAGCTGATCGGGCGCGGCCACCGCCGCGGCCTCGGCGACGGCGGGATGCTCCAGGCACGCGGACTCGACCTCGAAGGGCCCGATGCGGTAGCCCGCGGCGATGATCACGTCATCGGCGCGGCCCTCGTACCAGACGTAGCCGTCCTCGTCCATCCGCGCCGCGTCCTTGGTGTGGAACCAATCGCCGCCGAAGGCCTCCTCGCTCTCCCGCGGCAGGCGCCAGTAGCCGAGCGGGTAGTGCGGGTTCGAGCGCGCGCGCAGGCATATCTCGCCGCGCTCGCCGCTCGGCAGCGGACGCTCGTCCTCGTCGAGGATCGCGACCTCCCAGCCGGGCATCGGCCGTCCCATCGAGCCTTCGCGAACCTCCATCCAGGGGAGGTTCCCGCACAGCGGGTAGGACTCGGTGAGGCCGTAGTAGTCGAGCACGGTCACGTCGTACTGGCTGCGAAACCAGCGGATCGCCTCGGGGTTGAGCGGCTCACCGGCCGAGCACACCACCCTGAAGCTCTGCGGATAGCGCTCGCGGGCGTCCGCGACAGCCATCATCGCGCGGATCGCCGTGGGGGTGGCGAACACGTTGCTCGCGCCGTGCCGCGAGAGGAAGTCCAGCTGCCGGTGCGGGTCGAAGCCGCCACGGCGCTGATAGACGAGCTGCACCGCGCCGAGCCGCCACGGCCCGAGCAGCGGGCAGATGCCCGCTGCCCACGCCCACTCGCCCATTCCATGGAAGCGCTCCCCCGGGCGCAGGTCGTGGCACAGGACGAACTCGTTGTGTGCGAGCAGGTAGCGGTGAGCATGCACGATGCCCTTGGCGAGCCCGGTGGTGCCCGACGTGTAGTAGAGCTGCGCGGGGTCGTCCGCCGCGGTGTCGGCGGTCTCGCAGGAGTCGCTCTCGGCGGCCAGCGCCTGCGGGTCGAGAACGAGCACGCGGGGCACGGAGGGTCCGCTGAAGCGCTGCGCGTTCTCGGCATCGGTGACGAGCACCCGCGGCTCGGAGTCACGCAGCCGGTGGGCTATGCCCTCGTCCCCGTAGAGCACCGACATCGACAGCAGGATCGCGCCGAGCTTCCACGTGGCGAAGAACACCGCCGCGGCCTCCGGCGTCGGCGGCAGCACGACGGCGACGCGATCGCCGCGCTCCACGCCGAGCGCCGCCAGCAGGTTGGCGGCCTGGTTGGCCAGTGCCTGCAGCTCGCCCCAGTGCAACTCGCGCAGCACGCCGTCGTGACGCTCGTGCACCATCGCCAGCGCGTCGGCGGGATGGCGATCGCAGACGTCCGCGGCGATGTTGTAGCGACCGGGTACCTCCCAGCGGTGCTCTCGCCGCAGCTGCTCGTAGCGCTCCTGCCCGGCGACCGTCATATGCGCATCGACCTCCACTCACCTCGCGTGCCGGTCCCTGGCCCGTGGCCGCTCGCGCTCCAGCACGAGGCGGCCGTCGACACGCGAACCCTACGCCAAGCACGCGCGGGCCGGCGGTCTGCCGGACATCGCCCGTGGACCGCCGGATGCGAGCATGGCCGCATGACGGAGCCCGTGCAGACCCGAGACGCGCGGCCGAACGAGCGAGAGGCGCTCGGCGAGCTGCACCGCCGCTCCTCGTGGGTGTGGGAGGAGGACCGACCGATGCTGAGCGCCCACCCGGACGCGCTCGGGGTCGCGCCCGAGGCGATCGCCGAGCGCCGCGTGCGGGTGGCCGTGGACGCCCGCGGAAGGCTGCTCGGGTTCGCGGTCGTTGCCAGCGTCGAGCCGCAGGCATGCGAGCTCGACGACCTGTTCGTGGAGCCGGACATGATGCGCCGCGGCATCGGGCGTGCGCTCGTCGCCGACGCCGCCGCGAGCGCCCTCGCGTCGGGCCTGCGCTGGATGCGCGTGGTGGCCCATCCGCGCAACTTCCCGTTCTACGAAAGCGTGGGCTTCACCCCCGGGGAGCCGGCCACGACGCGCTTCGGTCCGGCTGCGAGGATGAGCCGCCGTCTCTGAGGGCAAGCGAGCCCGCGGGAGGCGCCGCGCATGCGCTCCCGCTGGCTAGTCGAGGAGGCCCACGGCCTCGAGGGCCTCGCGGCGGCTGGTGTAGCCGACGGCGCGAATCGCCTTGCCATCGCGAAACCAGGTAACGCCCGCCCAGCGGAACTCGAGCGGCTGCCCGGAGCGGGCACCGCGCCCGATCACCGAGAACGCCGCGACCACGAAGTCGTCCCCGACGGCGAATATCTCCTCGACCGCGTAGCGGGCTCCGTCGGCGAAGCTTTCGAACAGGTCGCTCATCCATTCGTTCCAACCGCGGGCGCCGTAATAGGTGTAATCGGTCGCGGCGCTCGCCCGGTTCTCCATCCGGAAGCCCGGCGCGAGGACGTCCTCGGGCACCTCGCGGGCGTTCACCGCCTCGACCACACGATCGTGGACCTCGACGTTTCTCTGCGACATGGTTCCCTGCAGTATCGCTGCGCACGGCGCGGAAAGCGCCGCTCCGGAGTCCGCGTGGCGCACGCCGGCGATGAGTTCCGGCCCGTCGTGCCGTCTAAATGGCTGGAACCCGGGAAAGGAGATCGAAGGTGAGCGAACGCGAGCAACATCCAGACTGCGTCCCCGGCTGGGTTCACACCCTGCAGCCGGACCCCCGGTCGGCGCTGCAGTCCTACGGAGCTCGCCCCCGCCGCCGGGCGCCGCGTTCTCGATCGGCCAGCTCAAGCTCGCCCGCTAGATTGGGCCGATCGTGATCCAGCCCTTCGCCCCAGCGCCCGCGCCGAGCCCTCGCCGCCTGGATGGTGCCGCGGTGACCGCCAGCGGGCTGGTGAAGTCCTACGGCTCGGTGCGGGCGCTCGCGGGCGTCGACCTCGCCGTCGCACACGGCAGCGTGCTCGGGCTGCTCGGACCCAACGGAGCGGGCAAGACGACGATCATCCGCATCCTCACGACCCTGCTGCGGCCCGATGCGGGAACGGCCACCGTGGCAGGGCTCGACGTGCTCCGGGAGGCGGCGAGGCTGCGCGAACGGATCGGGCTGGCAGGCCAGTACGCGGCCGTGGACGAGAACCTCACCGGCCTGGAGAACCTCACGATGGTCGGCCGTCTCTACGGCAACTCGCGCGCCGCGGCGCGGCGCCGCGGCCACGAGCTGCTCGAGCGCTTCGAGCTGCTCGACGCGGGCAACCGCGCGACGAAGACCTATTCGGGCGGCATGCGCCGCCGGCTGGACCTCGCGGCCGCGCTCGTGGCGAACCCACCGGTGCTGTTCCTGGACGAGCCCACGACCGGGCTCGATCCCCGCAGCCGCTTGCAGCTGTGGACGACGATCGAGGGTCTCGTCGCCGACGGCACGACCGTGCTGCTGACCACGCAGTACCTCGACGAGGCCGATCGCCTGGCGACCGAGATCGCGGTGATCGACCACGGTCGCGTGATAGCCGGCGGTACGCCCGACGAGCTCAAGGATCGCGTCGGCGGCGAGCGGCTGGAGATCCGCCTGGAGGACCCGGACCATGCCGAGGCGGCCGCGCGCGCGCTCGCGCCGCTGGCGGACGAGCCGCCGGCGGTCGCCGGAGATCTGCTCACGGTCGGTGTGCACAGGCGGGCGGGCGCGATCGTGGCGGCCGTGCGCCTGCTCGACGACGCCGGCGTCGGGCTGGAGGACGTCGTGCTGCGCCGGCCCACCCTGGACGACGTGTTCATGGCGCTCACCGGCCACGCCGCAGAAGCCGGCGCCGACGAGCGGGAGGCCGCGTGAGACGGCTCGTCAGCGACACCCTGGTGATCGCCGAGCGCAACCTCGTGCGCCTGCCACGCGCGCCCGAGCTGCTGCTCGCGTTCACCGTGCAGCCGATCATGTTCGTGCTGCTGTTCCGCTACGTGTTCGGCGGGGCGATCCAGACACCCGGCTACACCTACGTGGACTTCCTGATACCCGGCATCATCGTGCAGAACATCGCCTTCGGCGGGTTCGTCACGGCACTCGGCCTCAACGAGGATCTGCACAAGGGGTTGATCGACCGCTTTCGCTCGCTGCCGATGGCGCGTCCGGCCGTGCTCGCGGGCCGCACGCTCGCAGATGTCGCGACCAACGCGCTGTCCGCCACGATCCTCGTGATCACCGGGGTGATCATCGGCTTCTCCTTCCACGCGGGCGTGCCCGAAGTGCTCGCCGGCGCCGGGCTGCTGCTGCTCTTCGGCTACGGCTTCTCGTGGATGCTCGGGTTCGTCGGCATGCTCGTGTCCACGCCCGAGGCGGCAAACTCGGTCGGCTTCATCACTATCTTCCCGCTGACGTTCATCTCCTCGGCCTTCGTTCCCGTGAGCTCCATGCCCGAACCGCTGAAGGCGTTTGCAGAAGTCAATCCGTTCACGGTCGTGGTCGACGCGATGCGCTCGCTGTGGCTCGGTGCGCCGTCCGAAAACTACGTGTGGGGCGCGGTCGTCTGGTCGCTGGTGATCATCGCCGTGTTCGCCCCGCTCGCGGTCGCCCGCTACCGGCGCGCCGCGGGCCAGTGACGGCCGGCCGCTAGGCGGATCGCCGAGGCTCTGCGTCCACCCGCGGCTCAGCTGCGCCAGGGCCGGCGCAGACGCGCGAGCAAGCGCCGGCGGGACCTGCGCCGGCGGACCTTGCGCGGCTCGACCACGCCGAGCAGTCGCGTCTGGGCGCGTGCCCGCCGACGCGCGAGCAGACCGCCGCCCAGGCCGATCGCGGCAAGCGCCGCGAGGATCAGGCCCGGTGTGGCGAGCTCGCGCCGGTACTCCTGCTCGACCGCCGGCCAGAGCTCGCTGTCCACCAGGTCGGCCACGGCATCCGGCCGGCCCTCGAACCGCGCTGGGTCGATCGGCCTCAGAAACGCGACCTGCACCCGCCGCGGCTTGGGCAGCGGACCGAACCACAGCTTCTGCGTCCCGGCGATCGCCGCGGGGATCACCGGGGCGCCGGTGAGCAGCGCGAGCCTGCCCGCGCCATGGTGGGGCGAGCCCAGCGCATGAGGGTCCTCCACGCGCGTGCCCTCGGGGAACATGACGAGCACGCCGCCCTGCTCGAGGATCAGCCTGGCCGTGTCCATCGCTTCGGCGTCGGCGCCGCCACGCCGGACGGGGAACGCCCCGAGCCGCCCGAGCAGCCATCCCTGCGGACCGCGCAGCAGCTCGACCTTGGCCATAAAGCGGACGCGGCGGCGGGTGGCGACACCGACGAAGAACGCGTCGAGGAAGCTCTTGTGGTTCGGCGCGATGATCGCCGCGCCGCTCGGCGGGACGTGCTCCGCGCCGGAGATGCGCATGCGAAACCACAGCCGCAGCACTGGCGCCACCAGCAGCCGCACGACCACGTACAGCGGCCCGAGCACCCCGCGCTCGCGCGCGCGCCGGTGCAGCCGCTCGATCCGTTCGCGCTCGTGCTCCTCACGCATCTCGCAGAGCGTCCCACACTCCCCGGGCGCTCCGGGCGGCGAGCCCGAGGCAGCGGTGCGGCAGGCCGCCCGCGGGTCGCTGCCTGCGGCGATCGCGCGCGTTGCCGCCCAGCGCTGCTCGAGGCTTCGCGCGGGTGGCCGCGCTACTCTCGCGGACGTGGGGGTCCCAGGCACCATCCAGCTCACCCGCACCCCGCGTCCGCCGAGCGCGAGGCTCGTGGCGCCGGTGCTGCGCGTCCTCTGAAGCCGGCCTTGCGACTGTTGAGCTTCGACGACGGCTCAGGAGTGCAGGCCGGCGTGCTGCTCGAGGAGGAGATCGTGCCGGTCGGGACGCTCGACGCACCAGCCAGCTCGGTCCGTGGTCTGCTCGGCTCGCTCGACCGCGCAGGCCTGATCGCGCTCGGCGAGCTGCTGCAGGAAGGCACCACACGCGAGCAGATCTTCGGCGTGGCCGAGCCGGTGGCCTGGCTGTCCCGCACGATGACCCTGCTGCCCGGCGACATCATCGCCAC
>Ga0209415_10002809_pt1 | contig 32577 bp, 33 predicted proteins | sample PeaSoiSIISIP2007_FD_187696 | JGI IMG/M metagenome (GOLD analysis project Ga0209415, IMG submission 187696) | Peat soil microbial communities from Weissenstadt, Germany - SII-SIP-2007 (SPAdes) (version 2) | ecosystem: Environmental > Terrestrial > Soil > Wetlands > Peat | place: Germany... | reverse complement strand
CGACCCGCTGAGACCTCCATGATCAACAATTCGCCGGGTAAGTTGACCTTCCCCCATGTGCGAACAACCCGGCTAGCGCGGGGCGTACCGAACCGCGGTGAACGGCCAGGCGGAACGCAGCCACTCGGACACGGCGTCGTACAAGACAACGTCCAGCGAGGCCCGGTCCGCGCTGACCCAGGACCGGACCTCGGCCCCGGAGGCCCCGGAGGCCCCGGAGGCCCGGGAAGGCCCGGAGACCCCGGAAGCCCCGGAGGCTCCGGAAGGCCCGGAAGGCCCGGAGACCCCGGAAGCCCCGCCCGCGCCGTCAGCAGCCGGATAGATGTAGACGCAGCCGATGATCTCGTCGCTGCCCAAAGCCCGCACCGTGTACGTGAACCCCGACCGGGCCGCGAAATCCGACGCATGCCGCTGCAGGTCACCCAGGTTCTCCGCCAGCGTCATGTCGGGCTGGGGCCACGACCGTCCCTCGAACCCCGGGGTGGCCCGGATATGCGCAATGCTCGAAGTCCAGGCCCGGTAGTCGCCCTCGTTATGTTCCGGCTTCAGCGGCTCCAGCCGGAACGCGGAACAGGCCAGCGACCGCGGCACCACGAAGTCATCAGGAACGAAGCCCACAAGAACGAACGCTATCCCTCCGGCACCGCCGCGGTGGTGCGCATGGCCAGCCACACCTCGGCCAGCGATTCGGTCGAGGCCAGCGACCGGCCGCTGATCTGCTCGAACCGGCGGATCCGGTACAGCAGCGTGTTCGGGTGGATGTGCAGCGCCCGGCCCGCCCGGTCGGTCTGCCGGTCGTGTTCCAGCCACACCCGGACCGAAGCCACGAGGTCGCCCGAATGCACCTCGTCATACGCGAGCACGGCCCCGAGCACCTGCGAAGCCAGCGCCCGCAGCTCCGCGGTCTCGCTGGTTAGCCACCTCTCGGTCCGGTCCTCGCCGTAGCTGACGCTTGGGCGGCCCGCGTCCAGCGCCCGGGCCAGCGCCCAGCGCGCCTCCCGCCGCGCCACGGCCGCCGAAGTGCCCCCCGCCAGGAACGGCCGGCTGAGCCCCACGGCCACCGAGACGGCGGCCGTCAGCGCGGCCCGGTCCGCCTCTCCGTCCTGCAGGAGCACCAGCAGCTCATCCTGCTGCCGGAGGATGAAACACGGAGCCCGGCCCCGGCAAAAACGTCGGCCACCCGGTCGTCGTCCGCGCCGCCCGGCACGACGGCCAGCCGCAGCCGGCGGTCGACCAGGAATCCGTTACCCGCCAGCCGCCTGGTCACCACGACCCCGTCCAGCAGCCCCTGCAGCATCTCCGCCAGGGTCTCCGCACCCGAGCGGCGCAGCATCTCCCGCTCACCGAGCCGCCATGGACAGCTGCCGGATCGCGTTGAACATGGTGGAGGCCCGGCCGGTGGCCGCGGGCGTGATCGTGGCGAACGACGCCGCCTGGACCGGGACGAACACCTGCGCCATGGACAGTCCCAGCGTGAACATGAGCAGCCGCGCCCACCACAGGCTGGTCTGCGGCCCCAGCAGCGCCAGCAGCCCGATCGACGCCGCGGTCCCGGTCAGGCCCGATCGTGATATGGCGCCGCGGGCCCAGCCGTGAGTACAGCACCCGGCTGGCCAGCTGCGCCCCGCCCATGACGCCCAGCGCCTCCGGGAACATGCTCAGCCCGGAACCCAGCGCGTTCAGGCCGCGGCCGTCCTGGTAGTACAGCGAGATCGTGTACAGGGTGCCCAGGAACGCCACCGACGCGAGGACCATCACCCCGTCGCGCCGAACGCGAACGCCGCCACGCCGATGGCCAGGTTGACGTAGAACACCCACCGCCAGGACAGGTCGGTGACCAGCAGCCCGCCCAGGACCGGGCCGAGAGCTGGCGCGAACGTGGTGGGCACGGTCAGGATCGCCGAGGCCCGGACCCGCTCCGCGGGCGGGAACGCGCGGTACAGCATCGCCATCCCGACCGGCGCGAGCATGCCGCCGCCGGCCGCCTGGAGGATCCGGAACGCGACCAGCTCGCCCAGGCTGGAGGCCAGCCCGCACAGCGCCGAGGCCGCGGTGAACACCGCGATGGCCGCGAGCAGCACCCGCTTGCCGCCCAGCCGGTCACCGAGCCAGCCGGAGGCCGGGATGAACACGGCCAGGCTGACCAGGAAGGCGATCGAGATCGTGTCGACCGCCGTGGCGCTCACATTGAAGTCCCGGCCGATGGTGGGCAGGGCGACGGTGACGATCGTCGCGTCCATGATGCTCATGAACATGGCGGCGACGAAGACCACGCCGACCGCCATCTTCTGGCTCATTCGCGCTCCCACGGCTTTGCTCAAGCTCAGGCGCACGCCGGAAATTCCGGCGCGCGTAGCATGCCCATGTGACATCGACAACGCGCGTCGCGGTGCTGGGAACCGGAATCATGGGTTCGGGCATGGCCCGCAGCCTGCTGCGATCCGGCCTGGAGGTCACGGTGTGGAACCGGCATCCCGGCCGGTCCGCGCCCCTGGCCGCGGCCGGCGCGGACGTGGCGGGCTCGCCCCCCGAGGCGGTCGCGGACGCGGACGTGATAATCACGATGCTGTGGGACGGCAACTCGGTGGCCGACGTGATGGCCGACGCGCTGCCGGCCGCGCCGGACGGGGTGCTGTGGGCTCAGACCAGCACGGTCAGCCTGCACGACGCCAGTGACCTGCTGCCCTCCCTGGCCGCCGGGTGCGGCGCCCGGTACATCGACGCCCCGGTGCTGGGGACCCGCCAGCCCGCTGAGGAAGGCCGGCTCACCGTCCTGGCCGCCGCCCCCGAGCCGCTGCGCGATCCGGTCACGCCAGTGTTCGGCGCCATCGGCGCCCGCACCGTGTGGGTCAGCGAGCAGCCCGGCGACGGTACCCGCCTCAAGCTGGTCGCCAACTCCTGGGTGGCCACCATCGTGGCCGCCACCGCCCAGTCGATCGCGCTCGCCCAGGGCCTCGGCGTGGACCCGCGGGTGTTCCTGGACATGATGAAGGGCGGTGCGGTGGACGCCCCCTATCTGCACATCAAGGGCGAGGCGATCATTGCCGGCCAGTTCGCGCCGTCGTTCGCGGTGGAGGGAGCGGTCAAGGACGCCGGGCTCATCGCCGCCGCGATGCGGGAGAGCGGCACCGACGCCGCGCTCATGGAGGCCGTCGCGGGCCAGTACCGCAAGGCCGCCGACGCCGGGCACGGTGCGGAGGACATGGCCGCCATCTTCTACGCCTTCCGCCCCCAAGGGCCCCAAGGCCCCCGAGGGCCCCAGGGGTCCTGATCATGCGGCGCACCGCCAGCACCGTGGTGGTCTTGCCCGGCCCGGTCCCGGCCGAGGTCCTGGCCGCCGTCGGCCGGTCCATGAACGTGACCCTGATCAGGCCTGATGACACGGCCGGCGACAACGGCGACGGGCTGGAGGCGGCGGCCGGGGCGCTGCGGCGGGCCGGGCGGTCCGTGTCGCCCTACGCGCTGGTGGCCGCCGACCCGCTCGCGGCGGTCGCCGCCGGCTGGCAGGCGATGTGGGACGTGTCGCGGCCGGAGGGCCCGGCCTCCTTCGAGCAGGAGGCGGCCAAGGCCCTGGCCGCCTGGCGGTCGGGCCGGTTCGAGCTGCCCGACTACTACCTGGTCCTGGGCCCCTTGGGCCCCTTGAACCCCCCGGGCTCCCCGGGCCCCCCGGGCTCCCCGGGCCCCCCGGGCTCCCCGGGCCCCCCGGGCTCCCCGGGCCCTTGGGGTCCCGGTCCCGGCGAGCCCGGTGACCGGGGGCCGGACTTCTACCTTGGGCCGGTGCGGTCGGCCCGCCCGCACCGGGTAGCGTTCGTCGCCGCGACGGAGCCTGCCCAGCAGGCCGCTGGCGTGCTGGCGGCCCTCGGCTCGCTGCGGCACGGCCCGTGGTGGCCGGGCCTGGACGAGGTGATCGAGACGGCCCGCACCTTCTACCCGGGCCGCCTGGCCGGGGAGAAAAGGGGCCCAAAACGGACAGGGAAGGGACGGGCTGGGCCGCGGCCGGAAAGGGGATGAGACGGGGAAAGCCGGACTTCACCCCGTTGCGCTGACCGGATTCACCCGTTCGGCTGACCCGGCGACCCGGCCGTGAATGAACTGGGCGGCCGAGCACGGCCGGCGTGTCCTCCCGGTAAGGGCGGCGCCCGGTTGTGCTCGGCACGAGGTACCGGGCCGGGATGGTTGTGGCCACCGCCAATGCCGCCGGGCGGGTGCCGCGTGGCTCTTTCCCGCCGCCCCCGCCGCGTGTAGTCCGGTACCTAGGGGTTTCCGAGCACAACAGGAGGATGACGATGCCGTACCACGCCGACGTGATCGGTTCGCTGCTGCGTCCGCGTTACCTCTCCGAGGCACGTGCCGCGCTGGCTGACGGCCGGATGAGCAACGAGGAATTCAAGCGGATCGAGGACCGCGCGGTCGACCAGGCGATCGCGATGCAGGAAGGCGTCGGGCTCGACGTGGTCAACGACGGGGAACTGCGCCGTTTCTCGTTCCTCGATCACCTGCTCGGCGACATGGAGGGGGTCGCCAACATGCCCGGAGCGCCGGTGCACTTCCACGCCAAGGATCCCGCGCAGGACTGGGACTGGCATCCGCCGTTCACGGTGACCGGCCGGATCCGGCCCAAGGGGCCGATGATGACTATCGAGGAATTCAGCTACGCGCGCGGCCGGGCCCGCGTGCCGGTGAAGATCACGATGCCGAGCCCGCTGGTCATGTACGGCGCGTGGTCACCGGAGCTTTCCCGACCGGCCTACTCTGATCCGTTCGAGCTGTTCGTCGACGCCGCCGACATCATCCGCGCGGAAGCGCGCGAACTGGCCCGGCTCGGCTGCACCTACATCCAGATCGACTCGCCCGACCTCGGCACGCTGGTGGACCCGGAGAACCGCGAGCTGCGCGAGGGCCTGGGCATGGATACCGAGCGCACCCTCACCGAGGGCGTCGACATCATCAACTCCGTGGCTGACGTGCCGGGAGTCACGTTCGGCCTGCATATCTGCAAAGGGAACTACCAGAGCAAGTGGATCGCGACCGGAGGCTACGAGTTCACCGCGGACAAGGTGTTCAGCCGTTCTGGCAACTTCGACGTGTTCCTGCTGGAGTACGACGACGAGCGCTCGGGCTCCTTCGAGCCGCTGGCCAACGTGCCCGACGACAAGGCGGTCGTGCTCGGCCTGGTGTCGAGCAAGCTCGCCGAGATCGAGCCGGCCGACAGCCTCATCGCCCGCATCGACGAGGCGGCCCGCTACGTCGGCCGCGAGCGGCTCGCGCTGTCTACCCAGTGCGGGTTCTCACCGGTGTCGATCGGCGGGAACCTCATCAGCGAGGAGATCCAGGAACGCAAGCTCGAACTGGTCGCCGAGGTGGCCCACCAGGTCTGGTAGCGAGGTTTACCGCAGCCTCGCGGACCGGCCATACCGCCCTTACAGCAAATAATCAGCTTTCCTGAAGCTTATCCCCAGGTTTTCGCTGATAAATATTCAGGTTACCTGCAGGTAGATTCTAGGCAGAGTTCAGGTTAATCGCCCATCATTCTTACTGGCTGCCTCCTGTGCCATCCGTCGGGACAGCACCAGGAACGCAGCCGAGTGCACCCCGCCGCATCCCCTCCCCCCGATGCCGGCGGGGTGCGCGGCATCACCGTCCGCCCAGTCCCGAGCCGGCAGCGGACGCGGACCGTTACCCGCCGTCCCGGCAGACCCGGTTCGCGACCTCGCCCACCAGGCGCAGCTTGTTCTCCTGGGCGCCCTCGCTGATCGCGTTACCCGGCCCGGCCGAGGCGAAGCCGCACTGTGTCGACAGCGCGAGCTGCTCGGCGGGGAAGAAGCGGCTCGCCTCACGGATCCGGTCGGCGAGCTGATCGGCGTGCTCCATCCGGTCGAACTTCGTGGAGACCAAGCCGAGCACCACCACCTTGTCGTCGGGTACGTCGCTGAGCGCGCCGAAGGAGCCGGAGCGCTCGGGCATCTGGTCTATTCCGGCGTGCGCGGGCATCCGGTCTCGATGGTCGACATGTACCTGGCCCGGGCCAAGGTGCCGCGCCGGATCGAGTTCACCGTGGAGAGCTTCCTGCTCGCGCCGTTCCTGCTGCAGGGCACCGACCTGGTGGCGGTGGTGCCCGAGCGGGCCGCGGGCCACCTGCGGCGCACGGCCGACGTCCGCTTCCTCGAGCCTCCCCTTCCGCTGCCCTCGATCACCGAGATGCTGTGGTGGAACCCGCGCCACACCATGGATCCGGCGCACGCCTGGCTCCGCGGGCGCATCGGGGAGATCGCCGCCGAACTCGACCAGGCCGATCCGGCGGGTTCAGCTGACCCGTCGGCCGGCTGACCGCCCGCGGGGCCGGGGCCCGGACACGCCGGGCGGTAGGGTGAAGTACCTACCATAGTAGGTAGAAGAGGAGAGGAACGGCGGATGGCTCTAGACGGCGTGACGCCGTTCCCGCCCGAGTTCGCCGCGCGCTACCGGGCCTGCGGCTACTGGGAGGACCGTCCCCTGATCGCGCACTTCCTGGAGGCGTTCGGCCGGTTCGCGGACCGCACCGCGGTCATCGACGAGCAGGGTTCCTGGACCTACGCGGAATTGGCCGCCGCGTCGCAGCGGGTGGCGCTCAACCTGCTCGATCTCGGGCTGCGCCCGCTCGACCGGGTCATCGTCCAGCTCACCAACACCAGGCTGTTCGCGTCGTTCTATTTCGCCCTGCAGCGGATCGGCGCGATCCCGATCATGGCGCTGCCCTCCCACCGCTACCGGGAGGTCAGCCAGTTCGCCGCGCTGGCCGGCGCGGTGGCCGCGGCGGCACCCGCCACGGCGCACGGCACCGACTTCGCGGACCTGCACCGCCGGGTGGCCGCCGACCAACCCGCGCTGCGGTTCAGCATCCTGCAGGACGGCGACCCCGCGGGCCGCATCCCGGCTGGGACGACGGGCGGCAGCGGCTCCGGGCCGGAGGTCGTCAGCCTCGGGTACCTGCACGAACGCCACCCCTCCCGGCACGGTCCTGCCGACCTGGACCGGATCGCGGCCGGCCTCGACCCCTGCGACCCGGCGGTGTTCCAGCTGTCTGGCGGTACGACGGGCATTCCCAAGCTGATCCCGCGCACGCACAACGACTACGCCTTCAACTCCAAGCTCGCGGTCTCGGTATGCGACGTGCGCGATGGCGACGTGCTGCTTGACGTGCTGCCGATCGAGCACAACCTGCCGCTGGCCTGCCCGGGTCTGCAGGGCTTCCTGCTGTCCGGCACGTCGGTGTTCCTGGCGGGCTCGGCGCGCGCCCCGGAGGTTTTCGCCGTCGTCGACCGGCACCGGATCACCCACATCCACGTGGTGCCGGCCCTGCTGATCCGGTGGCTGAACGATCCCGCCGCCCCGGCTTACGACCTCGGCTCGGTGCGGGTGATCCAGAGCGGCGGGCAGCGGCTACAGCCCGAGACCCGGCAGCGCACCCAGAACGTGTTCCGCAACGTGACGGTCCAGGAGAACTTCGGCATGTCGGAGGGCCTGCTGATGTTCGTCCGTCTCGATGACCCGCCCCAGGTACGGCTGGAGACCGTCGGCCGGCCGGTCTGCCCGGACGATGAGGTGCGGCTGGTGGGCGAGGACGGGGCCGACGTGGCCGACGGGGAGATCGGGGAGATGTGGGCCCGCGGGCCGTACACGATCCGCGGCTACTACCACGCGCCGGAGCACAACGAGCGCGCCTTCTCCGCCGACGGGTTCTACCGCTCCGGGGACCTGATGCGGCGGCACCCGGCCGGGAACTACGTGGTCGCCGGGCGAACCAAGGACCTGATCAACAGGGGCGGCGAGAAGATTTCCGCCGAGGAGGTGGAAAACCTCATCCTCGGCCACCCGGCCGTGGTCAACGCCGCGTGCGTGCCGGTGCCCGATCCGGTGCTCGGGGAACGGATGTGCGCATGCGTGATCCTGCGGCCGGGCCATCGGCTGGCGCTGGAGGAGCTCACCGGCTTCCTGGCCGGGCAGGAGATCGACCGGCACAAGCTGCCTGAGCAGCTGGCCATCCTGGACCGCTTCCCGCTGTCCCCCGTCGGGAAGGTCGCAAAGAATACCCTGGCCGCTCAGGTCGGCGGGTCGGCGGCTACGGCGGGGAGCGCGCGGCCATGAGGCGCATCGACCTGCACGCCTACCCGGGTACCGCGGAATGGATAGCCTCGCAGGGACCCTACGTGGAACCACTGAGCCGGTACTGGAAGAAGCCCTGGGTGGCCAGGGGCGAGGACGAGGTTGTCGCGGACTTCCGGGCCCACCGGATCGAGGCGGTGCTGGTCGCGTTCGACATCGAATCGGCCACCGGGGCGCCGCCGTGTACCAACGACTACGTGGCCGGGCTGCGCGACCGATACCCGGACACGTTCATCCAGGCCTGGGGGACGGTGGACCCCCTGCGCGGGAAACAGGCCGTCGAGGAGGCCGAGCGCGCGGTGACCGAGCTCGGCGTGCTCGGTTTCCACTTCCACCCGATCATGGGCCGTTACCGCGTGGATGACCCCGCGCTGCTGCCGCTGTTCGAGAGGATCGGCAGCCTCGGCGTCCCGGTGATGATCGATGTGGGCACCACCGGCATGGGCGCCGGCCTGCCGGGCGGTGACGGGGCACGGCTGTGGCATGCCCACCCGCGGGCTCTTGACGAGCTCGCCGCCGCCTTCCCCGGCCTGACCATCATCGCCGCCCATCCGGGCTGGCCCTGGGTGGACGAGATGACCGCGGTCGCGCTGCACAAGGGCAACGTCTGGTGGGAGCTGTCCGGCTGGGCGCCCAAGCACTTCCCGGCCAGCCTGAAGACCGACGTCCGGGGCCGGCTCCAGGACAAGATCATGTTCGGCTCGGATTACCCCAGCCTGCCGCTGGACCGGCTGCTGCGGGAGTGGGAAGAGCTCGGGTTCAGCGACGAAATCATGCACAAGGTGTTCCACGGCAACGCCGAGCGGGTGCTCGGCCTGCCCGCGGCGCCCGCGCACGTCTCCGCCGCACCGGCCGGGGAGCCGCAGTCATGACCGCCGGCGGGCGGCCCGTCGCGCTGGTCACCGGTGCCTCCCGCGGCATCGGCCGGGCCACCGCGCTCGCCCTGGCCGACGTCGGCTACGACCTGGTGCTCAACTACTCGGTGAGCAAGGCGGCCGCGCTGCAGGCGGCCGGTGAAGCCGGGCACCGGGGCGCCCGGGCCGTCGTGGCGCCGGCCGACGTCGCCGACGAGGCCGCGGTGCTCTCCATGGCCGAGACGGTACGCGCGGCGTTCGGGCGCCTGGACGCCCTCGTCAACAACGCCGGGGTCACGGTCGATGTCCCGCCGGAGGATCTCGACGGGCTGGCCATGGCCGACTGGGACCGGGTGTTCGCGGTCAACGTCCGCGGCCTGTTCCAGGTGACCCGGGCCTGCGTCCCGCTGCTGCGGGCCTCACCCCGCGCCGCGGTCGTCAACGTGGCCAGCATCGTCGGCCTGCGGCCCGGGCCGCAGCCGTTCCCCTACGCGGCCTCCAAGGCCGCCGTCGTCAACCTGACCCGGACGCTGGCTGGCGCGCTCGGCCCGGCCATCCGGGTGAACGCGGTCGCACCGGGCTGGATCGAAGGGGAGTGGATGCGGACCCGGCTCGGTGACGATTACGAGCGGCTGATGCAGCGGCGCGCCCGGATGACGCCGCTGCGGCGCTGCGTTACGGCAGACGACGTGGCGGCCACGATCGTGTCGCTGGTGACCGGTAACCCGTTCGTGACCGGCGAGGTGGTGGTCATCGACGGTGGTTACAGTGCCACCACGTGACCGAAGGGCCGCGGCCCGGGGAGGGGAACGGTGTCACGTTGACTGAACACCAGCAGGCGGTGCGGCGCCTGATCGACCTTGGGTTCTCCCAGTACGAGGCGCAGGCCTACGTCGGACTGATCGGCCGTGAACCGATGACCGGGTACGCGCTGTCCAACATCACCGGCGTGCCGCAGCCGAAGGTGTACGAGACGCTCCGCCGGCTGGCCGCCAAGGGCGTCGTGGCGGTCACCGGCGGCGAGCCCGTCCGGTTCGCGGCCATTCCGGCCGCCCAGCTGCTCACCGACCTGGAGTCCTCGTTCCGGGAACGGCTGGCGCAGGCGCAACGCGACCTGGATCGGCTCGGCGAGGCGCCCGAAGCGGCCCAGTACCGGGTGCTGCGCGCCTTCTCCGCCTGGGCCTCGATCCAGGAGCAGGCGGTCCGGATAATCGACCGCTCGGAGCGGCACGTCTACGTCTCGGTCCACTGCACCCGGCCGCGGGCGATCGCCGCGGCGATCGGCCGGGCCGACGACCGGGGCGTGACGCTCGATGTCCTGCACTTCGGGCGGCCCGTCGTGCGGCTGAAGCACGGTCGCATGGTCGCCCACGACAGCACCCGGGGCGTGATCTACCGGCGGCATCAGGCGCGGCACGTGGCCATCGTGGCTGATAGCAAGGACGTCGTCTGGGCGGTCGCCGAGGACGGGGTGACCTGGCAGTCGCTGGCTGGCCAGGACCACATGCTGGCCGCTCTCGCCAAGGGCTATATCCGCCACGACATCTACGTGCAGCAGATCTGGAACGACTTCCACGACGTTCTCGAGCAGCGGTACGGCCCGGGCATGCAGCGACTTGCCGGAGACCTGGCGGTCCCGGCCGCCCCTCCCGCGGCGGCCGCGCCTCCCGCGGCGGCCGCGCCTCCCGCGGCGGCCGCGCCTCCCGCGGCGGCCGCCGCCCAGCGGCGCCGTTCGTCATCAACCGGCAAGTAGGTTACGGTCGATCCGTGCAGTACATCCTGGCTCTTTCCCGGTCGGCCGTCACCATCAGGCACTGGTTCGAGATCAACCTGGACGACGCCTCGATGGAGCACGGGGCCCGGATCGAGATCCGCGAGCTTTCCCGCCATCCGCACCGCGGCACCGAGTCGGCGTCGCAGCTCACCACCGTCGATCGCCCGCTGTGGCGGGCTGACCTGTTCGACCGGCTCGCGGATCCTCCCGGCAGCTTCGCCGTGGCGCACTACCATCCGCACTTTACGGACAACGAGCCGTCTCCCCGGTTCTGGGATGCCGCTTTGACCGCCGACCCGTGGGCCTGGCTGGGTGATCAGATCACCAGCCTGGGCACCGCGGCCGGGGGAGCCGGCGGGTCGGGCTGGCCGCTCGATCCCGGGGACGCCGCGGAACTCCCCGGCCTGGCCAGCACGGTGGTGGCGACGGCGCGGCAGTTCGGGCCGGCCGGATGCCGGTCAGCGGCGGAGTGCTTCCGGCTGACCAGGGATGTGCAGGACGCGGTCCAGCTCATGATCGCCACATTGCGTGCGCCGGAGCGACTGGACCGGGACCGGGCCGCACCCTGGCTGGGGCGCTCCTGAGGGGGCTGGGGCGCTCCTGAGGGGGCTGGGGCGCTCCTGAGGGGGCTGGGGCGCTCCTGAGGGGGCTGGGACGCTCCTGAGGGGGCTGGGAAATGCCCGAGGGGCTGGGGCGCTCCTGAGGGGCTGAGGAGTTCCTGAGGCTGGCGTGTAACACGTCCGGCCTGCCGGACGCTTTAGGTGTTGTAGGTCTCTTCCAGTGCGGGGCCCGGCCCTCCCCCCCGACCGGGCCCCGCCACCTACGTGACGTCAATCCCCGCGCGACAGCTAGTCGGGTATGCGCGCCACCGCGAACACGGATTGGCCGAAGGGCGGGCGTACCACGCGCTCGGCCGCGCGGGTCACCGGGAGAACGAGCCGGTCGTAAAGCTTGACCATCGGCCCCTCCTTCGGCGTCAGCCGGAACACGCTGGTGGCCAGGTAGTAGCCGATGAGACCGAGCGCGTTGGCGTAGTGCAGGCGCTCGATGGTCAGCCCGGCCTCGGTCAGCGCCCCCCGCATGCTCTTCTTCGTGTACCGCCGCACGTGACCGGTGGCGATGTCCACCGGGCTCATGGCGAACGGGAACGCCGGCACGATCAGCACGATCCGGCCGCCCGGCCGTACCAGCCGCGCCATGCTCCGCAGCGCGGCGACGTGGTCCTCGATGTGCTCCAGCACGTTGTACGACACCGCGCCGGAGTACGTGTTCACCTCATCGGTCGGCAGCAGCATCTGGCGGATATCCACCCGGCGGTTGCCTTCGAGCCGCTCCTTGAGCGCCACCAGACGGTCGGGATCGGCTTCCGTCGCCGTGAAGCGGCTGAAGTGCGGGGCCCACTCCAGCGCGTAGTCGCCCAGACCGCTGCCGATCTCGATCGGGTCCTCGCCGAGGAACGGTATGGCCAGTTCCACGAACCAGCGGCGGTGGTTCACGGCCGTTGCGAGGCCCTCGAGGACCTCGGATTGCACGCGCTGGTCTCCGTTGATTCGGGTCATCTGCCACTCCAGGCTAGGCAGTTTACTGCCGTCGGACGACGAAACAGCAATGATACGGCTGCTGTTATTGGCGAATCCCGGAAACCGTCGCGAACGGCAGAACTCAATTGGCGCGCGGTCCTTACCCTATAGGCTGGGCTGAGTGGGCGCGTCGAGTGCCGCCGAGGCCGTCGACCAGCAGACCGCGCCGGAGCGGTCCGCCGGCCGGCCCGTGCCTCGATGGGCCGATGGTGCCGCCGTGGCGCTGTACCTCGCGCTCGCCTTCTGGGTGACCTCCCGGTTGTGGCGTAACACCGGCGCGCTCGCCCTGGTGAACGGCGGTTCCGACGTTCACTTCTTCGAGTGGGCCCTGATCCACGCCACCCGGATCTTCACGCACGGCGAGAACCCGTTCTTCACCCCGCAGCTGAACGCGCCGGACGGCGTGAACCTGATGGCCAACACCGGGCTGCTCGGCCTGACCGTGCCGCTGGTCCCGGTGACCCTCCTGGCCGGGCCCGCCGTCGCCCTCACGGTCATGCTCACCGGCGGACTGGCCGCCACCGCGTGGGCCTGGTATCACGTGCTCTCCCGCCACATCGTCGGCTACTGGCCGGCGGCCCTGGCCGGCGGGCTGTTCGCCGGCTTCGCGCCCGGCATGGTCAACCACGTGAACGGCCATCCGGATCTGGTCAGCCAGTTCCTGATCCCGTTCATCGTCTGGCGTGCGATCTCGCTGCGTACCGCGCGCGATGGTGTCGTGCTCGGGCTCCTGGTCACCTGGCAGGCGTTCCTGAACGAGGAACTGCTGTTCCAGACCGGGCTGGCGGTCGTGGTGTTCGTGGCGGCGTACGCGGCCTTCCGCCCGGCCGAGATACGGGCGCGGGCCGGACCGTTCCTGGCCGGGCTGTGGCCGGCCGTGCTGACGGCCGGCGTGCTCCTGGCGTACCCGCTGTGGTTTCAGTTCTTCGGCCCGCAGAGCTACCGGGGCCTGCCCGACTCGGTGCTCGGGTACGGAACCGACCTGCGGGCCTTTGCGGCGTTCTCCCAGTTGTCGCTGGTCCGGCACGGCGCCTCGCACAGCACCTACGGGGCCCCGCCGGAGGAGAATACGTTCTTCGGCGCCCCGCTGCTCATCGCCGTCGGGCTGATCGTGGTCTGGCTGTGGCGGCGGGTGGCGGTACGGGCGCTGACCGCTGTCGCGCTCGTCTTCGCGGTGCTGTCGCTGGGCCGGACCGTCGTGGTCGGCGGCCATACCGTGATTCGGCACGGCCCGATGAGCCTGCTGGATCACCTGGGGCTGTTCGACAGCGTGGTCCCCACCCGGTTCGGCCTGGCCCTGATCCCGGTCATCGCGATCCTGCTCGCGTTCTCGGTCAGCGCCGCCGCGACCGCATCCCAGGCCTGGCTCCGGTACGGCTGGACGCTGGTCCTGGCCGCCGCGCTGCTGCCGATCGCGCCCACCCCGGTGCTGGTCGGGCGGGCCCCGCCGGTACCGGCGTTCTTCACCAGCGGGCAGTGGCGCCAGTACGTGGACGACGGCCAGTCGGTCTTCGCCGTGGACTCCGTGTTCTGGGTCGGCTCGTTCACCACGATGGACTGGGACGATGCGACCGGGCAGGACTACCGGATGGTGGGCGGGTACTTCCTCGGGCCGTTCGGGCACGGCCGGGGGAACTTCGGCCCTCCGCTCCGCCCGACCGCTGAGCTGCTCATCAACATCGTGGACTACGGCGCGAGCACCCGGATCACCGGAGCGCAGCGGGCCGCCTTCCGGGCCGACCTGCGGTACTGGCACACCGCGATCGTGGTGCTCGGCCCGGACGCCCCGCACCACGCCCAGCTGCGGTACGTCCTCAACCAGCTGACCGGGCAGCCGGCGCGGCAGGTGCCGGGCGTCCTCCTCTGGGACGTCCGCGTCCTGTCCGGCCTGGCGCCCGCGGCACATCATGCCGAGGACCTGCCGCGACGCGTAGCCTGAACGGGTGCTGCTTGGATCGCCGGAGATACGCCGTCGCCTCACGTCTGCCTGATACCAGCACGTGACCTCACCTCCCACCTCGGATGGCAGCTGACCCATGGACATCGCCGACTTCAGCCTCGACCTGTTCTCTCTCGCCGGGCGCAACGCTCTCGTCACCGGCGGCAACACCGGCCTGGGCCGGGCCTTCTCTCTCGCCCTGGCCAAGGCCGGCGCCGACGTGTTCGCCGTCGGGCTGGCGGGGGACGACGGGACCACCCGCCGGCTGATCGAGCACGCCGGGCGCCGGATGGAGTTCGTGGCCGCCGACATCACGCAACCGGGCGTCCCGGCCGCCATCGTCCGCCGCTGCGTCGAAACGCTGGGCTCGGTCGACATCCTGGTCAACTCGGCCGGCATCGCCCTGCTGTCCGGCGTGGAGGAGTTCGGCCGTGACCTGTGGGACCCCATGGTGGCGGTCAACCTGACCGCCGCCTTCGAACTCGCCCACGAGGCCAGCAAGTTCATGATCGAGCAGCGATCCGGCAAGATCATCAATATCGCCTCGCTGTTCTCCTTCCTGGGCGGCAGGCGCTCACCTGCCTATGCGGCGACCAAGGCCGGCCTCGCGGGCTTCACCAAGGCCTACTGCGACGAGCTGGCCACGCACAACATCCAGGTCAATGCCATCGCTCCGGGATACTTCAAGACCGCGATCACCGAAGCGGCCCGGGCCGATCCCGACACCGATCGCCGCATCGTCGAGCACATCCCCGCGGCCCGGTGGGGTGAGATCGCCGACCTGATGGGAGCCACCGTCTTCCTGGCCAGCCGGGCCTCTGATTACGTCAACGGCCATGTCCTGGTCGTCGACGGCGGCTATCTCGTCCGCTGATCCAGGTTCCGAAGCTACAGGGAGTACAGAACTGACCATGGCCCCATCCCGATCTCCGCTGAACCGCCGGTCGATCGCCGAGGCGATGACCGAACTGCTCGGGCCCCACGCCGTCCAGACCGGCGACGAGCAGCTGAAGGAGGCCAGCGTCGACCGCTTCAGGAAGTACACCTCCGTCCACGGCATCTACGACGGGCCGATCCCGGCCGCGATCGTCTACCCCTCCGGCACGGCGGAGGTGGCGGCCGTCCTGCGGTTCGCCGAGGAGAACCTCGTCAACGTCGTTCCCCGCACCGGGCGGACCGCCACCGAGGGCGGCCTGGAGACCGTGGTGCAGGACAGCCTGGTGGTCGACGGGTCCCGGATGAACGCCATCCTGTCGATCGACCCGGTCAACATGATGGCCACCGCGCAGTGCGGCGTCGGCCTGCAGGACCTGGAGGACACCCTGCGGGCCCAGGGCCTCACCACCGGGCACTCACCCCAGTCCAAGCCGCTCGCCCAGCTGGGCGGCCTGGTCGCGACCCGATCGATCGGCCAGTTCTCCACGCTGTACGGCGGCATCGAGGATCTGGTCGTCGGCCTGGAAAGCGTCTTCCCCGGCGGGACGGTCACCCGCATCAAGAACGTGCCCCGCCGGGCCGCGGGCCCGGACATCCGCCACGTCGTCATCGGCAGCGAGGGCGCGCTGTGCTTCATCACCGAAGTGACCCTCAAGCTCTTCCGCTACCGGCCGGAGAACAACCGGTACTTCGGCTTCCTGGTCGACGGCTTCGCGGACGGCATCGACGCCCTCCGCGAGCTGATCACGGCGGGGTACCGGCCCTCGGTGTGCCGGGTGTACTCGCCCGAGGACGCCCGGCAGCACTTCGCCGGCTTCTACCGGGGCAAGAACGTCGTCGTGCTCGTCGCCGAGGGCCCGGAGCGGATCGCGGACGCCACGGCGGAGGCGATCGAGGAACTGTTCGCCGGCCGCCCCCACGAGCGCGTCAGCTCAGCGCGGATCCGGCAATGGTTCGAGAACCTGAACTGGGGCCAGGCCGAGATCGACGCCGAGAAGGCCGACATGCTCGAGAACTCCCGCCTCGGGTACACCACCGAGGTGTCGGTCGACTGGTCACGGGCCAGCGACCTGTTCGGCGCCGTCATGAGCCGGATCCGCGGCGAGTTCCCGCGGGCCGGTGACCTGACCATGCTCGGCGCGCACTCCTCGCACAGCTACCAGACCGGGACCAACCTGTACTTCGTGTACGACTACACGATCAGGTGCAGCCCTCGCGAGGAGATCGAGGTCTACCACAAGCCGCTGAACGCGATCATCGTCGAGGAGGCCCTGCGGATGGGCGGGTCGATGGTGCACCATCACGGGATCGGCAAGTACCGGACGCCCTGGGTGCAGCAGGAGCACGGCAGCGCCTACTACCTGCTGTCGACGCTCAAGCACGCGTTCGACCCGGAGGGCGTGATGAACGCGGGCACGATCTTCCCGCTCGAGCCGGGGGCCGGCGGATCTGCGGGCCGGCCGTGAGACCGTACCTGCTGGCCATCGACAACGGGTCGCAGAGCACCAAGGTGACGATCTTCGACTCCCGCGGTCGTGCTCAGGCCGCGGCCAGCAGGCGGCTGGAGCCTTACGACACCTCGGTGCCCGGCCATGCCGTCCATCCCGGTGACGACATCTGGGACTCCATCCGGGGCGCGTGCCGCGACGCCATGGCCCGGTTCTCCGGCAACCCCGCGGACATCGTGGCCGCCGGCCTGTGCACCATCCGGTTCTGCCGGGCTCTGCTGGCCGCGGACGGCAGCCTGACCGAGCCGGTGCTGAGCTGGATGGACGAGCGGGTCTCGCGCGCCTACGAGCCGAGCAGCCCCCTGACCCGCTACATCACCACCTCCTCCGGTTACATCACCCACCGGCTCACCGGCCGGTTCGTGGACACCGCGGCCAATTACGAGGGTGTGTGGCCCATCGACCATGACACGGCGACCTGGTCGAGCGATCCCGCCGCCTACGCCGCCACCGGCATGGCGCGCGACATGCTCTTCGACCTGGTCGCCCCGGGCGGCCGGCTCGGTGAGGTGACCCCCGCGGCGGCGCGGGCCACGGGTATCCCGGCCGGGCTGCCGGTGTACGCCACGGCCAACGACAAGGCGGTCGAGGCGCTGGGCAGTGGCCTGGACGAAGACGGCACCGTGCTGCTGTCGCTTGGCACTTACATCGCGGCGATGACCATCGGCTCCTCCGCCAGGAGCGCGGGCGAGAGCTACTGGGCCAACTTCGCGGCGCGGCCCGGGAAATACCTGTACGAGAGCACCGGGATCCGCCGCGGCATGTGGATGGTCGGCTGGTACCGCGCCGTGCTGGAGGGATCGCACAGCGAGGAGCCGCCGCCCGGAACGGCGCGTCTGGAGGACGCCCTCAACGCGGCGGCCAGCCGGCTGGCGCCGGGCAGCAACGGGCTGCTGACGCTGCCGGACTGGCTCGCACCGGGCCACGCGGTCTGGCGGCGCGGCGCGCTGCTGGGCTTCGACGGCAGCCAGGGCCGCGCCCACATCTACCGGTCCATTCTCGAGGGCATCGCCCTGACGATGGCGAATCACACCGCGGCGATGGAGCACGCGCTGGGACGCCGGCTCTCGCCGGTCCTGGTGTCCGGCGGCGGATCCCGCTCGGACCTGATGATGCAGATCGTCGCCGACGTCTTCGACCGCCCCGCCCGCCGCGCCACGGTCAACGACGGCGCCGGCCTGGGCGCGGCTATCTGCGCCGCCGTCGGCCACGGCATCTACCCGGACTGGGACCAGGCCACGGCCGCGATGGTCAGCGTGGGCGATGAGTTCGCTCCGGACGCAAAAGCCGTCCGCGCCTACCAGCAGATCAACAAGGTGTATGCGGCCCTGACCACCTTCACCGACCCGCTGTTCCGCTCGATGGCCGACGGCCTCCACGGCCTGGAACGCGCCTGACCTGCGATCCGCCTCCGCCGGCACCGGTCAGATCATATTTATACCGAACGGATCGCAGGTTCGTGCGCCACGGAACGGCGGTACGTGCCCGGGCTGCCTTCCCGAGCCCGGCTGGCCCCTAGTTACGCCGGCGTCGGCGGCTGGAGCGCAGCGACCGCCTCCGCAGCGACCGCCTCCGCGGCGGCTTCGCCGCTCCGGACGGCGCCCTCCCTGTAGCCGTTCCACCGGGGAGCGCACTCGGCGCCGGCCCAGTGGACGCGCCCGACCGGCGCGCGCCACGCCTCACCGTAGGACGTCCAGACCCCCGGCGCGAAGTGCGCGCCGTAACAGCCGCGGGTGAACTCCTCGGCCATCCAGTCCCGCTCGGCGTACCGCTCGGGGCGTGCCGCGGCGTGACCGAAGTAGCGGACGAAGCAGCCGATCACGGCCTCCCGCCGCTCGGCCGGGCTGCGGCGCGCCCACCGGCGCGCCTCCTGGCCCTCGATGAAGCCCATCATGACGCCGGGCGTCCCGGACGGCGGCGAGGTGTCGAAGGTCACCTTCACCGGCCCGGTATCCGAGGCGGCCTGCCCGTTGAGCCCCCCGGCGCGCCAGAACGGCTCGGGATAGATCGCGAACGCCTTGATGACCGAGCCGGCCGGCATCCGCTGGGTGAGCTGATCGCGCCAGGACGGCAGCGGCGGGTCGTACTCCAGCCGGCCGGCCAGTGTCGGGGGAAGCGTCACGACCGCCGCGTCGGCGCGGTACGCCGAACCATCCCGGGCGATGACGCGCACCCCGTCGCCGTCGTACTCGATCCGGCGGACGGGGCGTCCCAGCACGACCCGCTCGCCGAGCGCGGCGGCCATCGCCTCTGCGACCAGGACCGAGCCGCCGGTCACCCGGTCCTGCTGGGCTCCCCGGTCGACCGCGATGAGCGTCTCCAGGTCGGCGTTGGAATGGGTGTAGAACAGCGCGTGCAGCAGCGACACGTCGCCCGGCTCGGCGGCCCACACCGCCTCGCAGGCGATCTGGAAGTAGGCGCGCCCGGTCCTGGTGCGCAGGTTGCGGGCCTCGACCACCGTCACCTCGTGCCCGCCCGCCACGAGCCGCCGGGCGGCGGCCAGTCCGGCCAGCCCGGCGCCGACCACGACGACCTTGGTCATCCGCCCTCCTCTGATGGCCGTGGCCAACCTATCAGCGGGTCCCGGGCCCACGCGTAAGCTGCGAGCGGCGGCCAGCCGCGGCGCTCGGCCGGTTTCCCGTTCGGAGGTGTACTGGTGATCGATCTTTCCGGCCGCGTGGTCATCGTCACGGGCGGCAACAGCGGCATCGGGCTCGGCGTCGCCCGCGGCGTCGCCCGGGCCGGCGCCTCCGTCGCGATCTGGTCGCGCCGCGCCGAGCGCAACGCCGAGGCGGTCGCCGAGCTGGAGGGGCTGGGCGCCACGGCGATCGGTGTCCAGTGCGACGTCAGCGACGAGGACCACGTGGCCAGCGCCATGCGCGCGACGCTCGCCCGGTTCGGCCGCCTCGATTGCCTGGTCGCCAACGCCGGGACGACCGGCAAGCAGCCCTTCACGGACATGTCGCTCGGCGAATGGCGCCGGGTGCTGCAGGTCAACCTGGACGGCGCCTTCTTGTGCCTGCGGGCGGCGGCCCGCGTACTGGTCGGGCAGGGGCAGGGCGGGTCACTGGTCGGCGTGTCGTCGACCAGCGCGATCGACGGGGCTCCCGGCCAGCAGCACTACGCCGCCAGCAAGACCGCGCTGCTCGCGGTGATGCGCGGCCTGGCCGTCGAGCTGGCCCGGCACGGGATACGGTGCAACAGCCTCATGCCCGGCTGGACCGACACCGAACTGCTGGCCGAGGCGAAGACGCACGAGAAGTTCGTGAACGCCACGATCGGCCGGACGCCGGTCCGCCGGTGGGGTACGCCGCACGACTTCGAGACCGTCGGGGCGTTCCTCGCCGATCCCGCGCTCGTCTTCCATACTGGGGACAGCATGGTCGTGGACGGCGGCTACACGATCTTCTGACCGCGGAGCCGCACCGCCATCAACCGCGGTCCTTCAACCTGATCGCCGTAGGCTTGGCCGGTGGGCGTGTGTGCGTCGTGCGGTCACCGGAACCAGCCGGGGGCGAAGTTCTGCTCCGAGTGCGGTCTCGCGCTGGCGGGGGCCCGGCCGCCTGCTCATGAGGAACGCAAGGTCGTGACCGTGCTGTTCGCCGACCTGGTGGGCTTTACCTCCCGGGCCGAGCAGATAGACCCGGAGGACGTCCGCGCGCTGCTGTCCCCGTTTTACGCACGGCTGCGGGCCGAGCTGGAGCGGTTCGGCGGGACCGTGGAGAAGTTCATCGGTGACGCGGTGATGGCGCTGTTCGGGGCGCCGGCCGCGCGTGAGGATGATCCGGAGCGGGCGGTGCTGGCCGCGCTGGCGATCCGGGACTGGGTTCGGGGGGATCGGGGGGAGGAGCGGATCCAGGTCCGGCTGGCCGTCAATACCGGGGAGGCGCTGGTGCTGCTGGGTGCCCGCCCGGCCGAGGGGGAGGGGATGGCCGCCGGGGATGTGGTGAACACGGCGGCGCGGCTGCAGGCCGCCGCGCCGGTGAACGGGATCCTGGTCGGCGAGCGCACCTTCCGGGCCACGCGCGGGGTGATTGAGTACCGCCCGGGCCCGCCGGTGACGGCGAAGGGCAAGCGGGAGCCGGTGCCGGTGTGGGAAGCGCTGCGGGCGCATGGCCGGCCCGGGGCCGGATTCTGGCCGCGATGGTGGCGCAGGTGGTGCCCGGCGCGGCCGACGCGGACTGGGTCTTCCGGCACCTGGGCTCGCTGGCCGGCCTGGCGGGTGGCGGGGCGCCGTTCGGTGGCGACCGGCGGGGCGAGGCGTTCGCCGCCTGGCGGTATTTCTTCGAGGCGCTGACCGAGTCGCGGCCGCTGGTGCTGGTGTTCGAGGATCTGCACTGGGCCGATGAGGGACTGCTGGACTTCGTGGATTACCTGGTGGACTGGGCGGGCGGTGTGCCGTTGCTGGTGGTCGGGTTGACCCGGCCTGAGCTGCTGGAGCGGCGGCCGGGCTGGGGCGGGGGCAAACCGAACGCCCTGACCTTGTCGCCGGCTCCGCTGTCGGACCAGGACACGGCCCGGCTGATCGGGTCGCTGCTGGGCCGTCCGGTGCTCGAGGCGGGGCAGCAGGCGGCCCTGCTGGCCCGGGCGGGCGGCAATCCGCTGTACGCGGAGCAGTACGTGCAGATGCTGGCTGAGCGGGGGGCCGGGCAGGAGCTGCCGGTGCCGGACTCGGTCCAGGCCATCATCGGGGCCCGGCTGGATCTGCTGCCCCCGGCCGATAAGCGGCTGCTGCAGGACGCCGCGGTGGTGGGGAAGGTGTTCTGGCCCGGCGCGGTCGCCGCACTCGGCGGCCCGGCCGACCGTCGCGAGCTGGAAGAGTGCCTGCACGCGCTGGAGCGGAAGCAGTTCGTCCGCCGCGAGCGCCGCTCGTCGGTGGCCGGCGAGACGGAGTACGCGTTCGCCCACACGCTGGTGCGCGACGTGGCCTACGGGCAGATTCCCCGGGCCGTCCGGGCTGGCCAGCACCTGCACGCGGCCGGCTGGATCGAGTCGCTGGGCCGGCCGGACGATATGCTCGCCGATGAGTTCGATACCCAGATCGCGCAGGAGGCCCTGGATCTGGCGGAGCAGCTCGGGCTCGACGAGGTTCGCGCGCACGTGCTGATCACCGCCGGGACGGGCCGGGCCATTGCGGGCGACCCCCAGGGCAAGGCCGATATCCAGCGCGGGCTCGAGATCGCCCTGGCCGGCAATTTCCTGGTCGCGGCCGTTCGCGGTTACGCGAATCTGTCCACGGCGCAGAGAGTGGACGGCGACCTGCGCGAGGCTTTCCGCCTGGCCCTGGAGGCGGAGAAGGTGGCCCAGCGGTTCGGGACCAAGGCCGCGGTGCGCTGGACGCGCGGCGTCCTTATCGGCTTGTGGTTCGAGCTGGGGGACTGGGACAAGTGCGCGCCTGCCGCAGATGAGTTCCTGGCCGAGTCCGCCGCTGCGGGGCCGCACTACCAGGACACCGGCATCTGGTGCTGCCGGTCCTGGATACGGCTGGCCCGCGGTGATACGGAGGCGGCCCTGCAGGACCAGCGGGAATCTCTGCTCAGCGGCCGGCAGGCGAAGGACCCGCAGGCCCTTTATCCGTCGCTGTCTGGCTCCGCCTACGTGCTCGCCCTCGCCGGCCGGGCCGATGAGGCGCAGCCGATCCTCTCTGAACTGTTCGGCTCCAGCGCGGTTGACCGGGGCAGTCTCGACGAAACGTCCCTGGAGTGTGTGCTCGCCGCCGAGATCCTGGGCCGTCGTGACGAAGCGCGGCGATGGCTGTCAGCACGGCGCGATTCTCCCTGGCACGCTGCCGCCCGGAAGCTGGCTGACCAGGAATTCGCGGCGGCCGCCGAGTCGCTGGACTCGATGGGCGCAGCCCGGGCGGCCGCCCTCGCGCGGCTTCGCGCCGCCCAGGAGCTCACCCGGGCCGGGCGGCGCGCCGAGGCTGATGACCAGCTCCGGCAGGCCCTCAGCTTCTTCCGTTCCGTGGGCGCGACACGCTTCGTCCGCGAAGCAGAGGCGCTGCGGGCCGCCTCCGCGTAACGGGGTGCTCAGGCGAAGGCGGCGGCCACCGGGGTGAGGCACAGGACGTCCTCGGGTTCGGTCAGGTGGGGGAGGGAGACGAATACGGTCCGCACGCCGCGGTCAGCCAGCAACCGGTAGCGGCCGATGTGCTCGTCGGCCGGGCCGGCGTGGTGGCGCTGGGCGAAGGCCGCGGCGGTCGTCCGGCCGCGCAGTTTCTCGACCATCGATGCGGCATGCTCACGGTCGCGGCCGATGACCGGGACGTCGAGGACGGTCACCTCGGGCTCCGCTGGGTCACGTCCGGCCGCCACGCAGTGCTGGCGGAAGACGGCCAGCTTGCGGTCCAGCGTGCTGAGGTCCGAGGGAAGATTGCAGCCATCACCGAGCCTGGCCGCGATGGCCAGCGTCCGCTTCTCGCCGCTGCCGCCGACGATGACCGGGATCGGCGAGACCGGCCGCGGGTAGCAGGTCGTTTCCGGCAGCCGGACCCGCTCGCTGCGGAACGGCCTGGTGCCGGGCTGCCACAGGGCGCGAAGCGTCTCGATGGCCGACTCCAGCTCGTCGAGCCTGGCCCGGGCCGGCGGAAACGGCAGGCCGAAGCCGGCGTGCTCGCGCGCCCACCAGCCGGCCCCGATGCCGCAGAACGATCGCCCGCCGCTCAGCACGTCGAGTGTGGCCACGGTCTTGGCCAAGATCCCGGGCGCACGGAACGTCACGGGTGTCACCAGTGTGCCCAGGCGAAGACCCGGTTCCAGGCCGGCGAGCATCCCGAGCGTCACCCAGGGCTCAGGGATCGGCTCCCACGGGCGGCCGACCTGCGGGATCTGGATCAGGTGGTCCATCAGGGCGATTCCCTGCAGGCCAGCCTCGGCGGCGGCACGGGCCACCGCCGCCAGCCAGCGGGCCGGGCCCGCCGGGTCCTCACCCCAGGGAAATCGCGACAGCTGCAGCACCAGGCCCATCCGGACCGGCCTCTGCCGCTGCTGGCTGGCGGCCATCCAGGCGCCTGGGGTGTGCGAGGGCTCGGGCTGACCCTGCTGGGCGGTCGTCACCAGGTCCCATCCCTCGCCGGGGATCTCCACGACGGCCGCCCGCATCCGCCGCAGCTGGCCCTCCAGCACCGGCGCGGGCACCGGCTGATCCCGGGCGCGGTTCCGGCGGCGGCACTCCGCCGGATCGGTGCCGGCGAGGACGGCAACGGCGGGCATGCCGCTGCTCCTGGCCAGCCCGAGGTAGCCGCGCCGCCGCGCCGGGTCGAGGCCCAGCGTGTCCACTACCGCAGTCAAGCCGCGGCGCAGCCGGGCCGCCACTATGTGATCAAGCAGGGCGAAAGCGTCGGCCGACGCATCCAGGTCGTGCTCGCCGCTGCCCACCAGCGCGCGCAGCCGGTCCGACGAGACCACCTCGTCCGGGCGGTAATGCGCCGCCGCCCAGACCGACTTCCCGGACCCGGACGGCCCGACCAGCACGACCAGCGCAGGATCGGGAAGCGGCGCGGTCGTCATCGGATCCGTCCCCGGGTCAGTCCACGCACAGGCAGAAGGGGTGCCCCGCCGGGTCGAGGAACGTCGCGAGGGCGGCCGGATCGGGGCAGTCGATGACGATGCCCGGGAAGCGTGCGATAGCCATGTGAAGCACGGTACGCGCCGCTCCGGAGATTCCACGTCGCAGCTATGGTCGATGAACGATCCGATCAGCCCGGCCGCTCGGCCCGGAATTGCTGCCAGTCGGGATTTTCGGCCAGGAATCGCTGCGCGTACTCATCTCCGGCCGCGGCGCGCTCGCGCAGCCTGGACAGCCAGCCCTGCAGGCGCCGCCGGGCGTCGGCGTCTCCGAGTTCGGCGGCCAGCCGCACCTCCCTCATGCCGTGCTGCCTGGCCAGCCAGCCCGACAGCAGTTCCCGGTGAGCAACAAGGAGTTCGCGCAGCTCGTCCAGCCGCTCGTGACCGGCCAGCCACCCAGCCAGCTCATGCCGGGCGGGGTAGCTCCCGCCGGCGGCCCGCTGGCGCAGCTCATCGGGGTGGCCGGCGTCAGCCAGCCAGCGGGCCAGCAACCGCCCCGTCCCGTGGACCCCCTCCCGGGCCCGCGGGCCAGGGGCGAGCCGCCAGGACCGCCAGATGGAGCGAGATGAGCGTTTCCTCGAGCTCGGGAAGAGCCTCAGCCCGGCCCGCGCGGACCATGGACCGCACCAGTGCATCCGCGGCCCCGGCGAGGGCAAGGTACGTCTCGGGAGGAACCGACGGCCATTCCGGGTGATGCTCTCGCGCGTGCTGGTGCCATTTCTGGTTCAGATCGGCGAACAGGCCGGCCGCGGCATCGAGCCGGTCCACCGCGCGGGGGCCCGCCGTGGGCATGTGGATATAGAAGACCCTGGCGAACGCCGGCTCGCCGGCGAGAAACGCGAGGTACGCACGGCACGCGGCCCGGAGTACCTCCTCGTCGCGCGACCCGGGCGGCAGAGCTCGCGTCGCGGACCGTATCTCGGCGATCATGAGCTCCCGGCCCTCCGCGGTCGCGGCCAGGAAGCAGTCCTCCTTGTCCGCGAAGTGGGCGTAGAAGGCGGCCCGGGACACTCTGGCCCGCCGCACGATGTCGGCGACGGTTACGGTCAGATAGCCGGATTCCGATACGGCGGCGATCACCGATCGCAGCAGCCGTTCCCGCTGCGAGGCGCGCACGGCCGGCAGCGGCAGGCGGCTCCTGCCGCGGGGCAGACCCGGCTTTCCCTCGTGCGTCTTGGCGAGAGTCCCCCCTTGCCCGGTGTCGGTCACGGGCATACAGTAGCTGACGTACCCCTAAAGTACCGTTTCGTACTTTTGATGATGGTCCGGTTCGTCCACTACGCGTTCGCGAGCACACCTGTCCTGGCGCGGGGAACCACGTCCGTTCGGCCGAATGAAAGATGTCAAGCGCAGCGACGGGAAGAGAGGCAATGGCGGTACGGCAGACCTCCTGGGCCGAGGCCGATCACGATTCCGGCGGGCGCGCCGTGGTTCGTGTCGCCGGCGTATCAGCGGAACTGAGCGAGCTGGCGGCCGAGTTCCCTGGCTACGAGTTCGCCAGGCAGCAGACATGGGACGGCATCTCCATCGTCGCCATACGCCACGGGGGCGGAGCACGGCCAGGCTTGTACGCCGTCATCACCGACGATCTGGACGAGATGCGCCGCGCGCTTCTCGAGCACGAGGCGGCCCAGCCACCAGGGTGAGAGCCACGTCAGCGGTGAAAGGGAGACTCGGATGTTCATGACTTGGGCCCGGCGGCGGGCACGCACCCGGCTCGCGGTAGCCGGAGTCACCCTGGGGGCCCTGGTCACGGCGGTGCCCGCGGTGAGCGCGGCCACCTTGGGCGGACCGTCGGCGGGCCCGGTAGCAGGCCCGGTAGTAGGTACGGCCAATGGGGCAGTTCGCGGCCTGGCCGTGCCTATTTCCGGCGGGGCGGTCGATGAATTTCTCGGCATCCCGTACGCCGCACCGCCGGTCGGGGCGCTGCGGTGGCGGCCGCCGCAACCCGCCGCCAGCTGGTCCGGCGTGCGCGACGCGACGCGGTTCGCCCCGCACTGCCCGCAGCTGGCGGGGCCTTTCGGCCTGGCCAGCACGTCGGAGGACTGTCTGTACCTGAACATCTTCACGCCCCGGGCTGGCGCACAACACCCCGTCATGGTGTGGATCCACGGCGGCGCGCTGGTGACCGGCGAGAGCAATGACTACGACCCCACCCAGCTGGTGGAAGACGGCGTGACCGTGGTCACCATCAACTACCGCCTCGGTGCGCTCGGCTTCCTGGCCCACCCGGCGCTGGCCGACGCGGCCGGCCAGTCGGGTGACTACGGCCTCATGGACCAGCAGGCCGCCCTGCGCTGGGTGCAGCGCAACATCGCGAGCTTCGGCGGGAACCCGCGCAACGTCACCATCTTCGGTGAGTCCGCGGGCGGCCTGTCCACGCTGTCGCAGGTGGCATCGCCGCAGGCCAAGGGCTTGTTCGCCCGGGCCATCGTGGAGAGCGGATCGTACAACCTCACCCAGGCCCCGCTGGCGAGCGCCGAGGCCGCCGGCGAGGCCTTCGCGACCAAGGCGGGATGCGCCAGCCAGACCGCGGCCTGCCTGCGCAGCCTGCCCGTCTCGACCATCCTGGCCGACCAGGACGCGTCCGGCTACACACCGAACATCGACACCGAGGTCCTGCCGGAATCGCTGGGGACCGCGTTCGCCGCCGGCAACTTCAACCGCGTCCCGATCATCAACGGCACGAACCACGACGAATGGCGGCTGTTCGTCGCGCTGAGCGAACTGGCGGGCAGCCCGGTCACGGCCTCGAACTACCAGAGCATGATCTCCTCGACGCTCGGGGTTTCCGCGGCGGTGGCGGCGGTCATCGCGGCCAGGTACCCGCTGACCGCGTTCCCCAGCCCGTCAGTCGCCCTCGGCGCGGTCGGCACCGACGCCATCTTCGCGTGCCCCGCGCTGACCATCGACCAGTCCGTCTCGCGCTTCGTGCCGACCTTCGCCTACGAGTTCAACGACGAGAACGCGCCGGAAAACTTCCTTCCGCCGGTCAGCTTCCCCTACGGTGCGCCGCACGCGTCCGAGATCCAGTACCTGTTCGCGCTGCCCACGGCCGCTTTCCCCGGGATGCTCTCGGTGCAGCAGCAGCAGTTGGCGGCGATCATGAAGGGGTACTGGACGAACTTCGCCAAGCGCGGATTCCCCGCTTCGTTCGGTACTCCGTTGTGGCCGCTGTTCAACGGCCTGACCCAGCCGATGCAGTCCCTGGTACCGCCGGTGCCGCACACCGAGACCGACTTCGCGAGCACGCACAACTGCGCGTTCTGGACCGCCCTGGAAGGGGGCTGACCACAGGGCCGGCGCGTGGACCACCGGCCGGGTCGTCCCGACGTGGATCCCGACCGGCCTCGGCGTGTGCGCTCCCGGAGATCCACCCGGCGACCGCCCTTGCCCTCGCCCTTGCCCTCGCCCTTGCCCTCGCCCTTGCCCCGTTGCGGGCCAGGGTTGCCGAACCCCGCGCATACGAGCCGCGGCTGAAGTGCTCTGTTTCTGGTTAAGACCGCCGCGCGACCCGGAGCCAATCACCTATCGTTACATTTGAGTCACTGTTGTCACTTTCTGTAACATCTGGTTGCTCTCCGGAGGGTAGGAATATGAGGATGTCCCGGGTTCCGGCTGCGATCATCGCTGGCGTCATCGGCGGAGCTGTCCTGACCGCGTGCGCGGCGAGCGGGTCGAATCCTTCCGCCGTCGCGTCGTCGGCGGCCACGGGCGGATCGGCGTCGGCTTTGGCCGCCACGCCCGGAGCGTCGCCGACGTCCGCACTTACGGGCGCGCCTGCGTCATCGCCGGCGCCGGCGACCTCGGCGGCACACACGCATTCCGCTGCCGCCGATCCTTCCGTCACCGCCACGGCTTCCGCGCCCCCGAAGAGCTCCCCGCACGCGACAACCTCCTCGGCGGGCACGAGTTCCGGGACGCACAATTTCACGGTGCCCGCCATCCCCGGCGACAACGTCGTCACCGGCTGGGGTTCATACACCAAGATAGGCACCGCGCGGGTGAAGGTGGTCATGTGCGCGAAGCAGACCGGGACCGCGTTCTCGGTAGGAGCGATCGCGCTCGTCTACGACGCCAGCGGCGCCAGCCAGAACATCGGCGCCACCATCCTGACCGGGCCCGGCAACAGCAGTTGCGTCACGAATACGTTCATCCTCTACACCGCGCACCTGAAGGTCCACGCGTTCATCGGCAGCAGCCACGGCACCATCGAGAAGACCGGACCGGTCCTGACCCTCTACTGAGGGTCCAAGATCGTCGAGGGCCGCGCGGTACCTCGAGGCCGGCTTGATGCCGGGATCGGGTGGGCTCGGGGGCTGGTCCATCAGGGCTCCTGTCACCTGCGCCTGCGCCTGCGCCCGCGCCCGCGCCCAAGAGTAGCGGCTGTCCCGGTTTGAGTGCCGGCGAAAGGCCAGGCCGCCGGCATCGGGTGCGAAGAAGTGCTCAGCGCACGGAAACGGAGCATGGAGGCTGAATCAGGCAGAGCCGCGTATCTAAATAGGTGTCACGCGCTGACCACAGGAAGGTTGCTCAGGCTTTCAAAGGCAGGGCGGTCCGAACACGAATGCTTCTGGGCTCAGCGTTTATTTCACGTTCGTCTCCAATCCCATCGTGGCCGGACAAACGCTTGTAGCTAACCTCTATCACGGCCGCAAGAGGACTGCCCATTACTGCGATCTCCTGGTCCAAGTCATAGAAAGCATCCAAACACCACGGTTCCTCGTGAGTAAGTAGTAGCGACATTGCCTTGGTGGCTACCCCGCTATGCCCGGCAAGAATGAGAATCTTGTACTTCCGGCCGGATTCGGAGAACGGATTCGCTGGTTGGAGTGCGTCGCACTTGTACCCCGCCCAGTCGCAGGTCTGCGCGCTGACTGCGATAATCCGCCGCGGCTCGGTGTTGTCCTGGCCCAATTGGTGTCGGCCGTGGGTATCAGTCGACCGGGCCGGGTGCCGGGGAGATCGCTCGCTTGTAAGGTACACACTGGTGTGTCCGGTGCCGGCGGATGAACGGCTTCGTTTGCCCGGCTCATCACGCTGGCTGGTTCCGCGGGCTTGGGAGCCGGGCGTCCTGGCATCCTGGGGGGTATGGACAAGGTGTTGGTGCCGGTGCGTGATCTCACGGATTCTGATCAGAACCAGGCGGTGCTCGACGTGGCCTCCGCCCTGGCGGAGGGCCAGGTCGCGGCGGAGGACGCCGCGGCCAGCCATGGCCCGGCGGTGGCGGCCGAAGCGATCGCCGCGGCCCGGTCGCGGCGGCGGCTGGCCGAGCTGACCGGGCCGGTCCACCTGACTGTGGTGTGGGCGATGTACGGCGAGACGGGCCGTATGGTTCCCCGTGCGGAGCACCCGCACGGGGAGGACTTCGTGCGGGTCAAGGTCCGTCAGCTCGAGTGGCTGACCGGGGGGCTGCCCGGCGTCACGTGGAGCATCATCGCCTGCGACGACGGGTGCCCGGACCGGCCCTGCAGTGCCGATCTGATGATGGGCATCGTCGCAGCCGAGGGCTACCCGCGGGACGGTCACCGCGGCGTGAGGGTGCTGCGGCTGGCCGAGATGATCGGGGGCGGCTTCTCCATCAGCCCCGCATTCGACCGGCTGACCTCGACGGATCAGTCCCGCAAGGGCGGGTCGATACTGGCTGGGCTGGCCACCGCGGTCGGGGCCGGCCCGGCGCGGGCGGACGGCGCCGGGCGGGCGCGGGCGGACGGCGCCGGGCTGGCGCGGGCGGACGGCGCCGGGCGGCATGTGGTCGGCTATACCGACGCGGATCTGTCCGCGAACCTGGCTCAGCTAGGCTCGCTGGCGGCGGCGGTGGTGGCCGGGGACAAGGTCATCGGCGCGCTCGGCCAGCGGTACGGGATCGAGGGAGCGGTGCTGGTCCGGGCGGACGGCCCGGTCACCGAGCCGGACAGCACCGGCGGTAAGCCGGACAAGATCATCATCCTGTTCCGCCATTTCGTCCGGGCCCTGCTCATCCCGTCGCTGGCCCAGGTGCTCGACACCCAGGCCGGCTTCAAGGTCTTCGACGCCGCCGCGCTCGTGCCGGTCCTCGGGCAGATGGCCTCCTTCAACGAGACCTTCGACGTCGAGTTGCTCATCCATCTCGCCCAGCGCTACGGACCACGGGCCCTGGCCGTCGAGCCGATCGTCTTCACCGAGGACTTCGCCGCGACGAATTTCCCCTCCGTCACCCCCGGGCCGCGCCACCTGGCCATGGTTCAGCAGGTCGTGGAACTCTACGACCGGCTCGTCGCATCGGTCGCCCCCGTCACCGGCGAGGCGGCCGACCTGCTCACCCTGATCAGGACGCTTGATCTGGACGACTATGTGACCTTGATCGAGCACCTTCGCGCCGAGGACCGGGGCGACCCGACACTGTTCGACCGGCGCTGGCCCGTCCAGCACCTCTGCGACATCCTCCGCCGCTGACACCAGCGTGGTTCCACGCCCAAGGCGGAGACCCGCGCACCAAGAATCGATTCAGCAAGGCCCGGGCGGGTTCGGCGGCGACGGACAAGCGTGGCGGCAGGCCCGCCATCACCTCACCGAGGCGATCCCGCCGCACGGCCAGCGCTTCGACTACGTGCACATCCTGCTCGACTGCGTGCCGCCGCAGCGTCGTGCGGACCTGATCCGCCACCACCTCGCCAGCACCATCCGGCCGGGAACCGGGTGGCTGCTGGTCAGCGACTACGCCGCCGCCACGGCGGTCGGCATTCCGGCCGCCGCCCGGACGCGGCAATCCCTCGGCTTCGCCTGCGGCGGCCAGACCAGCGGAGGTGAACGCCCCGGGCCGGCCCCCGGTCCCGGCCGCGTGGATCGACGCTCCGCCGTAGCTGCCGCCGACCGGTGATGGACACCTTGCCCGGCTGCTGGCGTGCGGGTCCCAGATGGCGCGACGCGTTAACACGCTCCCGGACGCAACGCGGCCAGGACCCAGAGAGGAGTCGCTCCGGCTGGCCCGGGGCAGCCTGGCCCGTCAGCGCGCGGTGGCCAGCCGCAGTACGTATGCCCGTTCCTCCGGGCCGAACCACGGCGGTGACCCAGCGGCGGCGTTCTCCTGGAGTCGGCCGGGATAGGCGGTGGCGGCCAGGGAGGCATGCACGCGCGGGTCGCTCAGGCCCCACTTGATCAGGGCCTGCGCCCAGGTCGTAACGCCGAAGGGACGCAGTGGCGCGAGCTCGGCCGGGCTGGGCTGCCGGCGCACGAGGTACCCCTCGCCGAGCGGGCGCATGAGCAGGACGCCGAGACCCAGCTCGTCAGCGAGCGGCAGGATGGTCCGCTCGACCTCGCGCTGGACCGGGTTATAGGGCACCTGGATGGTGTCGATACGGCCGGTGGCCATGAGCTCGGCGAGTTCGCCGAAGGCAGCCGCGGAGTAGTGGGTGGCTCCGATCAGGCCGACCAGCCCCCGGTCCCTGGCGGCTTCGAGCATCGCCAGGTGCGCGGGCCAGGCCACCAGGTTGTGGATCTGCATGAGGTCGATGCGGCCGCCGTACCAGTCCACCGCCCGGGCGAGCTGTGCCGCGCCCTCTTCCGAGGACTGGGTCCAGACCTTGTCGGCGATGACAGCCTGGTCACGCTGGCCGCCGAGCGCGTCGGCGAGCAGGCGCTCGGCGTCGCCGTACATCGGTGAGGTGTCGATGAGCCGGATGCCGGCCGCGATGGCCGTGTCGATGAGCTCGCGGTGCTGGCCGGACGTGGCGGCGGCCTCGAGCCGCTGCCAGGTGCCGAGGCCGACCACCGGCACGCTGACCCGCTGCCGGCCCAGGCTCCGGTTCTCCATGCTCGGCACCCTCGCTCGGTTCGCCACCAGTCTCCTGACGCACCATTATGGTCCGGGACCAGCCGGGCTCGTATGATCCGGCCGTCGTGGGGCCGCCCGGGTCCGCCCAGGTCCGCCCGCCCGCCGGGGTCCGCCGCCCGCCGGGGTCCGCCGCCCGCCGGGGAACCTCACTCGCCCCGCCATTCCCGCCTTTCGCTCAAACGTTCCCTCGAAAGGCGATCCGCGGCCAATGGGTGTGGCACTCTACCGGAAAGAGGCGTCTTTGATAAATCCCACAACCGTCCGGCCAGCTCGGCGCGCCGTCTCGTGATCGAGGCTGTATACCCGCTCTGACGTCCTTACCGGTCTCGGATTCGGCCAACGGATTTCCCCCGCCACGGATTAGTCAGGGTTCTGCGCCAGCCTGGTCCAGTAGGCCAGGTTGGCGCGGGCGGTGAGCGTGTCGGGGTGCTCGGCGCCGGAGACGCGCTCGCGGACCGGCAGCAGC
>Ga0209415_10002808_pt1 | contig 32577 bp, 30 predicted proteins | sample PeaSoiSIISIP2007_FD_187696 | JGI IMG/M metagenome (GOLD analysis project Ga0209415, IMG submission 187696) | Peat soil microbial communities from Weissenstadt, Germany - SII-SIP-2007 (SPAdes) (version 2) | ecosystem: Environmental > Terrestrial > Soil > Wetlands > Peat | place: Germany... | reverse complement strand
CCCGCCACTCTCAGCCGGGGCTTCAGCATTTCTTGGGTTCGCCCACTACCAGACCGGGTTCCGCGCGAGGGTGAACGTCGCGTTCCATGGGTACGCCTTGGCGGGCGTGGATCCCCTCTTCATCGCTCCACATCACCAGGTAGCAGCTGGGGCAGAGCTGTAATTCCTGAAGCGGCAAGCCTTCGACAGCCATCTCGATCGGCTCCATGGCGACGCCGCATTTGGGACACGCCTGCTCAGCCAGCGCGGGGTCAAGGGGTGTAGCTGCGAGATCGCAATTGTTCGGCGGCATGGAACCAATCCTCCTGCGGCGATCCTTCCGGACAACCTCTGGCTTGCCAAAGCCGGTAAGCGAGAGCGGCGATATCGGCATGCCCGAATGCGGCGACGCCGTGCGCAGCGGCCGCTTGCGTATGCTGCCGGTCTTGCTGGGAGTGCTCCTGGGTTTGCCTGGAGTGCTCGGGTCCCGTCAGGTGCTCCTGCTTTCCATGCTGTTCGGCGACGCGGTGGGCGTGAGCGGCTCCGTCGTGAAATTCGGCGGCCTGCTGATGGTTATCGTTATGCGATCCGCGGTCGTGACTAGTAGACATATTTTATTTCATGAGTCGCACTCTGCCTGGACTTGGCGTGGGCGTGCGATGCAGCGCTTCCGCCAGGCTGGGCTGCTCAAGTGCCTCTGTGTTCCGGCTGTTGTGCACGAATATTGCCTCCGTGGACGTCCAGTCCGCTCCTTCATGTGCACGGGGCAGTCCAAAGATTTCCTTGTAAACCAACGTGGCAGTAAGAAGTGTGCTCGAATCGACGGCAGGGCGTCACAGGACCAAGGATGGTCACGCTCGTTTGGCATAGCTGAAGAGATGGTTCACCGGGCGCGCCGCTTCGTGATGGCGCATCGCGTGCACCGCACCTCTCTAGCGATCTCGCCAAAGAGGCTTTCGTGAGAAAACTGAGGGGGTGGCCGGTGGTGTTTCGCGTGGCCGCTTTCGGTGCGCCAAAAAACAAGAGGCGGGACACGGTAGCATCTTTCCGCCGGCGAGATGAAACGCCCAACGTTTCCGGTTCGGTAGTTTCTACTGGGCCGTCGCTCCGGACCGGCGACCAGATCGCGATTGGGAACCTACGCCAGCGTCTAATATCCGGGAGCTTGATTTGAGCCGTCTATCTAGTGTCGCCGCTCTGGTTTGTCTGGGATTGTTTTCGTCTTCAATCTCTCACGGCTATTCGGTCCTTACGCATGAAGCCATCGTGGATTCTCTTTGGGACGGCTCTATTCAAAAGATGTTGCTCAAGCGATTCCCCGAAGCGACGCCGGAGCAGTTGGAGGAGGCCCACGCGTACGCATATGGAGGATGCATCCTCCAGGACATGGGCTATTATCCGTTCAGCAGCCGCTTCTTCAGCGATCTTACGCATTATGTCCGAAGCGGAGATTTCATCGTGGCGCTGATCCGTGAATCGCAGGATCTCAACGAATACGCGTTCGCTCTCGGCGCGCTTTCGCATTATGCCGCCGACGATAACGGCCACCGCTTGGGCACCAATGTCGCGGTGCCGCTGCTGTACCCCAATCTGCGCAGGAGATTCGGCAGGGAAGTGACCTACTGGGACGATCCAACTTCGCACCTGAGGACCGAGTTCGGCTTCGACGTGTTGCAAGTGGCGCAGGGCCGTTATGCCCCGGAGCGGTATCATGCGTTCATCGGTTTCCAGGTAGCCAAACCCGTAATGGAGCGCGCCTTCCTCGACACGTATGGCCTGGAACTGAAGGACGTTTTCGGGAACCTGGATCTCGCGTTGGGAAGCTTCCGGTACAGCGTCGGCTCGATCATTCCTGGCATGACCAAGGTGGCGTGGCAACTGAAGAAGGATCAGGTCGCCAAGGAAATTCCCGGCATGACCAAACAGAAGTTTCTCTACAATCTATCTCGCTCCAGCTACGAAAAGGAATGGGGGACCACATATCATAGGCCCGGTTTTCGCACACGCCTTGTGGCTTGGGTGATGGAAATTATTCCGAAGTCCGGTCCCTTCAAGTCGCTGGCATTCCGCGCACCGACTCCCGAGGTCGAGAAGATGTTCATGGCCAGCTTCAACGCGACAATCGACAGCTATCGGACCTTGCTGGCGAATGTGGACGCGGGCCGGCTGGTGCTGCGCAACGAGAATTTCGATGTCGGCGTGCCGACGCCCGCCGGCGTGTACGCGGGAACCGACGAGGCTTACGACAAGTTGTTGGGGAAGCTGGCGGATCACAAATTCAGCAGTATTTCACTGGAGCTGCGGGCGAATATGCTCGACTATTACAAGGACCGGAAGCCGCCCGCTTCGCCCCCAACGAAAAAGGCGACGGCCGAGTGGGCGAAGTTGACAGAGCAGCTGGAACAGCTCAGACAGGCGCCCACCGAGGCGGCGGCGACCGCCGTGGCAGGCGGTCAGGAGTAGATTCCCGGCGCCTCGTGCCCCAGCGTTTGCACGTATTCAACATAGGACCCCGGATATACGATCGGCTGCGCATCCGTGCCGCTCTCGCCGCCCAATTCCAGCACGCGTGAACCGAGCCCGCGCAGGAACATGCGGTCATGCGAGACGAAGATCATCGTTCCGTCAAAGCTCTTCAGCGCATCGACCAGCATCTCCTTGGTGGCGAGATCAAGGTGATTGGTGGGTTCATCGAGGACCAGGAAGTTTGGCGGATGATAGAGCATCCGCGCCATCGCGAGCCGCGATTTCTCGCCGCCCGAGAGCGACCGGATCTTCTTCTCCACATCGTCACCCGAGAACTGGAACGCGCCGGCTAACGTGCGCAGGGAACCCAAACCGTCCTGGGGAAAATCGCGCTGCAATTGTTCGATGACGGTGAGATCCGCGTCGAGCACGTCCAGCGATTGTTGCGCGAAATATCCCATATTCAAGCTTGCGCCGAGCCGCACGCTTCCCGAATCGGGCTCGCTGGCGCCGGCGATCATCTTGAGCAGAGTGGTCTTGCCCGCTCCGTTCCTTCCCATCACCGCCCAGCGCTCGCCGCGTCGAATGGTGAGACTGAACCCGTCATAGATCACGCGCGGGCCGTAGCTCTTGTGCACATCTTCGATCACCGCGACTTGGTCGCCGGAACGCGGCGGAACCTGAAACTCGAACTTCACCACCTGGCGCTTCTTCGGCAGCTCGATCTTATCGATCTTGTCCAGCGCCTTGATGCGGCTCTGCACCTGCGCGGCTTTCGCCGCATGGGTCCGGAATCGATCGATGAAGCGCTGCTCCTTGGCGAGCATGGCCTGCTGGCGGGCGAACGCGGCTTGCTGGTTGGTCTCGCGAATGGTGCGCTCGCGTTCATAGAAATCGTAGTTGCCGGAATAAGCGATGATTTCGCCGGCATCGATCTCGGCGATTTTTGAAACGATGCGGTTCATGAACTCGCGGTCGTGCGAGGTCATCAGCAGCGCGCCGGGGTAGGTCTTGAGGAACTGCTCCAGCCAGATGATGGATTCGAGATCCAGGTGGTTGGTGGGCTCGTCCATCAGCAGCACGTCGGGGCGGCCGAGCAGGACTCGCGCCAGCGCCACGCGCATCTTCCAGCCGCCGGAGAGAGCGCCGACGTCGCCGTCGATCTGGTCGTCCTTGAAGCCGAGGCCGTGCAGCACTTCGCGGGCTTGCGCCTCCAGCGCGTAGCCGCCGAGATGCTCGTACTCCTCCTGCACTTCGCCGAAACGCGCGAGCGTGCGGTCCATGTCATCGGCTTGCTCGGGATCGCCCATGGCGTGCTGGAGCGCTTCGAGCTCATGATGCAGATCGCCGACCCGGCCGCTTCCAGCAATGGCTTCATCGAGCGCCGAGCGGCCTTGCATCTCCTCAACGTCCTGGCGGAAGTAGCCGATCGTGAGCTTTTTCGGAACCGAGACGGAGCCGTCGTCGGAATCTTCCTCGCCGACGATCATGCGGAACAGCGTCGTCTTGCCGGAGCCGTTGGGGCCGACGAGGCCAACCTTCTCACCGGGGTTCAACTGAAAGGACGCGTCGACGAAGATGAGTTGCTTGCCGTACTGCTTATTGATATTCGAAAGGGAGATCAGAAGACCAAGTTAGCAGATGAAAGCCAGAAACCGCTCCTTACAGTCGCGGCTCGGTAACATCGTCGCGGCTCAGGAACGACTATCCGTGTTTCAGCGCCGCGAGCACGCGGGCGGGCGTCAGCGGGAACTCCTCCATGCGCACGCCGGTGGCGTCGAAGAAGGCGTTGGCGATGGCGGCCGCGGCTGCGGCCATGACTTCCTCGCCCGCGCCGGTCGAGCGTTCGTTCAAGCGCTGCACAACGACCGGCGTGACCTGGGGACATTCGTCGAAGCGCAGCACCGGGTATTTATTCCAATCCAGACTGGTGACGTTGGTGGTGTTGAAGGTCACTTCCTCATGGAACATGCGGCTCGCGGTCTGCACCAACTGGCCGCCGATTTGCGCCTCGACGTTACCGGGATTCACCACCTGGCCGGCGTCGATGGCTCCATACATGTGCTTGGCGATAACTTTGCCGGTTTCTTTGTTGACCTCGATTTCGGCCACAGCTGCTCCGTAGGAAGCCAGATGCGTTCCGATCCCGATGCCGCGGCCCGTGACGATTTTCGCGCCGGATGAATTCGAAGCCAGGTTCGTCGCCGCGCGGCGCGGAGTCCACTTAGCCGCCTGTGCGGCTGCGTCCAGCACGCCTCGCCAGCGAGCATCCTTGATATTGCGCTGGCGAAACTCGTGCGGATCCAACTCCAGAAGATACGCAAGCTGATCGATGGCCTGTTCCGAGGCGAACGAGAACGGAAGATCCAGCGGCGAGCGCAGCCATCCGCCCTTCAGATACTCGGCCACGGGGAGCTTATGATTCACTAAGCGCAGATTGGCGACGTCGTACATGCCTCCACAATTCAGAGCGCTGACGCCTTGTACCGCGCCTCCGGGCCATTCCGCGGTGGGAGCGCCGGTAAGCTGCGAAGTTGTCTCCGTGTTGCTCCAGCCATGCTGCCAGCCCTCGTACTCATAGGCGATCAGCTTGCCGGATGCATCCGCGGCGGCGTGAACCTGACCCACGTGCGCGGGGCCGTAGTTGTCCCACCCCAGCTCATCCCAGCGCATGAACTGCAGCCGGACCGGCTTCGCGGCCAATTGCGACATCAGGGCCGCGGCCTGCGCCACATCGTCGTAACAGCTATGGCCATAGGTGCCGGAGCCTTCGTAATACTGCACGCGAACCTTCTCCGGAGGCAGGCCCAGCAGGCGCGCGACGCCGGTGCGCGTTCCGTATACGTCCTGCGTGGAGCTCATCAGCAGAGCCGAATCCGCCTTCACGTCGGCCAATGCGCAATTGGGCGCGAATGGAGCGTGCGATTGGTACGGCGCTCGACAGATTTGTGTCGCCACATGAGGAGCGCCGGAGAGCGCACCCGCGACGTCGCCACGCATGGTCACCACGTTATCGGTCGTCTTGGCGAAGCGCATCTGTTCATAGAGGCGATCGCTGCCGGACAGCGTGGGCGTCGTATCCCAGACCACTTTCAACTTTGCGGCAGCCTGCACCGCGTCCCATTCGTTCTCCGCCACCACGCCGATGAAATCGCCTTTGCGCAACACTCGGGCTCCGGCGATATCGCGGATGGAGCCTTCCTCCACGCTCAACACCTTCGCGCCGGCCTTGTAGGCACTCTGGCCGCGAGGGCGGACTACACGGCCGTGCAACATGCCGTCGACGCGCGCGTGCTGCATGTAAACGTATTGGCCGTTGACTTTGCCGGGCGAGTCGCGGCGTTGAACCGGCGTGCCAACCACTTTATAGGCGGTCGTCGGCTTCACCGGCGCCGATCCCGTGAAGGCGAGATTAAACTGCTTGTCGCCGATCAGGTCGCCATACGTTACCAAGCGTCCGGATCCGGTTATGACGCCCTTCGACACCGTGAGTTGATCTACGGGCGTCTTCAAATTCTTCGACGCCATCTGGAGCAGCGCCTGCCGCGCCTCGGCCGCGGCGGTGCGAACCTGCGGCCCGCCGCGTTGAATGGAGGCGCTCGAATACGTTCCGCCTTGATTGGGCGTGACGTTGGTGTCGAGGCGCACCGATTTCAGTTGACTCATGTCCAGATCCAGCTCTTCCGCAGCGATCTGGAGCAGCGCGGTGGAGTTGCCCTGGCCGAGCTCGGCATAACCGATGTAGATGGTGGCAGTGTTATCGGCGTGGATGGCGAGCCAAGTATCGATCTGCTTGGCGTCGGGCGGACCGGCTTTCGTGCCTCGTTCCTGCGGGGCCGTGCCCTGCGCGGAGAGCGCGCCTCGGGAGCTGAAGCCGATCACCAGTGCGCCGCCGATTTTGAGGAATTCGCGGCGGGGAATCATTTCGCGGCTCCTTGAACAGCCCCTGCCATGACGCGCGATGCGCGCTGCACGGCTTGGATGATTCTCGGATACGTACCGCAGCGGCAGATGTGGCCGTTCATGGCAGTGCGAATCTGCGCCTCGCTCGGCTGCGGCGTTTTGGAGAGCAACTCCGAGGCCTTGACGATCATGCCGTTGTAGCAATAGCCGCACTGGAGCGCTTGTTCATCGATCATGGCTTGTTGCACGGGATGCAGCGCGGGGGCTTTGGCCAGTTTCTTCTGCGCTCCATACCAGGCAGGCAGGCCTTCGAGCGTCGTCACTGCCTTGCCTTCCACCGCTGAAACCGGCGTCACACAGGAGCGGGTTTCGACGCCGTTGACCAGCACCGAACAGGAGCCGCACTGAGCGAGCCCACAGCCGAAGCGCGGTCCCCGCAACAGCAGCTCGTTCGAAAGGACATACAGCAGAGGCGTGTCTGGCGCGGAGGCCACTGTAAACGACCGCTCATTGACGCGGATCTTGATTTCGCGAGCCATATCGATATCACATTAGCAAACGTCAGGTGGGCTAGCCACCAGTATGGGCGTTCGATTGCTAACCACTGCTCATGGACACGAAAACTAGCCCGCCGCTAAGCGCCTTGACGATATTGGGTGTCTTCACCCACCCAAACCAGACCCAACAGTCCGCCGGTAGCCGACTGGCGAAAGAAGGGCGGAGGAAGCAAGGAACGATGCGTTGCTCGATTGCCCTGTTATTTCTTGCCCCGGTTGCGTGCATGGCGGGCGTCGTCGGGAGTTGTTACGGACCAACGACTGCTTATTGCGGCTACCAGGTTACCGAGACCGCCGTCGGGAACAATGTGACCGTCGACTTTGGCGCTGAAGGCGGTGAGGCGCTCGGCGCGTCGTTTACGCTGACCGGCACCCTCGCAATAAATAGAGTCGGTCCTGAATGGTTGGGGTTCTCCCAGGATTCCGAGGCCTATGCCCTTGACAGTACCATTTTTAGCCCGTCCGAGGAGGGTACCGCTTCTGCGATCTTCGAGGGAGCTAACGGGGACGCTCTTGGTTGTGGGGCCACCGACTTCGGTTCTGGTCCTAACGACAACGGCACGGGGGTGACCTGCTCCGGCCTCGACTTTTTTCTCCTCCCTGCCGACGGCCTGATACCTTTCACAATGGAAGTCTCCATGGGGACGGGAGGTATCGCCTATATCCAGTTCCAAGCGAGCATTTTCGACTTTACTCCGCAGCCGGGACTTCCGCCGTTGACGGTGCAATTCTTGGTGCCTGAACCAAGCTCAACTGCTCTGTGCACAATCGGACTGATAGGCCTCATATTTGCGTATCGCCGCAGGACATGCGGCGGCAATCCCACCCCCGCAGCAGCAGTTCGTTGGAGAGGACTTAGAGCAGCGGCGTGACCGGCGAGGAGGCCACGGTCCACGACCGCTCATTGACGCGGATCTTGATTTCGCGAGCCATGGTCCTACATTATCAAACAAATAATCAAAGCCTTCGCGTTTCGAACACCAGGAGCGTGACGCCGGCCTGAGCGAAGTTGGCCACGTCCGCCGCGGCGGCCTGCCCTTCCGGCGATGCCATCGCGGCTTGAAGCGCCTCCATGCTGTCGAACTCGAGCTCGGCAATCAAATGCGGAGAAAAGTTGCCTGCCATCATGGCGGGTTTTGCGGAATTCACGATGTAAGAACGGACGCCCGCGATCTTCTTCGCGAGGGGTACATGCGTCTCGAAGTAATAACGATCAAAAGCCGCTGGATCCGCGGGCTGATTATAGAGCACGAGTAGTTGGGCCATAGGCTGATAGTGTAGCGGAAAAGGCTAACCTGAACACATGGATCTACAAGGCAAGACGGTAATTGTGACGGGAGCCTCGTCGGGCATTGGCGAGGCCGCTGCGCGCGCTTTCGTAGCAGCAGGAGCGAATGTCGTACTGGCAGCGCGGAATGAAGCTGCGCTCGCCACGCTGGCGAAGGAACTCGGCGATGAACGCACGCTGGCGGTGGCGACGGATGTCACGAAGCGCGAGCAAGTAGAGGCGATGGTGGATCGCACGGTTGAGCGATTTGGGAGGCTCGATGCGATCGTGAACAACGCCGGCGTCGGGATGAGGGCCAGTGTCGCCGAGATCGACCCGGGTGAGTTTGAGCGATTGTTCCAGGTCAATATGATGGGTCCGCTGTATGGGATGCAGGCGGCCATTCGCGCCATGCGCAAGACGGGCGGCGGGATGATTGTGAATATCTCTTCCGGCACCTCGCGGATCATGGTGCCCTTTATCGGCGGAGCGTACCCGGCGCTGAAGCGCGCTCTGGAAATTATGTCCGACTACGCGAGGGCGGAACTGCTGGGAGATGGGATCAAGGTGCTGGTGGTGTTGCCGTACCTCACCGACACGAATTTCGGCAAGAACGCCATGGGAAGCAGTGGCATGCCGGCTCCGGATTTCGCGGCCATGCGGCGGAATTTGCCGCCTGCGCAGTCGGCGGAATTCGTGGCGAAGCGGATCGTGGAGGCAGTGCGCAACGAGGAGACGGAGATCAGTCTGGCTCCGCAGCGCACATGATCGACCTGGAGCATGTCGCCGACCTGACGGTTTCGGTCGGCCAGCCTATCGAGATCGGCGAGACGGCAGCGGGCGTGCGGCGCGTGATCCCGATTCTTGGAGGCGAGGTTTCGGGCCCGCGACTGAAGGGCCGCGTTCTTCCCGCAGGTGCAGATTATCAACTGATCCGCGCGGATGGAGTGGCGGAGCTGCATGCGCGCTACGTCATCGAGACGACGGGAGGCAGCCGCATTTATGTCGAGAACTCCGGGCTGCGGCATGGTCCGGCCGAGGCCATGGAACGGCTGCGCCGCGGAGAGCCGGTTGATCCCGCGCTGATTTACTTCCGCACCACGACGAAGTTTGAGACTCACGACGAAGCCTTCGCCTGGCTTGCGCGCCACATCTTCGTGGGCGCTGGGGTGCGCCATCCGGACCGCGTCCAGATTGCGATTTATCAGGTGAAGTAGATCAGCGCCGGCCGCCGCCTCCACCGCGAATGCCTCCGAATCCGCCTCCGCCTCCGAACGAGGGCATGGAGCGCGGAAATCCCTGCGATATTCCGGAGCGTCCGAATTCGCTGGTCCGCGATTCGCCGAAGGAGCGCGATTGCTGTTGCTGGCGAACCTCCGGCGGAGGCTGCACCTTCTTAGCGGTCCCCGAGTTATCGCGCTGCGTCCAGGTGTTGCCCTGGCGCTCATAAACCTTCCCGTCCTTGCCGGCGTACATATCGCGACTGGCTGCCGCCGACGATGCCGGACGCGCGCCCACAGCCGCGGGCCGGAGGGTCCGCGCAGTAACGGTGTTGCCGCCCCAGCGGTTGTACACGTTGACGTTGTTGCTGATCTTCTCGCGGTCGCCGGGAGCCCAATGCGGATTCCAGTGCTCGGTGTAAACCCGCCCCATGAAGGGACCGTTGTGATACCACCAGAAGCCGTTTGGCCGCCAGATCCAGCCTCCGCCGAAGTAGCCGAACTGGAATCCGAAGCCCCAGGTCCAGGGCCAGCCATACCAATAACCGCCGATCCAGCCGGGATACCACCAGCCGGTGCCGAACACGACTGTGTCATCCCACACGTACGCGCCCAGGTAACCGGGCGTAAAGCCGACGTAGACGTCGTCGGGGGTCGAGCCATACACGTACACGTAGCGGTCATGATACAGAGGATTGCTGGGAGGGATGGAGTAAATCTCCGGAGGAATGTCCTCGGCCACGGCCCAAGGTCCCGTGGGAACGTCCGCAACGAACCAGATGCCGTTGTGCACGGCGTAGTAGCGGCCTGCCGCGTGGATCACTTCGCTCGAAGTATTGATCGCATACTCCATGGACGTGCCCTCGATGGGGCGAAACTGCGGAGCGCCGTCGTAGGTCACGGTGAGTTTGGCCTGGCTGCGCTTGACGGTCGCGGTTTGGGGAATCTGGTTGGCGATGACGGCTTCCTTGGCCTGCTCAGTTCCGGGGATGGAAACCAGCACGGAGTACTTGGGGTTCTCGGGCGGGATCTTCGCAAAATCCTTGGGAAGCTTGGACCCGGAAACGGCCGCCCATGGGCCTTCGAGCGCCTTGGATTGATACCAGCGGCCGGTTAGCAGCACGTAATAATCCTGGGTCTTGACGTCGCGGAAGAGGTCGCTGCTGGTGTTGGGCACATAGGCGAGCTCGGTCTTGGGAATGGGCGTATATTGCGGCTTGCCCGTGATCTGCACCAGCTCGGCGGGAGTGGTGCTGACGTAGACGGCGGCAGGCGCGGCGGAAGGAGGCGGCGTGGCGTCCTTGGAATGATCGTGCGGATCTTTTTCCTCATCGGCCAGGATCTGGGTCTTGAGCGGGTTCAGATCGGCGGGAGGATTGACGGCCTGGGTCCAGGGCCCGGTGAGATTGGCCGAGGTCATCCATAGAGTGCCGCCGTCCAGGTAATAACGCGAGGCGGAAGTATCGTACAACATCAGGGCGGGCGTGTTGATCACGTGCGTGTATTTGGTCGAGCCTTCCACCGGCTTGAGAACCGGCTCGCCGTCGATCAGAATCAGAACCGAAGGAACCTGGCTGACGAAGATCTTGGGAGGGTCGTTCTTGAGGCCGGTGGATGCGCCTTCGGGCGACGCTCCATTGATGGAGAGATCGGCCAGCAGACGATCGAGCGCCACGGTCTTGGGCCAGTTGGGGAGTGAATCGCGGACGGCCTTTTCGAGATCGCCCTGCTCCGGCTTGGCGCCGGGAAAAGAGGCGCTGGTGACTTTGATGTCTTCGAGCGCGACCAAGCGGGTTTCTTTATCCACATCGGTGCGGGCGGAGAGCGTGACGATGCCGAAGGCTTCCTGAGGCGAACCTGTCTTGGTCGCCGTGACGGCGGCGCGGCCTTCGAGGCGACTCTGTTTCCAACTGTCTACTTGGGGTTGATAGATCACCAGGTGAAAGCCGTGGTCGTCCAGCTCCATGGGCCAAGTCTCGCGGGGAGGGGTGGTCTGGGCGGCGAGGAACGGGACTGCGGCGAGCGCGATCGGCAGCGCGATGCGAAGCTTCATGGAGCCTCCTTGAGGGTATGGATTGAAGGTATCGATTTGAGGATACGATATCGGCGCGCGCTAAAATGGGTGCGATTCGCGCTAGGATGGAACAATCCAGAGGTGGACATATGATGCTGAAACGACTCTCTCAAACTTGCACGTTGATGGCCCTTCCGATCGCGCTGTGTTTTGCGGCAGATGTCGTGACCGCTGTTCATGGCACGGTGACGAAAGTCGATAATGCGACGAAGACAATCGTCGTGAAGACAAAGGATGGTACGGAGCACACCCTGCACTTTGTGGCAAAGACCACGGTTCACGGTACGGACGTGGCGGCGAAGGACACGTTCAAAGGCGTCAAGGAGGGCTCCGAGGTGGTGGCCCACTATACGGAGAAGGGTGCCGAAAAGACCGCGGTGGAGGTCGACAACGTCGGCAAGGACGGGTTGAAGGAATCCGAGGGCACGATCTCAACCATTGACCGCGGGACCAAGACGATCGCGGTCAAGACCGCTGATGGAACGGTCCAGACGTTCAAGATGGCCGATCATGCCACCGAGGACGCGGGCAAAGACATCGCCAAGGGCTCCGAGAAAACGGCCAAGGTCACGGTGTATTACACCGAGGAGGGCGGCAAGAGAGTGGTGCACTGGTTCGAGGGGCATTAGAGCGCGGAACGAACACGCCCAAGTGGCATGCCGACGCTCGCCTTTTGGAACGTGAACGCGAAGGTCTCGCCTGAGACGATCGCTGTACTGGCCCGGGAGTGGGACGTCGACATCATCATTCTCGCGGAGAATGAGACGGATCGCTTTGCGATTCAGCGGAAGCTGAATCAGGACGCGGAGCGACTGTATTTTACGGACCCTGGCGAATCGGATCGCCTGACGATTCTAACCCGTTTCCAGCCAGGTCTACTGTGCCTTGTGCGCGATAGTCCGGGCGTCGCCATTCGGCACTATCAGTTGCCCCTGGGTGAAAGCTTTCTCGTCGTGGCGGTACACCTAGTGAGTAAGTTGTGGGCTAGGACTGAAGATCAGGTGTTCGTGGCGGTGGAGCTTACGGATTACATCCGCGAGGCTGAGGAGCGGGTCGGACATAACCGTACAATCGTGATGGGCGATCTGAACATGAACCCCTTCGAAACTGGCATTGTCGGCTCCGGAGGGTTGCACGGTGTGATGGACCGCAGAATCGTATCAGCAGGGTCCCGCAAGGTTCGCGGGAAGGACCATATGTTTTTCTATAATCCGATGTGGTCGAAATTCGGGGACGCTGGCCCGGCGCCTCCAGGCACCTACTTCTACAGCAGCGGTGCGGAAGTGAATTACTTTTGGCACATGTTCGACCAAGTGTTGGTGCGGCCGTCGTTGCTGGATTCGCTCTCCAATGACAGCGTGAGCATTGTTACCCGGATTGGAGAAATGGACCTACTCACGGATCGAGGGCGGCCAAATTCTACAGTAGCGTCGGACCATTTGCCTATCGTTTGCCAGTTGAGCGAAATTCAGGAGACAGCCAATGTCATCGAATAATTTGTGGGGCGATCTAAGCGAGGTTACGATAACTGCATCCCCCAAGAAGGTACTTCAGGAGCAGGCGGAGGTTCTCACTAAAGCGACCAAGGGTGCCTTAGTGGGGGTGGTGAGCAACCTTAGAGACGTTGCCGCAAACAGGTTTCGTTACGAGCTCTATATTCAGGTCCCAGCGCTGAATCACTACCTGGTGACGATCCTTTGGATCGAGCACGACATTGAGCTGTACCCAGTTCGTCTGGGAGCGAGCAGACCGGAAACCGACGTCACCTGCGCGAACGAGGAGCAACTTGTGAAGGCGGTTGGGTCTGTACTCTCGTCCCCCGAGGTTAAGTCCATTCGTTCGCACCTCATGTCGCAGCTCCAATAGGCCGCAGGCCCGCCCAAGTTTGCGATGATGGCAGGGAATGGAAGCTCTGCACCCTACCGAAGTGCGCGTGCTCGGCGCGCTGCTTGAAAAAGATCAGACCACGCCGGAGTATTATCCGCTGACGTTGAACGCGCTGGTGAACGCGTGCAACCAGAAGTCCAGCCGCGAGCCGGTGGTCAGCTACAGCGAGGAAACCGTGACCGAGGCCGTGGCCTCCTTGCAGCACCGTGGACTGGCGCTCAGAATCAGCGGGGCCGGGCATCGCGTCGAAAAGTACGGACACAGGCTGGGAGAAAAGCTCAATCTCGGCCGCCGGGAGCTGGCTCTGCTGTGCGTGCTGATGCTGCGCGGACCACAGACGGTGGGCGAGCTGCGCGGACGCACTGAGCGAATGCACGACTTCGCGGACCTGGAAGAAGTGGAGCACGTGCTCGAATCGCTCCAGTCGCGGGAAGCCGATGCACTGGTCGCTCCGGTGGCGCGCGGGAGGTGGGTGCAATTGCTCGGCGGTCCGTACGAGGAGTCCGCCGAGCAAGAGTCGACGGCCGGAACTCGATCGCCGCTTGAAGCGCGCGTCGAGGCTTTGGAACGCGAGGTCGCCGAGATGCGGCAGCAGCTCGAAAGCTTCCGGCGTCAATTTGAGTAACATCAAATTGATGCATTCCCCTCAAGGGCATTCCTCGCGTTCTCACCAGCGCGTTCACGTTCGGCGCGTCGATGAGTGCGAAACCCTGGATGAACTGATCCGGCACGCTTTTCCGGCCTTCGGCGGCGCGTTCCTACGGCGCATTTACCTGATCCTCGACCGTGCCATCGGCATGGGCTGCCCTTTGACGCTGGCGGTGTCGGGTCCGGTGACGGTTTCGGGCCAGCACCAGGCGTGGCTGATTCCTCTGCTCGAAGCCGGATGGATCGCGTATCTGAGCACCACCGACGCGGTGTGCTATCACGACGGCCACCGCAGCCTGAACGCGCATCGAGATCCTGTGTTCGAAGTTCCCATCTGGGGCGATGATGGAGCGCTGCGGGACGACCGCACCATTCGCGTCACCGACATGGCCTTCGACGAAGAGGTGCTGCTCGACCAGGACAAGTTTCTGTCGGCCGTGCTGATGCGGCCGGAGTTTCAGCATCCAATGACGGGCACCGAACTTCGTTACCGCCTGGGCGAGTTGTATGCGGAGCAGGAGCGGGCCAACGGCGTCGAGGCGGGGTTGCTCTCGACCTGCCGGCGTCTGGCGATTCCGGTCTTCGTGGGTGCTCCGGCCGACGGCAGCGTGTTCCTGAATTCGATGAAGCTATGGGCCATGCGGCGGGCGGGGTTGGTCGAGTCCTACAAATTCGATCTGGATATGCACGCGGAAGTGTACGAGGCGTGCGCGTATCATCGCTGGGGCTTGTTCGAGAGCGAGGCTCGCGCGCTGGCGACGCTGATTCTCGGCGGAGGCGTGCCGAAGAATTACAATTTGCAGCCGGAGCCGGCGCTCGGGCAGGTGCTTGGCTTGCCCAACGTGCGGGGCTATCATTTCGATGTGCAGATCGTGACCGCTCCGGTGACGGATGGGTCTCTGTCGTCGTGTCTTCCGGGCGAAGCCGTGACGTGGGGCAAGGTGGATAAGGACAGCTATCAGCAGACCACCGAGAGCATGCAGGCGGATTACTCGACGGTGATGCCGTTCCTGGTCAAGGCTCTGCTGGACAATCGCAAGCGGTATGAACGGGAAGCGGTGGAGATCGGCGAGGCGGCGCTGTTCGAGAAGGAGCCGAAGGCTCGAGGGTATTTGCGGCCTCGCGCGGGATACCGCTTGTTCGAGCAGCGCGAGGAGCTGTGCGCTCGGCTGACGGCGGATGTGCAGGCGAACCGGGAATGGCTGATGGAGTCGCTGGAGTATCCGCTGGCTAGAAGATAGAAGGAAGCCAAAAAAGATGTGGGTCAGACTGTCCCCCATTTTTGTGATCACGGCGCTGGCGATCCGTGCGCAGAACGCCGGTTCCCAGAACACCGGCAGCATCTCGGGCCGCGTGACCAACAGCGTCACCGGCGCGGGAATCGAGGGCGCGAATGTGCGGGCGTGTCTCACGATAGGCGCGTGTTTCAGTGGGGAGAGCCCGCGAGCCACGACCGATGCGGCGGGCGTATTTCGCATCGACAGGATTCCGGACGGCCAATACATGATCGATCTGGCGCCTATGCAGGGCTTCATGCCCGCTTTTGTGGCGCAAGGCGGCCCAGCGCCGGCGACCGTGCACGTTTCCGGCGACACTCGCCTCACCCTCGACCTCCAAATGACGCCCTTCGCGAGCGTGCGGGGCAGAGTGCTCGATCCGGAGGGGAAGCCGGCCGCCGGGATCATTGTGAAGCTCGACGGTACTGCTTGCAGGGACTGCGCTCCTCTCGACATGAAGGAGACGGATGAGGAGGGCGAGTTCGACTTCGAGAGCGTGCCTCCGGGGCTCCCTACCATTTTGTCCGCGACGCCGAAGCGGCCGGCGAGCGATCAGGCGAACGCCAGTGACGAAGAACGCATGGTGACCACGTACTACCCATCCGTGGTGGACATCGATCAAGCGACGCCGATCAAGCTTCAAGGATTGGACCTGATCGGCTACGACATCCGCCTGCAAAAGGCGCTGGGGCACTCGATTCGCGGCGTGGTGATCGGCGTGGATGGAAAACCCGCGCGGGCCGCCATGGTCTCGGTCAGCAAGCCGGTATCCGGGATGATCACGATGGTGCGCGGAGCATGGTACGGCATACCGCAGGAAGGGACGGGCGCGGAGCCCGGCGAAACCAAGTCGGATGGGACGTTTGTGTTTCCACCGGTGCTCGAAGGCGATTGGCGGGTGCGGGCGTTTCAGCGGAAGGACGATTATCTTGCCGGTGGCAGCGGGGCGGTCGAGGTGACCGTGTCCAAGATCGACATCGAGAAGCTGGAGATTCGCCTGACGCCGTCGTTCCCTGTCGAAGTGACCGCGGATTGGGGCGATTCGCCTCCGGCGAAAATTCCGCCGTCGCTCGAGCCGTCGCTAGCAACGATCCGGCCTTTGGATGGGCCGCCGGGATTTCCGCCGGACCCAGCGGAACCGGGGAAGCCTCAACGATATGACCTCTACGCCGGCCGGTACTTCATTGGGCCGGGCGCCGCGCCGACGCCGGGATTCTACGCGGCGGCGGCGATGCTGGAGAATCGCGACGTCTTGGGGCAGGTGGTGGAGCTGTCGGGACTAACGTCGCTGCGGATGATTTTCAGGACCGGCGGAGGCAGCGTACACGGAACGGTGGAGAACGGGGCCGATGCGCTGGTGGCGCTGCTGGCGGATGCGACTGCTACCGCGCGGCTCGGGTATTCGGGCCGGTGCGATGCTAACGGGGCGTTTTTCATTCGCGATCTTCCGCCGGGAGAATATACGGCTATCGCGGTGCAGGGGCCTCTCGGCGACCCGCTCCGTCCGGAATTCGCGAGCCTGCTGGTGACCAACGGAAGGAGAGTGAAGGTGGAGGCGGGCGCGGCGGCGCAGGTGGATTTGCGGGTGAGCAGATGAGTAGGCCGGGCGAGTTAAGGTCGTGCATTTTTCTGGACTCGGTAACAATTCGGTAACATGAGCCTTGTACTCTCTTCTTGTTCGGAAAGGAGAAGAGACTTATGCATAAGACTTTCGCCGCGGCCGTTCTAGGAGCGATGCTTGCCGCTGCGCAGACGCAGGCCCCGGCTCAGCCGACTGCCGCCGAGCTTCTACAAAAAGGAATTTACGCTCAGGAGGTCGCGGGCGACCTGGACGGCGCTGCCAAGATCTACCGCCAGATCGTCGATTCGCACCCAACACAACGCGAGATTGCGGCGCAGGCGCAGTACCGGCTGGGAATGACGCTGCTCGAAAAAGGGGATGCAGCGATTGCCTCGCAGGAGATTCAGAGACTGGGGTGGGATTTCCCGGATTATAAGGATCTGATCGCAGCGTCGAAGAACGCGGGCGGTCCAACGCCGGCGGGCGGCATGATGCCCTACACAACACATGTGATGCCGACGGGGCAGACGATGTACGTCTTTTCGACGCCGCCAACCCCGCAATCGCACGACTCGGAGTTTGACTTCACGAAAATCACGACCATGACCGGGACCGTCGTGCAACTCCAGTTCACAAATCCGATTGTGTGGGTGGCCGTGAATTCCAACGGCAACGGGATGCGCGTCTCCCTTGCCTCGCCGAATTCATTGACGCAGGGAGGCTGGACCAGGAGCACGGTGAAGCTCGGGGATCAAGTCACCATCACCGGCGCTCCGGCGCTGGACGGCTCCCAAATTATGCAGGCAACTTCGGTTTCCTACAACGGCATGGTGATATTCACGCGCAGCTCCACGCCGACAAAATAGGAATCCCGTGGGTCTCGACCGCTCCAACTGGCTGGCTCCTCTGTTCCTGATTCTCGGAGTGCTGCTGCCCACCGGGTGCGTGCTCTGGTTCATGAATGACGCGGCGACCAGCCAGGCGTCCGCGGCTCGCCAAAGCGTCACCGAAGCCTATCGCAATCAGCTCCCGCTGCTGCGCGACCGCGTGGAGGCGTATTGGCAGACGCGCGCCACGGATCTGGATTCCCAAGCCGGCGCGGGCACCCCGGCGGATTTCGCGAGAGCGGTGACGGCGGGCGTGGCGGATTCGATTGTTTATCCCGGTGTTTATCCGCAGCCGGTGCCACCCTTGCATCCAGAGGTCAAGCCTCGCGCGGACTTAGCGGCTGCACAATCGCAGATCCGAGGCTTCGTGCGAAGCGGCAACAAAGACGCGGCATATAAAGAAAAGGCTTTGCGCGCGATTCAGGAAAACTTTGTCTCCGGCCCATTGGCTCGCGCGACCGATCCACAAGGACGTTTAGTTGCCGCCGACGAGCAACTTCTCGCGCTCCATCTGTTCCCGCGCGCGGATCACCGTCATCTGATGGCGCTGCTAAATGACTACGTTCACGTGACCATGCCCTCCGCGCAGCGTTTATTCCTGATGGACGAAGTGCGTGCGCTAGACACCAAAGCCGAATTTCCTACCATCGAAGCCGAACGCTTGGCTGCGCAGTACCTGGAGACGAGCTCCGCACCGAAGGACACGTGGAAGCTGACCTCGAAATCCGGCAGGGTCGTCGCGCTGTACCGCACCTCGACGATGCTCTTCGCCATGCGAGCCTTCTTGGAGCAACAGAGCCCTTCACGGAGCGTACGCTTCGACATGCTGCCGCCTGGCGTCGCAGGGACGGGAGAATCGATGGAAGCCGGTGCGCTGCTTCCCGGCTGGAGGATTTCATTTGCACTGCTCGATACCAAGCCGCTGGATGAAGCGGCGCGCGCGAGAAGAGCGTCGTACTTGTGGGCAGGCGCGCTGGCGATCGGCGCGATGGCCGTAATGGGCGTCTTCGTCGGGGGCGTCTTCCGCCGCCAGATGCGCTTGGCGCGTCTGAAAACCGACCTTGTCGCCGCGGTTTCGCATGAGCTTAAGACGCCGCTCGCGTCCATGCGACTGCTGGTCGACTCTCTCCTTGAGGACGCGCATCTCGATCCCGTCAAGACTCGCGAATACCTGCGGCTCATTGCAGGAGAGAACGACCGCCTGACGCGCCTGATCGAGAACTTCCTCACCTTCTCGCGCATTGAGCGCAATCGCCAGCGCTTCGACTTCGCTCCGGTCCAACCTGCCGGCGTGATTCAGGCCGCGGCGGACATCATGCGGGAACGCTTGCAGTCGCCGGCCTGTCATTTCGAGATCGAAGCCGGCTCCGATCTGCCTTTGATCGAGGCCGATGAAGATGCCGTGATCACCGTTCTGCTCAACCTGATCGACAACGCGTACAAATACACGCCCGCCGCAAAAGAAGTGGTCAAACACATTTGCGTGCGCGCCTATCGCGCCGGGGATGAAGTGGTGTTTGAGGTGACGGACAACGGCATCGGCATCGCCCCTCGCGATCAGAAGCGGATCTTTCGCCGCTTCTACCAAGTGGACCAGCGCCTGGCTCGCGAAACCGGCGGCTGCGGCCTGGGGTTGAGCATTGTCGAGTTCATCGTGAAGGCTCACGGGGGATCGGTGCGCGTCACCAGCCGGCCCGGCGCAGGCAGCACCTTCATCGTGCGACTTCCTTGCGCGGCCCAAGTCCGCGAGGCTGCGGCTTCCACCGTGTCATCATGACACCCGCCCTATGACGCCCAGCCGCATCCTGATTGTGGAAGATGAGCCGGCGCTGCTGCGCGGCCTCAAAGATACGTTCGCTTCCAAGGGCTGCGAAGTGTTCACCGCGAGCGACGGCCAGACTGGAATCGAGCTTGCCCTTGAGAGGAGCCCCGATCTGATCCTGCTCGATATCATGTTGCCGCGCGTCAATGGATACGAGGTCTGCCGGGTTCTTCGAAAGGAGGGCATGGACGTGCCGATCCTGATGCTGACGGCCAAGGGCCAGGAGGAAGACATCGTTTTGGGGCTGAACCTGGGCGCCGACGACTACGTCACCAAGCCGTTCCGCATCCGCGAGCTGGTGGCTCGGGCGAATGCGTTCCTGCGCAGGAGCAAGGCGCAGAAGACGGCCGTGGTTACGTTTGGCGAATTTGAATTGAACCTGGCGGCTCGCAAACTGTTCCGCAAGGGTAGGGAAGTGGAGCTTACGGCCAAGGAATTCGGTCTGCTGAACCACTTCGCGACCAGGCCAGGCCGGGCGCTTGCGCGCAATGACGTTCTAGATGCGGTGTGGGGCCGCTCCGCGATTGTCACCCCACGCAGCATCGACCGCTGCGTGGCGACTCTGCGCGCAAAAATCGAGCCCGACCCGCATCGCCCGACGTTTATTCAGACCATCCGCGATATCGGCTACCGGTTCGAAACGGAATAAACCGGTTCGAAACCGAATAAAATGGATAGCGTCAAAATAGGTTTTAGATGATTCACTTCCGAAACCTCGCCACGTTGGCCGCGATGACGGCCTTGGCGGTTCACGCCCAGAACACGGGGGCCATCGAAGGCCGCGTGACCAACAGCGTCACGGGCGAAGGGGTGAGCGGGGTCAAGGTGAGACTCCTGGACGCCAAGAGTCACCCGTACGATACCGTCACGGATGCGACCGGCTCGTTCCACCTCGCGGGCCTCAGTGAGGGCGACTACCGAGGGGAATTCACCAAGGACGGATTTGTCGACGATAGCAGGAATCTATCCAGTCCGTCTTATCGCGTTTCGGGCGATGTCCCGGCTCGGGCCGACACGCAGTTGAAGCCGTGGGGTGCGCTGCGCGGGCGCGTCGTCGATGAGGATGGGAAGCCGGCGGCGGGCGTTCGGGTAGAACGCGACCCAGTCGCGATCGGGCACCTGGATGGCGACACGGTCACCGACGCGAACGGCGAGTTCGTGTTTCAGGATCTGGCGCCGGGTTCGTATACGGTGGTCGCCAAGCCGGAGGCGAAAATCCGGATGCAGGATGGAGTGCGGGTCGGGACGGTCGCGATGTACTATCCGTCGACGACGGAGCTGTCGCAGGCGGCGCGGATTCCTGTACGAAACGGCGACAATGTGTCGGGGATCGAGATCCGGTTGAAGAGCGTCCCGGTGCATCGAGTGGCGGGGGTGGTGCTGGAACCCGGGGGAAAGCCGATGGCGCACGCAACGGTGAAGCTGATGGGGCAGGCGGGCTCGGTTCGCCAGACGCTGAGTTTAGCGCCCTCCATGAGCATCGGCGCAGACGGCATCGGACGGATGAGCTTCCCGCTTGGCAAAGCAATGTCCGGCGTCGTCGGGCCGGGGGCGGAGCCGGAGGTGGCGCGAGTGGAATCGCGCGACGACGGCACATTCGAATTCGCGGCGGTCGAAGAGGGCGATTGGAGATTGAGCGCGGACTTCGGAGAGTACGAGGATGTGCCGCTGGGCGGTGTGGCGTCCGCGCCGGTTTCCGAGAAGGACGTCGAGGACATCCAGATTGGGCTGACTGCTGCGTTTCCGGTGGAGGTCACGGCGGATTTGGGAGGCGGGCAAGCTCCAGCTACTGGCGCACGATGTGACCAGAGCGGATGTGTCGTGCAGCACGGCCCGATCGTCCTCAGTCTGACGGCGATGGAGGGACAGCCGCGGGTGCATGTGGCCGATCCGGCGAACAACCTGGCGAAACTCAACGCCGCCTTTCCGGGCCGGTACCGCGTTGCGCAGGGAGGCATGCAGGGAGATCCCTATATCGCAGCGGTGATGTGGGGCGGGCGCGACGTGAAGGGACAGGTAGTGGAGTTGATGCCCGGCGCGGGACCGCTCCAGATCGTCTTCAAATCGGGGCTCGGCAAAGTGCGCGGGACGGTAGAGAAGGGCGACGGCGCGAGCGTGTTCCTGGTTTCCAACGGCTCCGGTGAGATCCTCACGTACCAACAGGTGACGTGCGGGGCGGGCGGCGCGTTCGAAATCGGTCCGGTTCAACCGGGCGATTACTACATCCTGGCGTTCGACCGGGTGGAGAGTGGCGGATTGCCCGCGGCGGATCTGCCGGCCTCGATTATTCCCCTCGCGTCGAGCGTGCGGGTGGAAGCGGGCTCGACGGCATCGGTGGATCTGAGGCTGAACCGATGGCCCTGGTGACGGGCTTGCGCCCGCTCTTCTTCGCCGCGATATTGTGCACGCCCGTCGTTGGTGGTTCAATAGAAGGGCGCGTGACCAACAGCGTCACCGGCGAGGCCGTGGGCTTAGTCAAGGCGAGATTCTTGGACCGCCAGAGTTATGTACACGAGACCCTCACGGACTCAACCGGATCCTACCGTCTGACCGGACTGGAGGATGGCGACTATTCCGGCCAATTCACCAAGGAGGGATTCTTAGACAGTCGCGTGACCGCGCGCTATCACGTGTCGGGGGATGTCCCGGTTCGGGCTGACGCGCAAATTCAGCCGTGGGGCGCGATACGCGGGCGCGTCGTCGATGAAGACGGGAAACCGGCGGTAGGCGTTCGGGTGGAATGCAGTTGTTCGCGCGACGGTGAAACGGCCACGGACGAGAACGGTGAGTTCGCGTTTCAGGATCTGCGACCGGGTTCATATACGCTGGTTGCCAAGCCGGAAGCGAAGATTCGGGTTCAGGATGGAGAGCGGCTCGGAACGGTCGCGATCTACTATCCGTCGGCGACGGAGCTGACGCAAGCGGCGCGGATTCCGGTGCGAATCGGCGAGAATGTGTCGGGAATCGAGATTCGTCTCAAGAGCGTTCCGGTGCATCGCGTGGCGGGGATTGTGCTGGATGGTGCTGGCAAACCCGTGGCGCACGCGGCCGTCAAGCTGATGGGTCGGGCCGGCACGGCTCGTCAGTCTATGGTCTCAGGGATGATCATGGACCGCGAGGGCCGTTTTGTCGCCGCCTACACCACCATCGGGCCGGGGCCGGAGCCGGAGGTGGCGCGGGTGGAATCGCGCGACGATGGCACTTTCGAATTCGCCGCGGTCGAGCCCAGCGATTGGCGATTGACCGCGGAAATCGGGGTGGACGACGACATGCCGCTGGGCGGCGTGGCCTCTGCGATGGTTTCCGAAAAAGATATCGAGGATGTCCAGATCCGGCTGGATGCGCCGTTCGCCGCGGATGTCAGTGTGGATTGGGGAGACGCGCAAGCCCCGAGGTCTCCCGGATACGGCTGGATTCCCGTGATGTTGACGCCGGTAGATGGGCAGCGGCGGATGATTGTGGACCCTGCGAAGGACATCGGGAAAATCAACGGTCTGATGCCGGGCCGTTATCGCGTAGCGCCATCCGCCACGGCCTTGGACGCTTACGTCGCGGCAGTGATGTGGGGAGGGCGCGACGTGAACGGACAGGTAGTGGAACTGACGCCGGGCGCGGCTCCGCTTCAGGTGATCCTCAAATCCGGAACCGGCAAAGTGCGCGGGACAATCGAGAACGGAGGAGGGGAGAAGCGCGATGGCTCGATCGTGTTTTTGGTTTCCCGCGAGGCCGGCGAGACCAGCGTCATTCGTACGGCGCATACCGGCGCAGGAGGCTCCTTCGAAATCGACGGAGCGATTCCAGGCGATTATTACGCCGCAGCCTTCGATCACCCGGACGAGACGGGAGTGCAGTGGGACGGGCTTCTTGCGGCAATTGTTCCGATCGCGGCCAACGTGCGGGTGGAAGCGGGCTCGACGGCATCGGTGGATTTGAGGATGAACAGATGGCCTTGGTAAAGCTCAGCTTCCTTGCAGCGTGCGCGGAACCGTGGAGAGAGGCTCGAACGCAATCGTGGCGCTGATGGCGGATGAAACCTCCGCCTTGAGATTCGGGTATGGCGCCCGGTGCGATGCTGACGGAGGATTTATGATTCCCGACGTTCCGCCGGGAGAATACACGGCCGTTGCGGTTCACGACGCCAGCGACTTGGTCGGTCCGGATTTCCCGAGCCTGTTAACGGCCAGCGGGAAAAGAGTAACCGTGGATGGGGGCGCGACGGAGCAGGTTGATTTGCGGCTAAGCAAATAAGAATTGGCGACGCCCTCGTGTACTGTCGCGGGTTTTATTTCTTCGGAAGCGCGAACACCATATACTGACCGGCACCCGGAGGCGATTCCTTGGGTGCGAGCGCTCCTCTCGCCATCAGCCCATTTCCGCCGGCGACGCACAGCGCGATGTACTGGCGTCCGCCCACTTCATACGCCGCGGGCACGCCTTCCGCGGCCGCCGGCAGGCTCGTCTCCCAGACCACTTTGCCGGTGTCCTCGTCGTAGGCGCGCAGCTTCCGGTCCGTCGACGTCGCCACGAACACCAACCCGCCCGCGGTCACCAGCACGCCGCCTCGGGGGAAGAAACTGCCGGTCGGGGAGCTGGTCTGGTCGGCGACCGAAGGAACGGTGCCGTCGGGAACCTGCCACTTGATCGTGCCGGTATTCAGATCGATAGCGGTCAACTGCGACCATGGCGGCCCGATCGCCGACAGGCCGTTCGATTGAATCATGAAATCGTAGGGTGCGGTGTAGTGGATGAAGCTCGTGTCTCCGATCGGTGCGGGCGGTGGCGCGGGTGCGGGCGCAACTAGAGGAGCAGGTGCGTCTCCACCTTTGTCTCCGCCCTTCGCTCCGCCTCTTCCGCCGCGGCCTCCGCCTCCTCTTCCGCCCTGTCCAGGAAGATTCAGTTTGATCGTCATCGGCAGCTCTTTCGATACGATGTAGATCATCCCCTTGCCGGGGTTCACGCCCGAGCTGCCCCAGTTCGCTCCGCCGTTGTTGCCGGGCATCTCGACGGTCCCGCGCAGGCTCGGCGGCGTGAACAGCCCCTCGTTGCGATAGGTCTGGAGGACCGTGCGCACCTTGGCTTTGTCTTCATCTGAGAGATAAGGATTGATGTCCTTCTCGGTGAACGACTGCCGCGCGAACGCCGGAGGCTTAGTCGGGAAAGGCTGCGTGGGCGAGCTCCATTCGCCCGGCACATCGGACTGCGGCACCGGCCGCTCCTCGATAGGCCACAGCGGCTTGCCGGTCTCGCGCTCGAATACATACAGGAACCCGAATTTGGTGGGCTGCGCGACCACGTCCACATTCTTGCCGTCGTGCTTCACCGTGAGCAGCTTCGGAGCCGTGGGCAGATCGTAATCCCAAAGATCGTGATGCACCATCTGGAAGCTCCACAGCCGCTTGCCCGTGCGCGCATCCAGCGCCACCAGCGAATTTCCGAACAGATCGTTGCCCTTGCGGTTCGCACCGTAGAAATCGTAGCGGGCCGTGCCGAAGGGGATGAACACGATGCCGCGCTTCTCGTCGACGGTCGACTCATTCCAGTTGTGCACGCCACCCTCGGTCTTCCATGCATCCGGAGGCCAGGTATCATAGCCAAATTCGCCCGGACGCGGCACCGAATGGAACACCCATGCGAGTTTGCCGGTACGCACGTCGAAGGCGTGAATGTCGCCCGGCGTGGCGGAGTAGTTATCGCCGATATTGGCGGGCATCAGCGAAAGAATAATGAGGTTGTCGTAAATCTTACCCGGATTGTTGACGGAGATGCGCACATTGGCGACATCGCGGTCGTCCAAGCCGGTCTTGACGTCGGTGAGCCCGTTATCGCCGAAGGATTTGATCGTTTCCCCCGTTTTCGCGTTCAGCGCGGTCAGGTAGCTGCCGCCGGCGACGAATAGAATCCGCTTGTCGGACTTGTCCTTGCTCTCCCAATAGTTGAAGCCTCGTGGAGTGGGACCAGCGGGGCCGACAGCGCCGCCCCTGCCTGGAGCCGTATTGGCATGCGACCAAAGCTCCTTGCCGGTGGTTGCGTCCAACGCCAGGATGGTCGAGTTATTCTTCCCGACGACATACATCACACCATCCACAATCACGGGATTGAACGTGAACGTTCCCATCCCGGTCGGGTAGGTCCATGCCACTTCCAGCTGCTTGACCGTCGTCTTGTTGATCTGCTTCAGCGGCGTGTACTGCTGCGATTCTGGTCCACCCAGATATCCGCTCCAGTTCACGAATGTGTCGGCAGCCCAGAGCCCAGAAGCGGCCAGCAGGCCCAACAACGCAAATGCGCGCATGGATGGTCTCCCTTGTCGGTTCAATGACTGGCGGTCATGTTATCGCGGCTGGCAGCCGATTCGCAAGCGCTCGCCCGCTTCAGCGGTCTACTTTGCTTCGGTGCAACTCGAGCTAAGCCACTTGCCGCTTCCGTTAATGGTCATGCTCATTGGCGTGCCGTTCATAGTGGAGGCCATTTGAAAATTGAACTTCAGTGATTCCGAGTTCGGAGCTTCCACGCTTCCGGTGCTGGTGGATTTGGTCCCGTTTGTATCGCAGTCCATTTTGAGGTCCAGCTTGCTTCGCGACGAGTTTACAACGGTGACCTTGCAGGTTTTGTCGTCGCCGCCGGGATTCAGCTTGGCGAGGTCCTCCTTCTTGACGCAGTTCTTGCTGGTGTTTGTGGTGGGTTGGCCGCTGGCCATGGCGCCGGCCTGCTTCAACGCGGCTTCGACCTTGGCTCTCTGATCGGGCGGCATCTTAGCGAGCGTCTCCGGCGGGATCTGCGGCATCTGCTTGGCGGCCGTTTGCGGCATGCCGCTCATCTGAGTGGTCACGGTGTATTCCCATTGGCCCGTTTTGATGTCCAAGGGAACAGGATCGGCGGCCCAGGCTGCGGTGCCCGCCAGAAGCGCGATGGCGAGAAAATGTTTCATTCCTAGAGGATATACCAGCCGCTCTCATTTCGGATAGGCGCTACGCGCCTATTTAAGGATCGCTAAGCGGAATACCGTAGTGCTATCGAAATGCTCGCCGGCCTTCAGCGTGGTCGTGGGGAAATCCGGATGATTGGGCGAGTCCGGATAGTGCTGGGTTTCAAGCGTCAGAGCACCGCGATGCTGGTAGGCTTTGCCGCCCTTGCCGTGAAACGATCCATCCAGAAAATTGCCGGTGTAGAACTGAATCGCTGGCTCGGTGGTCAGGACCTCTATGACCCGGCCCGACTTCGGATCGCTGACGCGCGCTGCGAATTCCAAGCCCTTGCTGGAGCGGTTGAGAATCCAGTTGTGATCGTAGCCGCGGCCGAGCTTGATCTGCTCATCGTTGGATTCGATGCGCTCGCCGACTGCGTGGGGCTGGCGGAAATCGAAGGGTGTGCCGTCCACTTTGCGAAGCTCGCCGGTGGGGATCAGGCCTGCGTCGACGGGTGTGAAGCGGTCGGCGTTGATTGTCAGCACGTGATTCAGGATCTCGCCGGCATCGTGGCCCGAGAGATTGAAGTAGGAGTGGTTGGTCAGATTAATGACCGTGTCCTGATCCGTGGTCGCGGTGTAATGAATACTGAGCTCGTTGGCGGCGGTCAGTTTATAGGTTACGGTGACGGAGAGATTACCTGGGTAGCCCTCCTCGCCATCTTTGCTCAGATAGCTGAATTCGATGGATTGTTCGATATTGCCCGGAAAAGGGACGGCCTTCCACATCACCTTATCGAAGCCGTGAAAGCCGCCGTGCAGTGAATTCGCGCCGTCGTTCTTATCCAGCGTGTAGGTTTTGCGGTTGAGCGTGAACTTCGCGCCGCCGATGCGGTTGGCGTAGCGGCCGATGGTTGCGCCAAAATACGGAGGCGACGGAGTTTGGGTATAGCCTTCGAGCGAATCGAAGCCCATCACGATATCGGCCAGCGCCCCGTTGCGATCGGCGGTCTTCAACGAGACCAGCGTCGCGCCATAGCGCGTGATGCGGGCTTCTGTTCCCAGCGCATTGTTTAAGGTGTAAATCTCCACTATGCCTCCGTCTTTGTCGTTTCCGAAAACACTCACCGGCATCGACGGAGAGTTCACCGATCCGCAGGATGCGGCAAGGAGCGCTAGCGCAAGCGCACCAACAACCGAAGTGGCAGGCCGCTGACCTGCCCCACCTGCGATTCTATTTTTGTCCATAGTACGCTCCAGGGCCATGCTTGCGAAAGAAATGCTTGTCGTGCACCGTGCGCGAGATGGCGCCGGCCTGCGGGTTGATGCTCAACGCATTCAGCGCCATCACCGCGATCTCTTCCAGGATCACCGCGATATGCGCCGCCTCACGCGGCGTCGCGCCCCAACAGAAAGGCGCGTGCCCCGCGACCAGCACTGCCGGGTTATGCAGAGGGTCCAAGTTTTGAAACTGCCTGACGATCAAGTGCCCGGTGTTGGTCTCGTAATCAGTGGCGACCTCTTCAGAGGAAAGGGCGCCGGTGACGGGAACCGGCCCGTGGAAATAATCCGCATGCGTCGTGCCGAGGCAGGGGATTTCGCGCCCCGCTTGCGCCCATGACGTTGCCGCGCGCGAATGCGTGTGCACGATTCCGCCGACGCTCGGGAATGCGCGGTAGAGCACCAGGTGCGTTGGCAGATCGGACGAAGGACGCAGTTCTCCCTGAATCACGCGGCCGTCCAAGTCCACGAGTACGATATCGGCCGGCCGCATCGTTTCATAGGGGACGCCGCTGGGTTTGATCGCGACGATGCCTTGATCGCGGTCGATGCCGCTGGCGTTGCCGAAGGTGTACAGCACCAAGCCCCGCCGGACCACTTCGAGGTTCGCTCCGAGCACCTGCTCACGAAGAGTTTGAAGGATCATGATGCGCGCGCCCCCGCGCTTCTCACATTGGAAGCTATCCGCCTCAGAGTCGGCAGCACATCACCCATTGCCACTGGGGCCGAGCCTGCCGATCCGAAGCCGAAGTAGAGTTTGCGGTACAGTCCGTATAATTCCTCGTACACCCCGGCGGCTCTGGCGTCCGGCTCAATCACGCGATGCTTGGGACACAAGGCGTCTTGCGCTTCCTCGATGGTGTTGAACGTCCCCGCCGCGAGAAACGCGAAAATCGCCGAGCCGAGGCTGGTGATGTCGCTCTCCGGAACCAGAACGGGTTTATTCAAAACGTTCGCGTAGACGCGATTCAACGTTTCGTTGCGCTGCGGAATGCCGCCGGCATTGATCACTCGATGGATGGGGCAGCCGTGCTCTTGCATGCGCTCAAGAATGACGCGCGTGTGAAACGCAGTGCCTTCGATGGCGGAGAAAAGCTCCTCCTGCGGCGTGTGCGTCAGCTTCCATCCAAGCGTTATGCCGCCGAGCTCGGGATTCACCAGCACGGTGCGATCGCCATTGTCCCACGGGATGCGCAGCAAGCCGGTTTCGCCAGGGCGAAACCTCTCGATTCCTTGGGAGAGCTCGGCTACGGTTCTTCCCGCGCGCCGGGCGATTGCTTCGAACACGTCGCCGGTGGCGGAAAGTCCCGCTTCGATGCCCGACATCGCCGGATGTACCGAGCCATGCACGACTCCGCAGACTCCCGGAGTCAGGCGAGTCTCCTCCGAAATGGCGATGATGCAGGTGGAAGTGCCGACAACATTGACGATGTCGCCGGGCCGCACGCCCGCCGCGACCGCGTCCCAATGCGCGTCGAATGCGCCCACGGGGATCGGGATTTCGGGGCGCAGGCCCAGAGCGGCCGCCCAATCCCACGTCAAATGCCCCGCGATCTTGTCCGAAGTCGCGTAGGTTCCTTGCAGCTTTTCGCGAACGCCTGTGAGCAGCGGATCGACGGCGGAGAGAAAGTCTTCCGGAGGCAATCCTCCCAGCGACGGGTTCCACATCCATTTATGGCCCATCGCGCAGACCGAGCGCCGGATCTTCGCCGGGTCTCTAACGCCGGTCAAAACGGCCGCGGCCATGTCGCAATGTTCCAGCGCGGTGACGAATCGCGAGCGCTTATCCGGGTTGTGCCGCAGCCAATGCAGAAGCTTTGAGAATCCCCACTCAGAGGAATAGACGCCTCCGCACCAATCGATCGCCGGAAGGGAGCGGCTTCGCGCCGCGGCCGTGATCTCGGCCGCTTCACGAAACGCCCGATGATCGCACCAGAGATAATATTCGTCGAGGGGCTCCAGGTTTTCGCCCACGACGATAACGCTGGATCCGGTGGTGTCGATCGCGAGCGCTTCCACGGCTTTACCTGAAACTTCGTGGCCGGAAACCGCCGCCGCATGGAGAGCTTCGCGCGTGGCCTCTGCCAGGGCTCGCATATGATCGGCATGGCTCTGGGTGGCGTGGTCGGGGTCTTCCTTCTTTCGATGCAGAGGATACTCCTTCACGCCCGAGCCGAGCCGCCCGCGTTCGCTATCCACGATGGAAACGCGAACGCTGAGCGTACCGAAATCAGCACCCGCTACGATGGCCATGCCAATGGACGTCCCAGCCCAGATACTTGGTGGACGCTTCATGTACCGCTGCGGCGCAAGTGCTCAGATTCGCGGCCACGTGATGCTCGAACCCGTTCTCGCAGATGTAATGGAGCAAGTCCTGCAAGCCCTCGATTTGCGCCACACCCGCGCCGCCGAAGGTGTTCAGCGGATCGTCGGTGAAGCGTCCTTCGCCGAGGTAGCCGCGCATGCGCCCGGTCACGTCGTGCGTGGAAAAGCGGGCGAACGTCATCGGCGAGGCTTTCACCGTTCCAACCATGGTGCCGAAGGTGTTCAATTTTCCGACGGTGCCCGCGATGATTTCCTGGAAGTCCATACGGACTTCCTTGAAGAAATGTTTAGGCAGATTCGAGCAGTGGAAGCACACGGCTTTGTCGGGTTCGTCGCCGTAATTGTTGTTCCAATCGAGCAATGCGCTGGGCGTCTCCGAGGCCAGCCGCAGCGCGTGCATCCCGATCACGCCGGGAATATCCACTTCGCAGGCGCTGGACATGAGGCTGTTGCTCATCATACTCATCACCGTGCAGGGAACCACGCCGAAGTATTCTTCCATCGAGGTCCAGCATTGCACCGCGCTGATGGCGAGATCGTGAGCTTGCATCCACTCATCCAAGACCGCGCCAAGCTTGGCCATCTTGATCAGCGACTCGCGCGGGACGTTGGCCGTCGACACGTAGGCATGGATCGCGTCGAGCTTCGCCGTAACCGGCTTGTCGGCATCGCCGAGCCGGTTAATGCGGCCGAAAATTTCGGATAGGTCGATCGGCTCGACCGTGATGCCGTTGGCTTCGAGGATCTTCTCACTGTAGCGAACGGTGTTGAACGCCGATGGCCGCGCGCCGACCGATCCAATGCGAAGCTTGCGCAGGCCGTTGGCGACCCGGCAGACCGCTGCGAAGCGGTCGATATCCGCAGCGAAGCCGGCGCTTGCGGGATCGCTTGTATGCAGCGTCGTTAGCGTGTAGCGAATCTTGAATTGCTGAAGATTATTGCACACGCTCATCTTGCCGCAAAAGCTGTCACGGCGGTCCGCGATGGTCATCTGGCCGGGAGTGTCGGGGAACGCATGCACCAGCACCGGCACGTCGAGATTGGCGAGCCGCAGCGTTTCCGCGACAGTTTTTTCATCGCCGAAATTCGGCAGCGTGACGATGATTCCATCGATGCTGCCGCGATGTTCGGAGAACAACGCCGCGCAGGCCTTCGCATCCGCGCGCGATTCCACCGCGCCATACTTGGTCGTTTGAGGGACTTGCCCGCACAACGGAGCCTGGCTCGGCCGGACGCGTGGGAGTTCCTGATCGTCTGGAGGGCCGAGCCGGCCCTGTGCGGGCTGCTCGGGAGCCGGGCAGACAACCTCATGCCCCAGCGCCTGGAGCCTCGCGATCATCTCCTCCCGCCCGGACTTCACCAAATGGGCCGGAAAGAATCCGCGATTGCCTACAAGAAGACCGAATTTCATCTTGCGTTCTTCTTCCTCCACGGCGCAAACACGAGCGTGTAGATCACGCCCAGCACGATCAACAGCGCTCCCCACCAAATGCCCGCATGCAGATTCGCGAGCACCACGCTGTGCGCCGGCGGAACCACGAGATCGTGCAGGCTCGCGCCCAGGATCAGCACGCCATAGATGGTCAGGATCAGGCCAATGAAGAACCAGATGGAAGTGTGCGCTTCGCGGGGCATAAGCGTGGCAGACGCCAGGATAACATGGGCGCGGTGGGGTAGAGAGTTGCCAAAGGCCGGCCGATTGGTTTCGTTTAAATTGCCCATTGGCCTCCCATGAAATGCGCAACTCATTCATGATGCGTAAGATCCTCTTCTGGGGCGGACCGGAAATTGGCTTCGTCGAAAAATCTGCGTGCGGCGATTTTAGGGCGTTCCCGACGACGGGCTTGTTTTCGATCTTCGGTTGCTATGGTGCGGTTTAACATCCTGTTCTAGGGTAGGCGGGCGTCGGCAATGCTGGGGTGGATTCAGAGTGGGAAATGGTTCAGGGGAAAAGGCATGCGAGTGGGCGGGAAGTGGGAATGGCTGGACGATGGGGCTTGGGTGGGCTCGGGGGCGTTGGCGCTGACGGTGCTTTTCGGTACCCATCTTTGTCAGTGCCGATCTGAGAAGGCAATCGGCATCGGAGCAATTCTAAGGGTTGGCGGGCCCCTTAGGTCGACGTGATGGCTACTTGGGGAGTCCTCCGCGCCTCGTGCCGATGAACACGCAATCTGGGATACTTTGCGATCCCGCAAGCCTGGTTCTCTACGGGCGATGTCAAGCCAGTTCGAGACCTCACGCGCGATCTAGAAAGGGTGAATCGCGGCGAACCTTGAGCGAATCATCTTCTCATTCGAGTCGAAAACTTGTATAATCCACAAATGCAAGGAATACCCTGGAGCACAATTGCGCTCGGCTCGTTGTTGCTCATCCCGGTCTGCTCAAAAGGAGGACAGGAAGTGCAATCTCCGCAACCTGAAAAGTCGAAGCCGCCTGTCAAAGTGGAGCAGCGCGGGCGCATCCTTGGAATCGGCGGTGTCTTCTTCAAATCCGCTAATCGTGATCAGATGCGCGAATGG
>Ga0209415_10002807_pt1 | contig 32590 bp, 30 predicted proteins | sample PeaSoiSIISIP2007_FD_187696 | JGI IMG/M metagenome (GOLD analysis project Ga0209415, IMG submission 187696) | Peat soil microbial communities from Weissenstadt, Germany - SII-SIP-2007 (SPAdes) (version 2) | ecosystem: Environmental > Terrestrial > Soil > Wetlands > Peat | place: Germany... | reverse complement strand
GTGACGGGCGGCTCGCGGTCGAGCCGCTGCGCTCGTACGCACAGCTCTCCCGGACGATCGCCACTGAAACGCCGGATGCGCGGCTGGTCTGCTATCATCGCTACGTACAGGGGCTGCCGTTTTATACGCGGCGCCGCGTGATTCTGGTCGGCGCGAAGACCGAGCTCGCTTTCGGCGCGGCGCATTCGCCGGATGCCGATCGCTGGTTCTTCGACGGCACGGAGGCGCTGCTGAAGCTGTGGAATTCGCCGGGGCCATTGATCGTGGTTATCGATACCTCCGATCTTGAACGCTTGCAAAGCCGGCTCGGGCCCCTGACCGTGATCGGCTCGGAGTGGAAGAAGAGTGCCATCCGTAAGTCCGCAGCTACCGCCGGCCGCTGAGGCCCCGGAACTCCCGCCGGCGCCTGGCCGTCGCCGTGCCTATGCCGGCTTTGCGCTGCGCGCTGGCCTGGGGCTCGCGGTAGTCGGGCTGCTGCTGTGGCGTTACAACCCGCGCGCGATTGCGAATCTATTTGCGCGCGAGCGGCCGGTCTATTTCTGCGCTGCGTTCGCGATTTATATGAGCGGGCTTCTGATCGCTTCGTTTCGATGGCAATTGCTCGCCCGCCTGGTCGGCATCGAGGATCGCTATCTGCGTTTCCTGCGCTACTTCCTGATCGGTGCGTTCACGAACCTGTTCGTGCCGGGGTTGATCGGCGGCGATGCGGCGCGCGCGATTTACGTCGGACGCCGCCACCATCAGATGGCCGCCGCGGTCGCTTCGGTCGCCGCGGATCGCGGCACCGGGATCATCGCGCTGTTCTGGCTTGCGGGTATCGCCGCGATTCCGATGGCGCCGGTGCTGCCGCGCTCGCTGCTGCTGACGATCGTCGCCGTGAGCGCCGTGACGATCGCCGGGTTCGTCTCCGCGCCGCTGGCGAACCGTTTTCTCACCGCCTCCGCGCACGGGCGGCTCAAGGCGATCGGCGAAACCGTCGCGCCCTACCTCGGCCGCCCGGTAAGTCTGCTGCCCGCGATCGGACTGTCTTTGATCCTGCAGACCGACCTCGCGATCGCGCAGTGGATGCTTGCGCTTGGACTCGGCCTCTCGATTCCGATCCGCGTCTTCCTGCTCTGCATGCCGATCGCCAACGCCTTCGCCAGCATCCCGGTTACCCTCAATGGGCTGGGTCTGCGCGAGGCGACCTATCTCGTGATGCTCGGGATGGCCGGCGTCAGCCATAGCGATGCGGTCGCGCTCGGCCTGCTCTGGTTCACGGCCACGGCGCTGGCCGGCCTGACGGGCATCGTGCCGTTCCTGATGACCGGGACGCCGACCTTCGGCCGCGATCCCGACGATCAGCCCGCGGACGCATCGTGATTGTGGATGATAAAGCTGATACGCAATTTTTTCCGGTTGAAACGCTGGTTTTTGGCGTTGTACTTTGATACTAACCAAGCGGACAGGCCTCAGGGGTCGGCCTCACGATTATGGATGCAATGAAAACGCTGTTCCTGAATCCTCCTTCCTACGACGACTTCGACGGCGGCGCCGGTTCTCGCTATCAGGCGACCCGCGAAGTCTGGTCCTTCTGGTATCCGACCTGGCTCGCTTACCCCGCCGGGATGATTCCCGGAGCGCGCCTGCTCGACGCGCCCCCGCATGGCTACGATCCGCCTCGCACCGTGGAGGAGGCAAAGCATTACGACTTCGTGGTCCTGCATACTTCGACGCCCTCGCTGCGTCAGGACGTGCGCACGGCCGAGGCGATCAAGTCGGCCAACCCGAACAGCATCATCGCTTTTGTCGGCGGGCATCCGACGGCCCGCCCCGAGGAGACGCTCAAGCTTTCGAACGCGATCGATATCGCGGGGCGCAAAGAGTTCGACTTCTCGATGGTCGAGGTGGCTGAGGGCCGCGACTGGTCGAAGATCGCCGGCATCAGCTACCGCCGCAACGAGGTCATCAGTCACAATCCCGACCGTCCCTCGCTGACCAATGAGGAACTCGACAAGCTGCCGTTCGCGAGCGAGGTCTATGAGCGTAATCTCGATTACCTGAAGTACAACAGTCCCTACTGCCAGTACCCGTACGTCTCGATGTACACAGGCCGGGGATGCCCCGCGCGCTGTACCTTCTGCCTGTGGCCGCAGGTCACGCAGGGCCATCTCTATCGCGTGCGCAGTCCCGAGAATGTCTTCGAGGAAGTCTCGGCGCTGCGCGCCAAGTTCCCGAAGATGAAGGAGCTGTTTTTCGACGACGACACCTTCACGGCCGATCCGATGCGGGCGCGGCGAATCGCGCAGTTGCTGAAACCGCTCGGCATCACCTGGTCGACCAACTCGCGCGCCAACGTCGATTACGAAACGCTCAAGGTCATGAAGGACGGCGGCTTGCGGCTGTTCGTGGTCGGCTACGAGAGCGGCAACGCCGAGATTCTCAAGAACATCAAGAAGGGCGTGCGCATCGATCGCGCCCGCAAGTTCACCCAGGACTGCCATAAGCTGGGCATCCTGATTCACGGCACCTTCATCCTGGGGCTGCCCGGCGAGACCCGCGAGACCATCGAAGAGTCGATGTGTTTCGCGCGCGAGATGGATTGCGAAACTATCCAGGTCTCGCTCGCCTCGCCCTACCCCGGCACCGAGCTGTTCGAGCAGCTCACCAAGAGCGGCTATATCGCCGTCGATCCGCTGCTCGATGAGCTTGGCTACCAGAAGTGTACTGTCCAGTACCCCGGGCTTTCGAGCGACGAGATCTATGGGGCCGTGGAGCGTTTTTATCGCAGCTTCTATTTCCGGCCGCGATACATCTTCAAGGCCTTGCGCAAGATGGTCAGCTCGTCCGAGGAGTGTAAACGATTGCTGAAAGAGGGCATGCAATTCCTGTCCACGATGCGCCAGCGCCGTGCACAGGTGCGCCAAGCCGCCTGATCGCCACCCCGCCCCGGGCTGTGGAAATGGAGGGTGAACTTGCACGCCGGCAGGGGACCGCCGGAGTGGGCCGCACGCCCGAGTTATGCACACGCTGATTCTGTTCTTCGCGCTCTGCGCACTCGCCTCGCTCATCTACTACTTTGGTGCGGCGATCGCCGCGCTTCAGTTCGCGCGGCAGGCTGCGGCGCCGCTGCCGCCTCTGCCCGAACCTCCGCCGCGGGTGGCGATGCTCAAACCGCTCTACGGTCTCGACGCCGCCCATATCGCGAATCTCGAAACCTTCATGCAGGTCGATTATCCCGCCACCGACATCGTGGTCGGAGTTCCGAGTGTGACCGGATGGGCCGCCGAGCAGATCGCTCTGCTCGAGGCGCGCTATCCGGGCAAACGGCTGATCGTGGTGACCGACGTGCAGCCCGGCTGCGCCAATCGAAAGGTTGCCAAGCTGATCCGGATGGCCGAGCGGGTACCCGAAGCTGAGCTGTTCGTGCTGAGCGATGGCGATATCGTGGTCGAACCCGATTACCTGCGCCGCCTGGTTACCGAGCTCGCAACCCATCCCGAAGCCGGGGCGATCACCTGCGCCTACCGCGCCCTTCCGGCCGCGACGCTCGGGGCGCACTTCGATGCGTTGTTCATCAATACCGACTTCGCGCCGATGGTGATGCTGGCGGCGCGGCTCGAACCGCTGCGCCATGCCTACGGCGCGACTATCGCGATCCGGCGCAGCGCGCTGGAAGCGATCGGCGGCTTCGAGGCGCTCAAGGACCTGCTGGCCGACGATTTCTTCCTCGGCCGCCTCGTCACCGAGCGCGGCTTCAACGTCAGGCTGGCGCGCACTCCGGTCACCATCCGGACCGGCCAGCCGGCCTTCGCCGACTTCTGGAACCATCAGATCCGCTGGGCCCGCACCTATCGGACGACGCGCCCGGAGAGCCTCGCCACCATCCTCATCAACGGTCCCTTCTGGGGGCTGCTCCTGATGCTCGCCTCGCATTTCGCACCGGCCGCAATGGTGATCTTCGCGACCATCATCGCGGCGCGGCTGACGATGGCCGCGCTGGTGCTCGATCGCGTCCTGGACGTCAGGGAGACGCTGGCCGACCTGCTGCTGGTGCCGATCAAGGATCTCGTGATGACCGGCATCTGGGTCGCAAGCCTCGCCAGCAACGAGGTCACCTGGGGCGGCCGCCGCTTCCGCATCCTGAGCGACGGCGCAATGCAGGAAGTCGACGGCTGACATAGCCGCCGCGACGACGATGCTTCATCACCTGCTGCTCGGCGTGGTTGCGAGCACGTTGCTGGCCGTCGGCCTGCTCCTGATGAAGAGCCGCGGACCAGCGCTTCCGGAAGCACGCCGCGGCCATATCGTCGCGGCGGCGTTCACATGGCTGCGCGATCCGATCTGGCTCGGCAGCGTGATGCTGCAGACGCTGGGTTATCTGCTCTATCTCTACGTCCTGGCCGGCACTCCGGTTTCCCTGCTGGCGGTCGTGATGCAAGGCGGGATCGCGTTGTTTCTCCTGATGGCCGTGATCTTCCTGGGCGAGCACGCTTCGCCGCTCGAATGGACCGGGATAGTCATTATCGTGGTCGCGATGATCGCGGTCACGCTTTCGCTCGGTGCGGACGCCACCTCGAGCCGGCTCGACGTGCGCGCGCTCGCGCTGGTGACCGTCCTGGGGCTGGTCGCGGGCAGCCTGCCGAATCTCGATGCGAGGTTGCGCGCCAGCGGCGTGGCCGTCGCGCTTGCCTCGGGCCTCGCGTTCGGACTCGCCGCCCTCTACGCCAAGGCGCTTACCTGCCTAATTATCGCCGACCCGGGCACGCCGTTATGGATCAGGGTCGCCACGAATCCCTACCTCTATCTGACGGCCGTGGCGAACCTCGGCGGCCTCGTGATGCTCCAGAACGCGTTTCATCGCGCGCGCGGGCTCATCGCGATGCCGCTGTCGTCGGCGCTCTCGAATCTGGTGCCGATCGCGGGCGGAATGCTCGCCTTTGGCGAAAGCCTGCCGGCCGAGCCGCGTCTCGCCGCGATGCGCATCGCGGCTTTCGCGATGACGATCACGGGCGGCCTGCTGATGGCCGGCTCGCGCAGCAGCTAGGCGATCGCGCCCGATGACCTGAGCCGCGTGATTTCATCGGCGCTGTAGCCCGCCCAACGCATCACGGCGTCGGTATGCTCGCCGAGCCGCGGGGGCATCGTACGGATCTCTGCCTTCTCGCCGTTGAGGTTGAGCGGGATGTCGATCAGGCGAAAGCCCGGCACGCGGAAATTCTCGGCCGGCTTGAGCATCCCGAGCGCCGCCACCTGCGGATCATCGACCACCTTGTCGAGCGTGTTGATGGGCCCGCCCGGGATGCCGGCCTCGCGGATTTTCTCGAGCCAGTAGGCGGCCGGCTGTATAACGGTCGCGCGCTCGATGATCGCGCGCAGTTCCTCGCGATGGGCGACCCGGGCGGCATTGGTCGCGTATCGCGGTTCCTCAAGTAATGCTTCAAGTTCGAGCAGAGCGCACAGCCGCGCGAACAATCGATCGTTGCCCGCCGCGATAAACACCTGGCCGTCGGCGCACTTGAAGGCCTGATACGGCGCCAGGATCGGTGACGCCGAGCCGCATCGCTCCGGGAGATTCCCCGTCGCGATAAAATTCGCGAGCTGCACAGCGTTCCAGGTGATGCCGACCTCGAGCAAGCTGGTATCGACCTTGGCGCCGCGCCCGCTTGCATGCCGTTCGAGCAGCGCCGCCATCACGCCCATGCAAAGCCACATTCCGGCGCCCATGTCGATGAGTGGAATCGCGATGCGCGCGGGCGGGTCGCCGGGGTAACCCGTCGAGGTCATCGCGCCCGAGTAGGCCTGCGCCACCGGATCGTAGCCGGGCAAGTCGCGCAGCGGACCCTTCTCGCCGAAGCCGCTCAGCGAGCAATAGATCAGGCGCGGATTCCCGGCGGCGAGAGCGTCGTAGCCGAGCCCGAGCTGCTCGGCGCCGCCCGGCTTGAGTGAATGCGCAAAGACGTCGGCGCGCGCCGCGAACCGGTGCACGATCTGGCGGCCCGCGGCCTGCCGAATATCGACACAGACGCTTTGCTTGTTGCGATTGAAGGTCAAAAAGGCGGCTGACTCGCCATGCGTGATCGGCGCGTAGCGCCGCACATCGTCGCCGCCCTCAGGCCGCTCGACCTTGATCACGGTGGCGCCAAAGTCGCCGAGCAGTTGCGTACAGTAGGGACCCGCGATGTTCTGCGTCAGGTCGATTACCGTCAATCCGTCAAGCGTGCGTGGCATCGGGGACGCGCTCCGTGGCTGGTTTTTTCGGCATGCTGATTAGTCTCGCGCAGACCCCCGATTGGTTGAGGTTGGCCCGCATGTTAGCGTCAGGCAGGGCGGAGGGGGAATCATGGTTCGCACGAGCCTGGGCTGGGCGCTGTTGGTTGGTATGCTGTGCATCGCGTCGTTCGCCGCGGCACAGCCATCGGATTCACCGCCGCCCAAGCTCCCCGTCCTGACCCAGGATCAGTATTCGATCTATCTCGCCTGCCTCGAGGAATCGTCCTTGGCCAGCGCCAAGGACGCGAACCCGCTGGCGACGGTCAATGAGCTCAACACGCGGTGGGTGAAAACCGTCAAGCAGACCTCGCTCAAGAATCTCACGATGCTTCAGTTGACGCAGGTCACCGACCACTCCATCCGAGCGTTGGCCGCGCAGCAATTCGGCAAAGCGAACCTGACCGGCAAGGTGTTCAGGGAGTTCGCGACGCAGACGCCGACCGGATGCCTGACGCTCGCGCAGTCGCTGGTGGAACCGTAGCATCGACGTGCGCCGCCATCAGGCGCGCAGGAATTCCAGATGGAGACGGTTGAAGGTCTCGACCTCTTCCCATTGCGGCCAGTGCGCGCTGTTCTCCAGCACGACCATCCGATGGTTCGGGATGATCTTTGCGCTCTCGCGGGCAATCTCGACGGAGCGGCCGGGGTTGTGACGGCTCCATAGCACCAGCGTCGGACACTTGATCGAGCGCATCTGCTCCGGGTCCCACGCGCCGCTGGGACGCTCCTGGAGCGCGGCGTCGAAAACCACTTCCGAGATGCGCTTGAGCGTCGCGCCCATGCCGGGCTGCGAGTAGATCTTGTAGCGCGTCGATCAGCTCCTCGGTGACGCTCTTCGCCGGCTCATGCATCAGCCACTCCAGGCGCCGCTTGACGGTCTCGCGGGTGACGCCGCCGGCGGCGGCACGCGAGCGTTCGAGCGCATCGCGAATCTCTTCGCGGCCCTTTTCATCGCGCGACCCCATCATCCCGGTGTTCAGCACCAGCTTCTGCACCCGTTCCGGAAAACGCGTGGTGAACCGTATCGAGACCATCGCGCCGAGCGATTCGCCCGACAGGATCGCGGTCCGGGCGCCGATCGCGTCGAGGAAATCGCGCAGATGGTTGGCGAAGTCGTCGAGCTCGTACGCGATATCCGGGCGATCGGTGAAGCCGTGGCCGATCATATCGATCGCGTAGACGTGAAAATGCTTGGCGTGCTCCGCCAGGTTGCGCGAGTAGGCCTCGATGTGGCCGCCGGCGCCGTGCAGCAGGATGAGCGGCGTGCCGGAACCGGCCTCGACCGCGCGCGTGCGAATCGAACCGGCGCGGTAGAAAGTCTGCTTCACCTCGCTGCCCATCCAGGCGACCCAAATCGATTCCATCGTTTCCTCCCAGGCGCCGGCGCGTCCGCTCGAGCATTTTGCCCGACAAAATTAGCCGGATACGAAGCGACTTAACAGTCTTCGCGGCGCCGGGAGCAGTTTTCATTGCCGGACGCGGCGCGAAATGTATAGATCGCATCACGGCCGGCAAGCCGAGGAGGCCTCCGATGGCGGACGAGCAGTTCTTCAATCCGTTCGACGCGTCGATCGTGCATACCGATGACCAGGATTGGATCCCGAGCGGTGTAGGCGGCAATCGCATCAAAATCCTGCGCGTCAGCAGCGAGAGCGGCGCCTGGAGCATGCTGATCAAAGCGCCCGCCGGACAGGTGAACCCGCCGCATACCCATCTTGGCCCCGCTGATTTCTACGTGCTGTCCGGCGGCTTCGATTATCGCGGCGGCTCGGTGCGGGCTGGCGACTGGGTCTACGAGCCGGCCGGCGCGGTGCACGAAGCGACCTCGCATCCGATGGATACCATCTACCTCGCCAATTTCCACGGACCGGTCGCGTTCCATCGCGAGGACGGCGGCTACGCCCGGGTCATGGATTGGCGGGCAGTCAAAGCGCTCGCGGAAGCGGCGGAGAAATCCGGGCGCTAATCGCGCGGCATCGCCCGACGACGCGTCGTCAGCGGCCGGCGGTGGCGCTGGCGCCGGATTGGACTGTGCGATGCGATCCCTCGAACGCCGGCGCGACCCGCTCCATGAACAGCGCCATCTGATCGCGCACCATCGCAAGCGGTTTGCGGCCGAAGTTGAAGCCGACCACCGCCTCGTCGGCGCCCGCCGCCTCGATCGCCTTCAGACCCTCGGTCACCTGTTCGGGCGAACCGATCAGGACCGAACTCGAGACGAAGCTTTCGGCGCGCATGTTCTTGACCGCATCGACGATCTTCAGGAAGTAGCGATAGTTGGGCGGAATTTTTTCGGGATCGGAGGGCAGCGCCGGCAGCAGCGCGTCCTGAAAGTAGCTGACGATTCGTTCGCGTCCGTAGCGCTCGTCGCCGGGGCGGGTGCAGAGATGGACGTAGACGCTGCAGACCACGCGGCGGCGCGCGCGCCGATGCTTCGCGCATTCATCCTGGTAGGCGGTCACGCCGGCGGCCAGGCTGCCGTAAGCCATCGCGGCCGAGAACGGCGCATAGACGATATGCCAGTCGTGCGCGGCGCCGAGTTCCATGCTGGGCCGTGAAAAACAGGCGACGTAGGGGCGCATCGGCTTCTGAAGCGGCTTCGGCACGATGTCGACATCATGGAACCGATAGTATTTCCCCTCGTGCGACCAGCGCCCGATCTCCGTCCATGCCCGCCAGATGACTTCCAGGCCCTCGGCGAAGAGGGCCGCGGAATCGTCGAACGGCGCGCCGAAGGCCGCGTACTCCGCGCGGTCGTAGCCGCGGCCAGCCGCGAAGTCGACGCGGCCGCCCGACAGCAGATCGAGCGTGGCCCAATCCTCGGCCACGTGCAGCGGATGATGAATCGGCAGCAGCACGACCGCCGGCGCCAGCCGAATCCGGCTAGTCGCGCCGGCCAGCGCCGCCAATAACACCTGCGGCGAGGAGTTCACCCCGAAGTAGTTCAAGTGATGCTCGCCGATCCAGGCCGAATGCATTCCGAGCGCCTCAGCCAGCCGCGCCTGCTCGTAAATTTCGACGATCGCTTCCTCGGGCGAGCGCGGATTATCGGGATAGCGGTTGTCGCTGAGCGTGAAGTAGCCGAGTTCCATCCGGGCGTCTCCCGCGCTCAGGCGAAATGCCGTTCGATGTAGTCGAGCGCGCCCTCGAGGTCGGGCAGGATTTTCGTGCTGAAGCGCACCATCCAGGGCGAACAGTCCTTGAAGCTGAGCGGGCTGAAGGCGATCACGAACTTGCCCAGATCGTGGCTCGCGTAGAAGACCTCCATCGCGGTGCCGAGGGAGGGCTTGCAATAGTTGACCAGCAGCAGGTCGGCCTCGCGCACGTCCTGCAGATCGAACTCGACGATCTCGTTGGCCGAATCGATCTCTTTGTCGCGGAAGTTGCGGCGCAGCGGATCGAGCAGAATAAAGCGCCCGGCCAGCCGCTCCTTGGCGCGCGTGCGCCAGTCCTTGGCGGCGGCTGGATCCGCGTCCATAATCGGACCGCAGAGATAAATTTTTCTCACCGACGCGGCCACGGCATCTCCGATCCTATACGATCGGCGCCGGGAATGGTCCATCGCGGAGCCCGCGACCGTCAAGCGGGAAAAGTCGGGCGGCTGTTCGATTTCCCACGGCAGCGCGCTAATAATGGATGAGAGTGATCGGGTAATTCCGGGGATGGCCAAGGTAGCATCGATAAATCGTGAGTCCGGCGCCGGCGCCGAACAGGCCCCCGCCGAACGCGAGGCGCTGCAGGGCGTCGCGCTGACCAAGGTCTACGGCGGGCGCGCCGTGGTTGACGATGTAGCGGTGCGGGTGAATCGCGGCGAAGTGGTGGGCTTCCTCGGACCCAACGGCGCCGGCAAGACCACCACCTTCTACATGCTGGTGGGCCTGGTGAAGCCGGATAAGGGCAGCGTGATGCTGGGCGCCGACGACATCACGACCCTGCCGCTCTATCAGCGGGCGCGGCGCGGAATCAGCTACCTGCCGCAAGAGCCTTCGGTGTTCCGCAAGCTCACCGTTGAACAGAACCTGCTGGCCGTGCTCGAGACCCTTCCGATCACGGCCGAGGAGCGGCAGGCCCGGCTTCAGACGCTGCTCGACGAGCTCGATATCGCGCGGCTCGCCCGCGCGCGCGCGGGGGTGTTGTCGGGCGGCGAGCGGCGCCGGGTCGAGATCACGCGGGCGCTGGTGCTGGAACCGCGCTTCCTATGCCTGGACGAGCCGTTCGCCGGAATCGATCCGATCACGGTGGTCGAGATCCAGCGCATCATCACCTACCTGAAGCAGCGCGGGATCGGCGTGCTGATGTCGGACCACAACGTGCACGAGACACTCTCGATCATCGACCGCGCTTACGTAATCCATGCGGGCAAAATCCTCTTCGAAGGCGGCCCGCGCGAGATCGTCGAGAGCGAGCAGGTGCGCGAGGTCTTCCTCGGCGAGCAATTCAAAATGCACTAGGATGCCGGCCCGCGCCAGCTCATCCGCGCGGTTCGATCAACTCGAGGCCGCCCATGTAGGGGCGCAGCACGTTCGGCACCACCACGCTGCCGTCGGCTCGCTGATAATTCTCGAGCACCGCGATCAGCGTGCGCGGCAAACCCAAACCGGAGCCGTTGAGCGCATGGACCAGCTCGGGCTTCGCGCCCTTGGCCGGCCGAAACCGGACCAGGGCGCGCCGGGCCTGAAAATCCGTGCAGTTCGAGCATGAGCTGACTTCGAGCCATTCACCGATGCCCGGCGCCCACATCTCGATGTCGTAGGTCGCGGCGCTGGCGAACCCGAGGTCGGCGGTGCAGAGCTGTACGACGCGAAACGGTATCTCGAGTCGCCGGCAAATCTCCACAGCGTTCTCGACCAGCTTGTCGAGTTCATCATCAGAACTCTCGGGCTTCACCAGCTTGACCATCTCGACCTTGTCGAACTGATGGCCGCGTTTGATGCCGCGGACGTCGCGCCCCGCCGACATCTTCTCGCGCCGGAAGCAGGGCGTGTAGGCGGTCAGGTAGATCGGCAGGCGCTCGGCGTCGAGAATTTCGTCGCGATAAAGATTCGTGAGCGGGACCTCGGCGGTCGGGACGAACCAGTAATCCTCCTCGATATCACGGTACATCGTGTCGCCGAACTTCGGCAGATGACCGGTGCCGATGACGCTCGGCGTGTTGACCATCAGCGGCGGATAGACTTCGAGATAGCCCTGCTCGCCGGTCTTCACGTCGAGCATCCAGGTGATCAGCGCGCGTTCCAGACGCGCACCCGCCCCCATCAGTACATAAAAGCGCGTGCCGGCGAGCTTCACGCCGCGACCGAAGTCGATAATTCCGAGCCGCTCGCCGAGCTCCCAATGCGGTCGCGGCTTGAACGGCAGTTCGCGCGGCTCACCTTCGCTGCGCACGATTTTGTTGTCAGCTTCGCTTTTGCCAACCGGTACGTAGGGTCGCGGCAGGTTGCGCAGATTCAGCATCAGCTCTTCGAAACGCTTCTCGATCTCGGCCAAGCGCTGCTCGCCGGCCGTGATGCGATCGCCGAGCGCGCGCATCCCCGCGCGCCTGGCCTCGCGCTCCTCGGCGCTCGCCCGTCCAAGTTCCTTCGAGACGCGCGTGCGTTCGGCGCGCATCTCGTCGAGCTCATGTTGCAATCGCCGCCGTTCGGCGTCGGCTCCGATTACCCGGTCGACCTCTACCGGATCGACGCCGCATTTGGCGAGCTCGGTCTTGACGAAATCGGGTTGTTCGCGAATCAGCCTGATATCAAGCATCAGAAGGCATCCTTCAACAATTCGATTTGCACCTCGCCCCCGTCGATGCGAATCGCCACGACGTCGAAGCGGATCGGCAGATCGTGGGCGCGCTCGCGCGCGATGTAGATCTCGGCGGCGCGGCGGATGCGGCGCTGCTTGCGATCGTCGGCCGCCTCCTGCGGCGTCCCGCTCCCGACGCTGCGGCGCGCTTTGACCTCGATGAAGACCAGGCTTCCGCCCTCGGCCGCCACGAGATCAATTTCGGCGCCCGCCGCGCGAAAATTGCGATCGAGTATCCGGTAGCCGCGGCGCTTAAGGTAGCGCTCGGCGTCGCGCTCGCCTCGGCGGCCGAGCCCCTTGCGCCCCTCCCCGGCCTCCGCGGCGACCCCCGCGATCCGGCGCAGGCGCGCGGCTATTCGCGCCGTCATCCCGCGAAGCATCTCAGATTTAATATGCCGAACCGGCGCGAAACGGAATCATCCCGCGGCGCCCGCTCGTGACGCCCTGACTTCGGGCGGGACGCATGTTACGATTCGGGTCCGATGTCCCAGAAGCGAATCAGCCGCGAACAGGTGCTCCACGTCGCCGAACTGGCGCGAATCGAACTGAGCGAGGCCGAGCAGCAGCAGCTCGAAACCGACCTGAGCAACATCCTCGGCTACATCGAGAAGCTGAACCAGCTCGATACCGAGGCCGTCGAACCGACCTTCCAGGTCGGCGATCCCGGGACGCCATGGCGCGACGACGTAGTTACGAACCATCCCGAACCCGAGGCGATGCTGCTAAACGCGCCGGCGCGCGAAGGACGTCTGTTCAAGGTGCCCAAGATTATCGAGTAGATCATCGAGTAGCGCTTCGAACCCGGCGACCGCTCTGGTATCGACCCCGGCCTGGATATGACTTCTGACCTGCACAAACTGACGATCGTGGAGGCGCAGGCGCGCTTGAGCCGCCGCGAACTGACGGCGCGCGAGCTGACCCGCGCCTGCCTCGATCGCATCGCAGCGGTCGATTCGCGCGTCAATGCCTTCCTGACCGTCAGCGAAGACGCGGCGCTCGCGCAGGCTGACGCCGCCGATGCCCGCATCAATGCGGGCGGCGCGCCGGCGCTATGCGGGATACCGCTCGGCATCAAAGATATCTTCTGCACCCGCGGCCTGCGCACGACCTGCGCATCGCGAATCCTGGAGAACTTCATCCCAACCTTCGACGCGACCGTAATCGAGCGGCTGCGCGAGGCCGGCACGGTCTTTCTTGGCAAGACCAACATGGACGAGTTCGCGATGGGCTCGTCGACCGAGAATTCGGCCTTCGGTCCGACGCGCAATCCATTCGACCTCGAGCGTGTGCCGGGCGGATCGTCGGGCGGTTCGGGGGCCGCGGTCGCGGCCGACGAATGTATCGCCGCGCTCGGCACCGATACCGGCGGCTCGATTCGCTTACCCGCGGCGTTCTGCGGGATCGTCGGGATCAAGCCGACTTACAGCCGCGTGAGCCGCTATGGCGTCATCGCGTACGCCTCGTCGCTCGACCAGGTCGGTCCCTTCACCAAGAGCGTGCGCGATGCGGCGATCATGATGCAGGCGCTGGCGGGTATCGACCCGCGCGACGCGACCTCTTCGGCACGCCCGGTGCCCGACTACCTGCGCGCGCTTACCGGCGAGGTGAAGAATCTGCGCATCGGTGTGCCGCGCGAGTACTTCGTCGAGGGGATGCAACCCGAGGTCGAACGCGCGATTCGCGGCGCGCTCGCCAGCTATCGCGAGCTTGGCGCAGAGACGGTCGAGATCTCGCTGCCGCATACCGAGTACGCGATCGCCGCCTACTACCTGATCGCGACCGCCGAGGCGAGCGCCAACCTCGCCCGCTACGACGGCATGCGCTACGGCCTGCGCGTCGAGGCCGACGACCATATCGGGCTTTACAACCGCAGCCGCGACGCGGGCTTCGGCGCCGAGGTCAAACGGCGCATCATGCTCGGCACCTTCGCGCTCTCGGCGGGCTACTACGATGCCTACTATCTGAAAGCGCAGAAGGTGCGCACGCTTATCCGCCGCGATTTCGAGCGCGCCTTCGAGCGCTGCGACCTGATCGCGACGCCCACCACGCCCGCCACCGCTTTCCGGATCGGCGAACGGACCGCCGATCCGCTGCAAATGTACCTCTCGGATATCTTCACGATCTCGGTCAACCTGGCCGGCCTGCCCGGACTTGCGATGCCCTGCGGGTACGACGACCGCGGGATGCCGGTTGGGCTGCAGCTCATCGGACCGCCGTTCGGCGAAGAGACCATCCTGCGCGCGGGCGAAGCTTTCGAACGCGCCTTCACGCCGCGCCGGCCGGCCTTGTAACCGGGAATCCACGATGGCTTCAGAAGCATACGAGGCGGTAATCGGGCTCGAGGTCCATGCGCATCTGCAGACCGCCGCGAAGCTGTTCTGCGGATGCACGACCAAGTTCGGCGCGCCGCCCAACGACAACGTCTGCCCGGTCTGCATGGGCATGCCCGGCGTCTTGCCCGTCCTGAACAAACGCGCGGTCGAGCTCGCGATTCGGATGGGCCTCGCGGCGCATTGCGAAATCGCGCCCTTCTCGCTGTTCGACCGCAAGAGCTACTTCTATCCAGACCTGCCCAAGGGTTACCAGATAAGCCAGTACGAATTGCCGATTTGCAAGGGCGGTTACGTCGAGCTGCCCGGCGACGGCGGCGCGCCGCGCCGCATCCGCCTGGTCCGGATTCATATCGAAGAAGATGCGGGCAAGAATATCCATGAATCCAACGCCAGCCTGATCGATTTCAACCGCTCGGGCGTGCCGCTGGTCGAGATCGTCAGTGAACCCGACCTGCGCTCGGCCGAAGAGGCGGTCGAGTACCTGCACGAGTTGCGCTCGATCCTAGTCTACGTCGGCGCTTCGGATGGCAAGCTCGAGGAGGGCGCCTTTCGCTGCGATTGCAACGTATCGATCCGCCCCCGGGGCTCCTCGGAGCTGGGCGTCAAGACCGAGATCAAGAATCTCAACTCGCTGCGCTTCGTGGAAAAGGCGATCAACTACGAAATCAAGCGCCAGGTCGGGATTCTCGAGTCGGGCGGCCGCATCCCGCAGGAGACCCATCTGTTCGACCCCGAGCGCGATGTGACGCGTCCGATGCGCTCGAAGGAGTTCGCCAACGACTATCGCTATTTCCCCGAGCCCGACCTGCCGCCGCTGCGTGTGCCGCCCGCGATGGTCGACGAGATTCGCGCCGCGATGCCCGAGTTGCCGGCCGAACGCCGCGCCCGCTACGCGAGTGAGCTGGGGCTGGGCGGCTACGAGGTCGGCGTACTGACGCGCGAGCGCGAGGTCGCCGACTACTTCGAGGCGATGATTCCCCGGCTCAAGAATCCCAAGAGCGCCGCCAACTGGGTGATGACCGAGGTGCTGCGAATCGTCAACGAGAGCGGCAAACCGATCGAGGAGGCCGTGCCGCCCGCGGCCGAGAGCGCGGCGCTGCTCAAGATGGTCGAGGAGACGAAGATCAGTTTCAATGCCGCCAAAACCGCGTTCGCGGCGATGGTGAAGTCAAGCAAGAGCGCCGCCGCCACGATCGAGGAGCTCGGCCTGGTCCAGGTCTCCGATGAACCCGCGATTGCCGCCGCCTGCGACGCCGTGCTCGCGGCCGAGCCCGACAAGGTCGCCGAATATCGCGCCGGGCGCGACAAGCTGTTCGGTTTCTTCGTGGGTCAGGTGATGAAGGCGATGGGCGGCAAGGCGAATCCCAAGGTAATCAACGAAGTACTGCGCAAGAAGCTCGCGGGCTGACCGCGACCGCCACCATTCGCAGCCGCGCGGACGCGGCCGATGCGATCATCTGGATGCGGCGTTAGAACGGATAATTGATGCCTGAGAAGACTGCGACTCCGTCGTTCGCGTAGCCGAAATCGAGAAAGCCAACCACGTAAGGCAGCGCGATGGCGCGCAAGCCGATGCCGCCCGCCGGATGAAGCTGGCTGATGCGCACCGGGTTGTCGCTCGCGTAATGGTAGACGCGCCCCAAGTCGAGGAACGGGTCGACTTCCAGCGTGCCGTGGGTATTGAAGACGTCGGCCTCATAGACGCGCGTGCGCAGCTCCAGGTTGGCCGACTCCAGATTGTTGTCGATATAGCGGCCGGCGCCGTAGCCGCGCCATGTGACCTGATCGGAGATCGGTATACCTAGGTCGCTGACCTGCCCGGAGCCGTCACCGCCGAGCCAGCTCATCTCCCAGAATGGAGTTTCACCTGCGGCCGGCACGTAACGCACGTACATATTGCCCGCCAGCGTCATCCGGCTGTTGAGCGGCAGGTAATGGCGCGCGTCGAAGCCAAACTCGCTGTACGAGACCGAGCTGCCCAGCGCGCGATCCGCATCGCCGGCGAAGAAACTCACCATCGTGCCCTGCGTCGGCACTTTGATCGAATCGCGCGAGTCGTAGGTCGCCATCAACCGCCCGAGCATCACGCTGCCGCCCTGAATCCCCTTCACGTTCGGGAACAGGGTGCCGAGCGACGGGATGCTGCCGTAGGCGCCATGCTGGATTCGCACCCATCGCGGCCGAAGGTAGGCGGCGATTTGGAACTTCTCGTTCAGGTTCCACCCGAACAGCAGGTCACTCATGATCTGCTCGGTGGTGTAGTTGGTCTGATTATTGAAACTCGAATTGGGGCCGATGCCGAAGAAGCGCTCGGTCGGATCGCGCTCGAAGAGGAAGTGTACCTGCGCCGACCACCAATTTTGCTTCGACAATCCGGTCGCGTAATCAAACTCGGCGTGGGACGCGATCTTCTCCGAGCCGCCGGCGATCGCAAACCACTGGCTGTCCTCGGACGGGTAGGCGTAGTAACGAAAAGTGCTGCCCAGTCCCAGCGTGGTGTTGATGTTGAAGTCGGGGGCGAAGATCGAATTGATCTGATGCTTAGAATCGGTTTCGAGAATCGCCGCCAGCAGGCCGACCGTGGTCCCGCTGTTCGGGTCCATCGCGATCTCAGGCACCGGGATGAACGGCCAGCTATCGGGATCGGTGGCGCTGAATTTCTGGCCAAGCTGCCAGGTCGACGGGTCCAAAAGTGAGAACGCGCCGGCCGGCGCAGCTACCGTCAGGATCAACAGGCAGATGAGTCCCCGCATGAACTTCATCATCTGGTTTCGGCCTTTTTTCACGCCGCCTGGCGGGGCGCGAGAAGTGGTTCCCGATAGTGGCAGAGTCAACTGCCAGTATCAATAACAGGTCGGAATGTATGGCGGTTTCCGGCGGCGGACGGTATCCGCGCCATCGCCCGGCCCGATGACTTCGTGCTTCCCGCGACGGCTCCGAATATGCAAGGATTCGGGCGCACGCGAAAGAGCGACGAATCGATCGGAGGTTCATCCCCATGGCCAAGATAGACGGCGGCGCGCTGGTAGCGCGCGTGATGCGCGAGAACCGGGTCCGCTACTGCTTTACCATCAACGGCGGCCACCTGTTTCCGATCCTCGCCAACCTGCGCAACAACGACATCAAGATGATCCACATGCGCCATGAGCAGGCCACTGCCTATGCCGCCGACGCCTATGCGCGCATCACCGGCGAGCCGGGGGTCTGTCTGGTCACGGCCGGCTGCGGGCTCACCAACGCCACCACCGGACTCTGCGTCGCGGGCCTGACCGGCAGCGCCGTGGTCTGCATCTCGGGACAGCATCCGACCACCGAGGACCATCTGGGATCGTTCCAGGAAGCCTACGGCTCCGAAGTCGTGCAGAGCTTCTCGAAATTCACCAAGCGGGTGACCGACTGGAGCACCATCGAGTTCGATGTGCGTTCGGCATTCCGCGAAGCGATCTCGCCTCCGCAGGGTCCGGCGCTGGTCGAGATTCCGCAGAACGTGCTCTACAACGGCGACGACGAGGCCCGGCAGCGGCGCGGAGCGCGGGCGTTAACCGCCGACGACGTACGCTCGGCGGGCGACCCCGCCAAGATCGATAAGACGCTCGAGATGCTGGTGGCGGCCGAGCGGCCGTTGATCGCGGGCGGCGACGGCATCTTCTGGTCGCAAGCCGCGGCCGAACTGAAGGAGTTCGTCGAGCTCACCTCGATTCCGGTCTACACGCGGCGCGCCGGCCAGGGCGCGGTCTCGGAAGAGCATCCACTCGCGATTCGTGGCGCTTTCAAGAAACCCTTCACCGGACGGGCCGACGCCGTGCTCGCGCTGGGCTTCCGCTTCTGGAGCGGCGAGCATTTCGGCCAGCCGCCGACCTGGAGCGATCAGGCGCGCTACATCCAGGTCGATCCCACGCCGACGCGGATCGGATGGCAGGTCAATGCTGACCTCGCGATGGTCGGCGATCCGAAACTGGTCCTGCGCCAGTTAATCAATCGGGCCAAAGAATTGAAGCTCGACTTTTCGAAAAATCGCAGCTCGCAATGGGTGCGCGATATCGCCGAGGTGCGCAACAACTTCAACCGCATGATCCAGGAGACCGAGAAAAAGTTCCACGACAACCGCCCGCTGCATCCGGCGCGCCTCACTCGCGACCTGGTCTCCGTGCTCGACAAGAACGCCACCGTGATCATCGACAGCTTCACGCTATCCGGATGGATGAGCCAGTGGTTCAACTGCCGCTTCCCCGGCCAGGTGGTTGACGCGGGGCCGCTCGCGCCGGTCGGCCACGGAATCGGGATGGCGATCGGCGCGCAGCTCGCGCGACCGGGCGCCCAGATCGTCGCCGTGATGGGCGACGGCGGCATTGGCATCGGCGGTTTCGACATGGAGACCGCGGCGCGCTACAAGCTGCCGATCGTCTGCCTGCTGTGGAACAACAGCTCGTGGGGACCGGGCTTCGAGTCGATGCCGATCCTCAAGGATCGGACCGATCCGTTCGATATGCTGCCGAACATCCGCTACGACAAGGTCTTCGCCGAGATGGGCTGCTACGGTGAGAACGTCGAGGCGCCCGACGAGCTGATTCCGGCGCTCGAGCGTGCTTTCAAGTCGGGCAAGCCCTCGTGCATCAATGTGATTGGCGACAAGACCGTGGGACATCCGACGCTGGGCGGTAATCTGCTCGGCTCGACCGGCCAGAACTAGATGGTTTCAACGCCGGGCGGCGGATAGCGATCGCTGTCTGCCGCGCGGCGCTCAATTGTCGGCGTTGACGGCCGAGAGGCTGATCGCGTCGCAAGCCAGCGCGGGGACATAAAACATCTCCGGCGAACCCCATACCGTCACCGGCTCGATGCGCTTGCCGGCCGCCATCGGCGCCCGAAAAATCTCTTCGAGGTTGGCATTGATGCGCAGGCGATTGGGTTTGAGCGGCGCCGCGAGCTTGCCATTGCGAATCAGGTACGAGTCGCCAGTGATCGTGCAGGTGAAGTCACCCGCCCGCTGCCCGTTGATCGGATAGGTGTACCAGACCCGGCCGACGTAAATTCCCTCGCCGACCGCGGCGATCAACTCGCGCTCGCTGACGCTGCCCCGGGAGTGCATCACGATGTTGGTCGCCGCCGTCCCCGGTGTCGCGTCGAAGCGCCGTCCGCCGCCCTCGCCAAGGCGATAGCCGCTCGCCGCCGGAAAGAGCGGATTGGCAGGCGCATGGGGGCCGAGCTTTTCGCCGCGATGCTCGTCGTGGGCGAGGCGATGCGAATCGTAATGGTTCGACAGCAGGCCGATCAGCCGTCCGTCGCGGATCAGTTCCGAGCGTCGCGCCGGCAAGCCTTCGCACGTGATGGCGCGCATCAGCGCTCTTGCGCGTCCTGCCGGTTCATCGGCCAGGCTGATTCGCTCGTCCATCACGCCGCCGCCGAAGCGGCCCAGGTAGGCCGAATTCGCCGCATGGAACGCACCGGTGGTAAGCGATGGAACCACGAGGTAGCAGAGAATCTCCGCAATCGGCTGCGGGCCGAGCAGCACGCGATGCTTTCCCGGCGCGGGCTGCTCGCCATCGCCGAGCGCCAGCGCGCGCCTCACCGCTTCGCCACCGAGCCGCGGAACCGTCCGGACAAGCTCGGCGATCGATGCGCCGACGGCGGTCGCGGTGGAGCGAGCATCGAGCGTCTCGACCAGTGCGGTGACCGACGAGCTGAAGCAAGCGCTCTGCTCGGCGCGAACTCCGTCGAAATTCGAGCTCGCGATCGCGAAACGATCGCGCGTGATCGAAAGATCTCCGCCCAACACGAGTCCACGGCGATCGATGCCGGGCGGCATGCGGGCGGTGAACGCGCGAATTGCGCCGTCGACGATTCCCCACGCCGTCTCGACCATCCGCGCGCTCGAAGCGCGGATCAGATCGTTGGCGCCGCTCTTTCCGATTTCGATTCGGCCCGGACCGTCCGGCAGACCAGGAAAATGCGGATCGATCACCGCCGCGCGCCGCGCGCGCTCAAGCGCCTCGCGAATCGCTGCGACGCTCAGATCGCCGGCGACAAACGCGGTCCCGATTTCATGCGAGTTACGGCGCGGGACAATCCTGATCGCAAAACCGTCAGCGCCGAGCGATTTGCACTCTTCGACGCCGTTGCTCGGGATGTCGGAGGTATAGTTGAGGCGCATCACGAGCTGTTCGGCGCTCGAACAGTAGAGCTCAACCTGCGCGAGGTCCGGCTCCGCCGCCAGGACGCGCGCGCCCTCGCGGGCGAACCGTTTCAGCTCCGCGAGCGGCAGCATCTCAGCCGCCGGCCAGACGCGCCCGCGAGCGCAGCGTCGGCCCGCCGTTGGACATCCGCTTCGCCTGCATCGGCTGGCCCTTGCCGCAGTTGGGAATCGCGATGAGGCGCAAATCGTTGCCGACCGCGTCGACGTTCATGAAGAAGCGCTTCGAATCGCCGAGCACGCTGCCCGAGCGATAGAGCCGGCCCAGCCGTCCGTTTTCGATCTCGTAAACGCGGCGCGCCGAGATGCGGAAGTTCTCGCGCGATTCCGCGATCGACGGAATCTGGCTGCCGCAAACGTAGTAGCCGTGCTCGACATCGGCGATCATCCTGGCGGGATCGTCCGCACCGGCCATGAAGAAAGTATTCGACATCCTGATCAGCGGGACGTAGCAGGCCGCGCTGGCGCGCGCTGAACCGTTGGGCTCAGCATCGAGGATGGCGGCGGTAGCGCGCGAATTGAGGAAGCCGCGAAAGACCCCGCGGTCCAGATGCATCACGCGCCGTCCGGGGGTGCCCTCGTGATCGTAGCGGTAATGCCCGTAGCCCACGAGGGTCGGGTCCGAGCACGCGGAAAGGATCGGCGCTCCGATCGGGTTTCCGATCTCGCTCGCGGCGGGCGAGCGCAACAGCCAGCTTCGCCCCGCGTACGCCGCCTCCATCTTGAGCGCGCGGTCGGCTTCGCTCGGATGGCCGACGATTTCGTGCGCGAGCAGCGCGTTGAAATGCGGATCGGTGACGACTGTCACCTCGCTCGCTGGCGGCTTCAGCACCGGCGCCTCGGCCAACTCCGCCGCTTCGCGCGCCAGCGCGTTCGCGAAGCTGACCAGATCGGGGGTCGGCTGCAGCGCGCTCGCGCAGCCCTCGCTCAATACTTCGAAGCCGCGCTGCTGGCCGATCGAGTCGTAGGTCTCCTGATGCCCCTGCGGAGTTTCAGCGACCACGTAGCAGTCGCCCTGCGCAAAGGCGAAGGCTTGCGTGAGCGCGGCGCCGGCGGTGCTGACGAACAGCTCGCGCCGCAGTTCGATGAGCGCGGCGGCGACGTTATAGACGATCGCGGAGGAGACGTCGCGCGCGCAGGCCGAAGCCTCGCGGGTGAGCCGCTTAAGCGCTTCGGGATCGAGCGTGCGCGGATCGTCGCGGAAGACGGCGGCCACATCGTCGCGCGCCGGCGGTGGCCCCTGCGCCAGCGCCGCCGCCCGTACGCCGAACCGTCCGCCGCCGAGGCGGCGGCGGACCGCTGCGCCGGCGCGCGCGCTCGCACGAGCGCGCGCGCCGGCTTCCTCCAGAGCCGCGCGCAGCGCAGCCATCAGCTTTTTCCGATCGAGTGCGAGCGCGCCGATTTCCGCGCCATACTGGCCCGCGCCGAAAAAATTCCCTGCACCCGCATCCGGTCCGTCGACCCATACCGTGACCCCGAACGATGCGCTCTCGCTCTCCACGCTCTCCCGCGGTTCGCCGTCGCTGGCGACGCAGGAGCGATGGAACACGGCCTCGAAGCGCAGGTCGGCGTATGTGACCCCGCGATGTGAGCGCGCGAAGCGGCGCAGGAGCTCCTCGCCGTCGCGGCGGAGGAACTCGACCGCCTCGAACAGGTCGCGATTCTTCACGATTGCTGGCGCTGCGGCCGCTTAGATGACCCCGTCGCGCTGCAGCTCCGAGAGCTCGCCAGCGCCGAGTCCGAGGTACTCGCCGTAGATCTGTGCGTTATGCTCGCCGAGCAGCGGCGCACATCGCATTTCGAGCGGCGAATCCTCGAGCTGCACCGGGCAGGCCGGCATCGTCACCGCGCCGCGCTTCGGATGGTTCACCTCGACGACCATCTTGCGCGCCACGAGCTGCGGATCGCTCAACAGCTCGAGGCTGTCGAGCACCGCGCCGGTCGCGACGCCGGCCTCGCCGAGGACTTTCATCACCTCATGCTTGCTGCGCTGCGAGGTCCATCCTTCGATTAGTTCATCGACAGCGGCGGCGTTCTTCACGCGCGCCTCGGCGCTCCGAAAGCGCGGGTCATTGGCGAGCTCGGGACGGCACAGCGCTTCGCACAGCCCGTTCCACATCTCGTGCGTCGAACAGAACACCACCACGTAATCGTTATCGCCGCCCGGCGCGCATTTGTAGAGATACCTGACGTTGGTGACCGGGACGGTGTTGCCGTGGCGCACGACTGGCTGATGGTCGATGAACGTCTGGAGCATCGCGACCCGCGTCAGGTTCACCACCGCGTCCTGCATCGCGACCTCGACCTTCTGGCCGCGCCCGGTGCGCAGCCGCTGGATATAGGCTGCCAGCACGCCGCATGCGGCATGGATCCCGGTGCCCGTGTCGCCCACCGTCGGCGCCGGCTTGAGCGGCTCCGAGCCGGCATAGCCGGTCATCGAGAAGGCGCCGCCGCAGGCCTGCGCGATCATGTCGAAGCTCTTGTAGGAGCTGTAGGGCCCGTAGGTGCCGAAGCCCTTGATGGTCACGTAGATGAGCCGCGGATTGATCTCGCGCAGCCGCTCGAAGCCGAGGTCGAGGCGTTCGAGCGTGCCGAGCGAAAAGTTTTCCGCCAGGATATCGACCTTGCGCACCAGCTGAAGAAAGATTGCGCGGCCGCGTTCGTGCTTGAGATCCAGCGTGATGCTGCGCTTGTTGTTGTTGAGCAGCAGGAAGTAGTACGAGTCTAGTCCGGGCTGATCGACGAACACCCGACGGCCCTGCTCGCCATGGCGCGGCGGTTCGAGCTTGATCACGTCCGCGCCGAGCCAGGCCAGCATCTGGGTGCACGAGGTGCCGGCCTCGAACTGCGTCAGATCGAGAACCTTCACACCCGCCAGTGCTTGTTCCATCGACGTCCTCCCTGGGCGATTATGCCAGCCATCGCACGCCGGTCCTGCCGCGCCTCGATCAGGTTTTATCGCCGCGCGGCGGTTCTCGGCAAGGCGGCGGCGCGAGCGGCTAAACGGCGCGCGCCGTTTCTGATAAGTTGACGCCGGTATCCGATGTCTCAGGCGACCATCAAGCTCGCGCGCATCCGCGATGAACTGAACCGGGTCTTCCTCGAACGGGCCGAACTGATCGACGGTGCGCTTGTGGGGTTACTCTCGGCGAGCCACGTGTTGATTATCGGGCCGCCGGGTACGGCGAAATCGATGCTGGCGGACGAGCTCTGCCGACGTGTCGAGGGCGCCGCCTACTTCCAGTGGCTACTCACCAAGTTCAGCACGCCGGAGGAGATCTTCGGCGCGGTCAGCCTCAAGGCGCTCGAGCAGGACGACTACCGGCGCGTTACCGCGCACAAGCTGCCCGAGGCGCATATCGCGTTCCTTGATGAAATCTTCAAGGCCAATTCGTCGATCCTGAACGCGCTGCTGACGATCATCAACGAGCGCTTCTTCCACAACGGGCGCGAGCGCGCCGCGGTGCCGCTCATCAGCCTGTTCGGCGCCTCCAACGAGCTGCCCGATGAAGACGAGCTGACCGCGCTTTACGATCGCTTCATGCTACGCTTCATGGTCGATTACCTGAGCGAGGATTTCCGCTTCCTCAAGATGCTCGAGGGCGCGGAGCCCGCCGCCCGCACCACACTCAGCTTCGCCGACCTCGCGGAGTTGAGCGCCGCCGCCCGCGCGGTCGCGGTCCCGGGCGCGGTCCTCTCGGCCATCGCCACGCTCAGACGCGAGCTCGGCCCGAACCAGATCGTGGTTTCGGATCGCCGCTGGCGAAACGCGCTCGCCGTGCTTCGCGCGCACGCGCTGCTGTTCGGCCGCGACACAGTGAGCGAGGACGACCTGCTCTTCCTCGAGCATCTGCTCTGGAAGGATCCCGAGGAGCGGCCAAAGGTGCGCGATACGCTGCGCCGCCTGATCAAGGGCTACGAAGAGGAGGCGCGCGAACTGCTGATCCAGAGCGAGGAGCTGCGCGATTACGCCGGGCGCAAATGGGACAGCGATGAGCTCCGGAGCCGCGCCCTGCTCGAAGCGCACACCAAGATCGCGAACATCCTGGCCAAGTTTGACACCCTGATGCGCGAGGCGGCCGAGACCGGCCGCACGCACTCCGGCGTCGAAGCGATGCGTTCGCGGGTGCGCGAGATCCAGCAAGGGATGCTGCGCGAGCTCTAGGAGCCGCCGCGATCACGATGGCTGCCGAAGAGCGAACCCCCGCGATCGTGCTTCGCACGCGCGACTACTCGGAATCCGACCGCATCGTCACGCTGCTGACGCGCGACATGGGCAAGTTGAGCGGCATCGCGCGCGGCGCTAAGGCCTCCAAGCGCCGCTTCGCCGGCAAGCTCGAACCCTTCTCGCACGTGATGCTTTATTTTCGCCGCCGCCCGCTTGGCCATCTGGTCTTTATCACGCGCGCCGAGGGGGGCGACCTTGCGCCGCTCAGGCTCGACGACGATCTCGGCAAAATCGCGCTCGGCAGTTACATGCTCGAACTGACCGACGCGCTCGCTTCCGAGGAGACCGAGGCCGCCGAGGCCTATCAGATCCTGTCGACCGCGCTGACGCTGCTCGGCGAGGCGGGGCCCAACGCGGCGCTCAGGCAAGCGTTCGAATTGAAGATTCTCGGATGGGCGGGCTTCGGCCTCGAGTTCGATCACTGCCGGCTGTGCGCCGCGCCGAGCGCGGCCACCGAGGCGCGGCTCTATTTCATCGTCGCGCGCGGCGGCGTGGTCTGTGCGCGATGCCGCACGGATGCGCCCGAGGGGGGGGTTCCAATCTCGCCGGCCAGCGCCGCGACGCTCACGAGGATCGGCGCCGCTTCGCTCGAAGCCGCGTCCGCGGGCCATCCGGCCGGCGCTGACGGCGGCAACAGCCTGGCGCGCTTTATCGGTTCGATCATCGACCGGCGGCTGCGATCGATCGAGTTCATGGATTCGGTGATGCCCTCGGGGCCCGGCTCCGGACGCTAGCCGCGGTCTTCGGATTCTTCCTCGCTCTCCACGATGGTCGGCGATTTGAGCCAAGCGCCGTCGTGCTCGATCACGATCATCCCGCAATTCGAAGGGACCTGCGCGCCGGCAATCGCGCCGGTCAGATGGATCCATGCGGTCATCATCACGGCCCCGTGGCTCACGACAACCAGCTCGCGATCGCGATTCTCGCGCGCCAGGCGAGTCAGCACCGGCGCGATACGAGTGCGCACGTCCTCGAAGCTTTCACCGCCGCCGGGCGGCCGCCACGCCCATCGCGCGATCGGATCGAACGCGAGCGCCGCCTGCTCGACGTCATAGGACTCGCCGGCGAGGCTCCCGAAACGGCGCTCGAACAGGTTGGGCTCGATTTCGAGCGGCAGGCCGAGCAGCTCGGCGATGATCGTGGCGGTCTCGCGCGCCCGCGTGTACGGACTCGTGACCACCAGCGCGGGACTGAAGCGGCGCGCGATTTGCCGCGCCGCCGCGTAAGCCTGGTCGCGCCCGCGCGGCGTGAGCGTCACCGCGGGGGTGGTCGTGAAGCGGCGCTCGCGGTTGCCCTCGCTCTCGCCGTGGCGGACCAGGATCAGCATGCCCATCGATAAGCTAAAGTACGACTTTAAGTTTCCGACCGACCCGTGCCGCCGCCCGCCGCTGGAGGCGCGACCTGGTTCGCGCTGGCCGGGGCCGGGCTGTTGGCGGGCTGCCGGACACGGATGAACGGTTCGAGCAGGTCGATCGGGACCGGGAAGAGCGTGGTCGAATTGTGCTCGGTCGCGATTTCGCCCAGCGTCTGCAGGTAGCGCAGTTGGAGCGTGATCGGACTGCGGCCCATGATTTCGGCGGCGTCGGCCAGGCGCTGTGCGGCCTGGAATTCGCCCTCCGCCGCGATCACCTTGGCGCGGCGTTCGCGTTCGGCTTCGGCCTGGGCGGCGATCGCGCGCTGCATATCCTGCGGCAGATCGATGTTCTTGATCTCGACCAGCGTCACCTTGACGCCCCACGGCTCGGTCTGCGAATCGATGATCTCCTGAATCCGCGCGTTGAGCTTCTCGCGCTGGCTCAACAGGTCGTCGAGCTCGCTCTGCCCGCCCACCGAGCGCAGCGTGGTCTGCGCGAGCTGCAGCGTGGCGAACAGGTAATCGGCAATATCGGTCACTGCGCGCGACGGATCGACGACCCTGAAGTAGAGCACCGCGCTGACTTTGACCGTGACGTTGTCGCGCGTGATCACGTCCTGCGGCGGAATATCGAGCGTCACCGTGCGCAGATCGACTCTGACCGTGCGCTCGACCATCGGGATGATGAAGATCACGCCCGGCCCGCGGTACGGCGTAAGCCGGCCGAGCCTGAAGACCACCATCCGCTCGTATTCGTTGAGCACGCGAAATCCGCTGAACAGGATCAGCACCACGATTCCAACTGCCACGCCTATGCCTGGAGCCATGTTCACCCTCCCGTTGCCGGCCGCTGCCGGAGCCGCCTCAGGCGCGGCTGGTTTCGTCGATGGGATGCACCTCGAGTTCCAGCCCGCGCACCGCGGTCACCCGCGCATGCGTTCCCGGCTCGAGCGCCCGGTCGCTGCGCGCCCGCCAAATTTCGCCGTGGACGAACAGATGGCCGGGAGCGCCGGGACCGATCGGATCGCGGACCTGGCCAACTTCGCCGATCAGACCCTCGCGTCCGGTATGCGCAGGACCGCGCCGCTCGCGGATCACCAGGTAGCCGAGGCCCAGCACGATGACCGTCAGCGTCGCTGCCGTGCCGGCGATTATCCAGCGATTCACCGCGAGGCCGGTCTCGCCGGTATTGATCAGCAGCAGCGAGCCGATCACGAACGCGATCACGCCGCCGATTCCGAACACGCCGTAGCTGGTGACGAATACCTCGGCCACCAGCAGGCCAACGCCCAGCAACAGAAGCAGCAGGCCCGAGAAATTGATGGGCAGGACCGAGAACGAGGTCAGCGCGAGCACCAGGCAGATCGCGCCGGCGACGCCGGGCAGGTAGACCCCCGGATGGGCGAACTCGAAGTAGAGCCCGAGCAAGCCGCCTATCAGCAGCAGGTACATCAGATTCGGATCGGCGAGCGTATTCAGCAGGCTCTGCCCGGTGGACATTTCACGGGGAACGACCAACGCGCCCGCCAGATGCAACACGACGGGCGTGCCGCGCACCTTCACCGTGCGCCCGGAGGCCTGCGCGAGCAGGCTGGTAAGATTCGGCGCGACAATATCGATGACGCGCTTGGCGAGCGCCTCATTCTCGCCCACCGCGGCGCTCTGGCGCACCGCCGACTCCATCCATTGCTCGTTGCGGCCGCGCTCGCGCGCGATGCTGCGCGCAAAGCTGGCGGTGAAGTTCTCGAGCTTGGTGCCGACCACGCCCTGCATTCCCGACCCGGTCATTTCGACCGGATGCGCCGCGCCGATACTGGTCCCCGGCGCCATCGCGGCGATATGCCCCGCCTCGGTGATAAACGTGCCGGCCGAGGCGGCGGCCGCTCCCGCGGGCGCGACGTAGACGATGACCGGCAGAGGCGCGTTCAGCAGATCGACCACGATTCGCTGGGTCGAGCTGAGCAATCCGCCCGGCGTGTTGAGCTCGATCACGAGCGCCGCCGCGCCGCGTCCATAGGCGTCGGCCACCGAGGCTTCGATATAATCGCCAATCGCCGGATTGATCGTCCCTTCGACCTTAATCAGCTCGACCCAGGGAGTTGCTTCACTCGGATTCGGGGCAGCGAGCGAACGCTCGGAAAATCGCAGCGCGCAAATCAGGAGCGCCGCGATCGCGATCACGGCGAATCGATATCGTGCATGATCGCGGTTCATCGCGAAGTTTCGCGGCGGCGCGGCATCGGCCGCCCGAGAAATTTCATCACTTCCTGGATATCGGCCCACACCAGCCGCTTGTCGCCGGGATTGCGCAGCAGGTAGGCGGGATGAAACGTCGGCATCAGCTTGATACCGCCGAAATCGTGCCAGACGCCGCGCAGCTTGCTGATCGGCGTCTTCACCCGCAGCAAAGCCTGCACGGCGAAGGTGCCGAGCCCGACGATCACGCGCGGCGCGACTAATTCTATCTGGCGCATCAGGAATGGCTCGCAGGCGGCGACCTCGTCGGGTTCCGGGTTGCGATTCCCTGGCGGACGGCATTTGACGACGTTGCAAATGTAGACGTCGCTGCGCGCCATCCCCATCCCGCGCTCGATAATATCGGTGAGCAACTGGCCCGCGCGTCCCACGAATGGCTCGCCCCGCGCGTCTTCGTCCGCGCCCGGACCTTCGCCGACGAACATCAGCTCGGCGCTTGGGTTGCCGACGCCGAAGACCAGGTTGGTGCGCCCCGGCGCGAGTTTGCAGCGCTGACAATCGCCGACGAACTCGCGCAACGCGTCGAGGTCGGCAGTTTTTTCGAGGCCCGGGTACGCTGGCAGCAGCGAGCCGGGGGCGGTGGCTCGCCGCGGCGCGCCACCGCCGTCGGCCACTGCGGGACTCGCTGCGCTTGCCGCGCCCGATACGGGCGCGGCAAGCGCAGCCGTAGGTTCCGGGGGCGTCGCGCGCCGATGGCGCGCGACACCCCCGGAACCCGCCGCGACGCCGGAGAACGGAACGCCCTCCAGCCCCTCCTCGCGAAGCTGCTCGACATAGTCGCGCAGCGTCGCGAGCAGCATCCTGCGGTCAGGACCGCGCTCCGGCCGGCTCATCGCCGGGCCACGCATCTACCATGATGGAAGTTCGTTAGCACGATGACAGCAGTCATTATAACCACCCTTGGCGCCCATGCGCATCAACGGGTAAAACCGGCCGCTATCAGGTGGTTTCGAGTCGATTCGAGCGGCCCGCAGGCCTCAGGCGGAGCGATTCGCGCGGCGCGCTAGCGCGGCGGCACGCAGATGGACGAGTCGGTCCAGGATCAGGTCGGCCACTTCGTCCTTGGGAAGCTTCGGATGGCGCTCCGGGCTGCCGTCGGTGCCGATGATCGTGACGACGTTGGTATCGGAGCCGAAACCGGCTCCCTCGGTTGTGACATCGTTGGCGACGATCAGGTCGAGCTTCTTGCGGCGCAGCTTGTCGGCCGCATGCACTTCGAGCTGTTCGGTTTCAGCGGCGAATCCGATTACGATCCGCGCGCCTTTCTTGGCCGTCAGGCGCGGCAGTTCGTCGGCGATCGGCCGCATCTCGAGCGTCATGGGCCGCGCGTTTTTCTTGAGCTTGTCGCGCGCCGGACTGGCCGGCTTGAAGTCGGCGACCGCCGCCGCCATCACCAGCGTCGAGCACCACGGAAAATTGCGCGCGGTGGCAGCCAGCATCTCGGCCGCACTCACGGCGTCGATGCGCTCCATACCGCGCGGCGCCTGCTCGGCGGTCGGACCCGCGATCAGGCGCACCGCTGCGCCCCGGCGCCAGGCGGCTCGCGCGATCGCGAAGCCCATCTTGCCCGACGAATGGTTTGACACGAACCGCACCGGGTCGATCGCCTCGCGGGTCGGCCCGGCGGTTATCAGAATCCGCTCGGCGGCGAGGTCGTGCACCGAGAGCATCCGCTCGAGCTCTTCGACGATCGCGGCCGGGTCGGGCAGGCGTCCCATCCCGGCGTAGCCGCAGGCCAGTTCGCCCGCGTCGGGATCGATAATCGTGATGTTGCGCGCGCGCAGGCGGGCGAGGTTCTCGGCGACCGTCGGATGCTCATACATGTGGACGTTCATCGCCGGGGCGAAGGCGATCGGACAGCGCGCCGCCAGCAACACGGTGGTCACCAGGTCATCGGCGATTCCGACCGAAGCCTTGGCTATCACGTCGGCGGTCGCCGGCGCGATCACGATCGCATCGGCGCTGTCGGCAAGCCGGATATGACCAATCTCGGACTCCTGGGTGAGGCTGAAGGTATCAGTCGCGACCGGATTGCCGCTGAGCGTCTGCAGGGTGAGCGGTGCGATGAACTCGGCCGCATTGCGAGTCATCATGACGCGCACGCGGGCTCCGCGTGCGACCAGCAGCCGCACCAACTCGGCCGCCTTGTAAGCAGCGATTCCGCCGCTCACGCCGAGCACGATGGTCTTGTCTTTGAGCACGGCCACGCCGTACCGATTTTATGGCCCGCACGGGGGTTACGGAAGCGCCCCCCGGGCGCGATGGGATCAGCGCTCGAGCTCGCCCTTGATGAACTTCTCGACGCGGTCGCGCGCAATATCGTCGGGCATCTGACGGGGCGGATGCTTCATGGTGTAGGCCGCGATCGAATAGAGCGGGCCGCCGACCTTGCGTTCGCGCGCCAGCTTGAGGCATCGGATGGCGTCGATCACCACGCCGCCCGAGTTGGGTGAATCCTGCACCGACATCCGCAGTTCCATCTCGATCGGGATGCCGGCGAAGCCCTCGCCCTCGATGCGGAGGAAGCAGACCTTGTTATCGTTCTGCCAGGCGACGTAATCGGACGGTCCGATATGGACGTCGAGATCCGGCAACCGCTCGGGCATCACGCTCTGCACCGCTTCGGTCTTGGAGGTGCGTTTGGAGCCCAGCCGCGTGCGATCGAGCATATTGAGGAAATCTGTGTTGCCGCCGGTATTGAGCTGATAAGTGTGGCGGATCCGGATGCCGCGATCGGCGAAGAGCTTCATGATCGTGCGATGGAGGATCGTCGAGCCGAGCTGCGACTTGACGTCGTCGCCGACCACCGGGATGCCGCGCGCGGTGAATTCGCCGGCCCATTTCTCATCCGAAACGATAAACACCGGCATGCAGTTAATCATGCTGACCCCGGTTTCGAGGCAGGCCCGGGCATAGCGCTCGACCGCCTTCTGGCTGCCGACCGGCAGATAGCAAAGCAGGATCTCGGCCCCGCTGGCGCGCAGCCGCTGCTCGATATTGACGGGCTTTTCCTTCGCGGCGATGAAGCTGCGCTCGGGCGGATAGGACGCCATATGGGGGGCGATACCGTCGAGCACCTCGCCCATTTCGACCGTGATGCCATAGCGGGGCAGGTCGCGCCAGATTGTGATCGTATTGTTAGGCGGGGCGAAGCAGGCGGCCTCCAGCGGCTGGCCGACCTTGCGCGCGTCGACATCGAAAGCCACTGCGACCTCAATGTCGCCCGGGGTGTAGCCGCCCAGATCGTAATGCATCAGGCCGACCGGCTTTTGCCGGTCAGTATCGCAGGCGTGCTTATAGAACTCGAAGCCTTGCAGCAGCGACGATGCGCAGTTCCCGACCCCCGCAATAGCAACCCGAATCTTCCCCATTTGCCTCACCAACTGGCCGACCGGAAATAGACCGGATCTCCGGCGATCATGCTCAGGTTTGGATTCAGCATGTAGCGCTGCAGATTAGCGAAGCCCGGCAGCAAAGTACACTAGTTGTAGTAATTCTTAAGCACAGGTATCGAGGCGCTGAACGGACTATTACAGGTCCGTTGCCAGATAGCCCAAACCCACTACCTCAGGCCTTGCTGAAGCGAGACGGAAAATCGGGCTCGAAGACCCGGTCCGGATGGAGCCGGCGGGCGCGCGCGATAAGCGCCGCCTCGCTTTCCGGAATATTCGGGTCCGGGATGCAGCAATCGACCGGGCAGACCACGGCGCACTGCTCGCGATCGTGAAAGCCGACGCATTCGGTGCACTTTTCCGGAACGATATAGAAGATATCCTCGCGCAGCGCCGCGCCGCTGGTCTCGTCCAGCATCCAGCGCTCACCGCCCGCATAGATGGCGGTATTGGGACACTCGCGCGCACAGGCCCCGCAGTTGATGCATTCCTCGGTGATCAGGGTTGCCATCGTGAAGCCGCCCTACTCCGGCATCGCGGCCGCAACGCGCCGGGCGAGCTCGACGAACGCCGCGCTGGCGGGATGCTCGGGATGGGCCAGCGTCAGCGGCATTCCGCGGTCCGACGCCTCGCGCAGCTCGGCAAAGATCGGAATCTCGGCGAGTAGCGGGACGCCCTCGGTCTTCGCCATCCGCTGTCCCCCGCCCCTGCCGAAGATTTCATCGCGCTCGCCGCAATCAGGACAGATAAAAACGCTCATATTCTCGACGATCCCGAGGATCGGACAATGGACCT